>ERZ802822.1160-NODE-1160-length-17119-cov-13.499296_pt1 | contig 17119 bp, 21 predicted proteins | sample MGYA00345649_ERZ802822 | MGnify/ENA primary metagenome ERZ802822 (study PRJEB30503, sample SAMEA104212359) | marine metagenome | biome: Westerlies Biome; feature: [SRF] surface water layer (ENVO:00010504) within the epipelagic zone...; material: water...
TGAATCGGGCCGCACAGTCCACCACTTTCGCGGCGGGCCGGGCATGGAGGCCAAGCGGATTAATGACCGTGATCGTCTTTTCCATTCTTAGCTGCTCGCCTCTTGCAGGTCTCGATGGCGAATTTGCGCCGCAGGGAACTGCGCGCTCAGGTCTCGATGTAACTTCGCTGTCAGATAAACGGAGCGATGCTGACCGCCAGTGCAACCGATGGCAATCGTCATATAGCTCCGATCGGACTGGTCGAAGTCGCGTAAAACGCCAGCGATGAAGTCGTTCAGCTTGTCGAAGAAAGCAAGGCATCGCGGATCATTTTCCAGAAACTGGATGACTTCTGCGTCGAGGCCACTCCGGGAGCGCAGTTCGTCTTGCCAATAGGGATTGGGCAATGCTCGGGCATCAAAGACAAAGTCGGCGTCTGTCGGAACGCCACGTTTAAAAGCAAAAGACTCAAACAGCACCGAGAGGCCATCTCGCTGCTGAACGACCCGGCTGGTGATCATATCCCGCAGTGCTCGCGGGGTAAGATCGGTGGTATCGATGAGAAGGTCCGCATTCGCCGCGATCGGCTCGAGATGCTTTCTTTCGCGTGAAATCGCCTCCGGTAGAGAGTTGTCAGGTCCCGCAAGCGGGTGTCGGCGCCTGGTTTCGCTGAACCGCTTCAACAGCACCTGAGGTTGAGCATCCAAAAAGATGATGAGCCGATTGGGTAGCGCAGCCAGATGTGACATCAACTCAGAGTTGTCCTGAGCTCCGGTTTTAATAGCGCGCGCATCGACACAGACGGCAACGCCCCGGAAGCGTTCGTATTCTGGGTGACCCACGATCTCCTCTGAGAACTCGGGTAACAGCCTCGGTGGGAGATTGTCCACACAGTAGTATCCCTCGTCCTCAAGGAGTCGCAGCGCGCTACTCTTCCCAGCGCCCGAGCTGCCGCTGATGGCGATGAGCTTGTGTGTCATGCAGCGTCACCCCTCAACAAGAGTTGCTTCAGCGCCTCAGGGTCTTGTGTCTGGCGCACGCGTTCGCGCACCTCTGCGTTTGAGAAACTTCGCGCTAAGGCGGCCAGTAACTTCAGATGAGCTTCTGTCGCCTCCTCGGGCACCAGCAGTACGAAAATGATATCAACGTCCTGGCCGTCTGCAGAGCCGAAGTCAATAGGTTCTTGTAAGGTCACGAGACAACCGGCCGCCACAGCGCAGTCATTTATGCGGCAATGGGGGATGGCGATCCCTTCTCCGATGGCTGTGCTGCCCAATTTTTCTCGTGCCAGCAGCGCGCGATAAATGGTTTCGCTACAAAGATTTAGTGCGCCGCCCATCGCCTCGGCCGCACGCTCGAACACGCGCTTTTTGCTGAGCAGGGATTGCTGGCTCAGCGCCTGAAAGTGGCCCAGGGTCATTGCGCTTGGGTCAGACATCGATCAATGGCCCCGGTGTTTTTCCTTGTGCTTGATCACCTGTCGATCCAGCTTGTCAGCCAGCGAATCGATGGCGGCATACATATCATCTGATTCGGATGAGGCAAATAGATCCGCGCCCGCAACGTGAAGGTTGGCCTCTGCCTTGTGCAAATGTTTCTCGACAACGAGTGTCACCTCTATGCGGGTTATGTGGTCGCCATGACGCTCAATCGGTACCAGTTTCTCCTCTACATGCTGCCGGATAGCTGGCGTCACATCCAAGTGGTGTCCACTAATAGTCAGGTTCATTTCTCACTCCTTGCCCGATTCTTGCCAATTCAGTTTAGACGTTTGCGTTCATTTGAGGGAGGGATCGCAAGTTGCTCGCGATACTTTGCGATCGTTCTGCGGGCTACTGGCATATCCCGCTCCTTGAGCAGCGCACACAATTTGGCATCGCTCAGCGGCTTTCGAACATCCTCGTGGGCGACCAGTTGTTTGATCGCAGCCTTAATTGCGGTGGAGGCAATGTCGCCCCCTTGATCGCCCGTCACTCTGCTGGAAAAGAAGTACTTCAGCTCGAAAGTGCCCCGCGGTGTGTGCATGTATTTTCTGGTGGTCGCGCGGGATACGGTGGACTCGTGCAGGTCTACCTCCGCTGCGATATCTGCGAGCACCAGCGGTTTCATGCCGATTTCACCGACCTCCAGAAAGGCTTTTTGGTGCTCGACAATCTTGGCTGCGACTTTGAGCAATGTCTCGTTGCGGCTTTGCAAGCTTTTCATGAACCAGCGGGCTTCTTGTAACTGTTCTTTCACATATCCTTTGTCGGCTGCCGATCCGTCGCTCAGCATGGCAACATAGTGATCATTAACTCGAAGTCGCGGGGCGACTTCAGGGTTCAGCTCCACTTGCCAGCGGCCATCGCTCAGCCGGACAAATACGTCAGGTGTGACGTACTCCGTCTGCTCACTGCCGATTGAGGCGCCGGGCGTTGGATCAAGCGAACGAATCAATTGGATAGCACCGTCGAGTTCGCTCTCGCTGGCACGGAGTTTTCTGGCTAATTGGCGAGGGGGTGCTGTGGGTAGCTGCGCGAGGTGACGGCCGACGAGTGCCCCCGCAACATCTCGATATGGCGTATCGCTTGGTAGCTGTCTTAACTGGATGAGCAGACACTCGCGCAAATCTGTGGCGAAAATGCCTGGCGGCTCGAAGTGCTGTAACCGATGCAGCACAGCGAGCACCTCGTCGAGGTCCACGTCGTCCAGGCCGAGATCGGCGTGAATGTCCTCTGCGGTTTGCGTGAGACGGCCATCGCTGTTGACGGCATCAATCAGCGCCATAGCGATCAGGCGGTCGGTGTCTGAAAAACGCGTCAGATTGAGTTGCCAAAGTAAATGGTCCCGCAGGGATTCCTCTTCAGAGTCCTGTTCGGAGAAATCGGCCTCAGCAGCAAGGCCGGATGTCGGCGGCGCCGAGGAGGGGAGTACGTCTTCCCAAATGGTGTCAACGGCCAGATCTTCGACGGCGTCCTCCGACGCGGCTGCCTCCGCAAAATCGAGGTCAACCTCCTCCGGCTGTTCACTTTCACGCTCTAGGAGTGCATTGCTCTCCAGCGTCTCTTCAATGATTTGTTGCAAATCGACGGTGCTCAACTGCAGCAATTTGATGGCCTGCTGCAGTTGCGGGGTCAGGGCCAGTTGCTGCCCTAGTTTGAGCTGAAGCGCTTGTTTCATACCACGGATAATCGCTCGCTGGGGATCCAGTGTATCGCCCCAACGTTGTCGTGCAAAGAAGTTGGCAAGAAAATTGCTAATGTTCAACTCGCCGCTTTTTTCATTGGCGAGTTCAAAAGCGGGGTGAACGTGTGGTGCGTGCGGCAGGGCTTGCCGCCAGGCCGCTTTTCGCTCAGAGAGAGAAGTGCTCTCCGAGGTAGGTTTCCCGAACCCTGTCGTTGGCCAGCACCTCAGTCGGCGTGCCGGATGCGATGACATGTCCCTCGCCCACGATGTAAGCACGCTCGCAAATATCCAAGGTTTCACGGACATTGTGGTCCGTGATCAGTACGCCTATGTCGCGGGCTTTGAGATGAGAGATGATGTCTTTGATATCGGAGATGGAGATGGGATCGACGCCTGCAAAGGGCTCATCTAGGAGGATAACAGTGGGCTCGGTGGCGAGCGCACGGGCGATTTCGACTCGCCGACGTTCGCCGCCAGACAGGGCCTGCCCCAGCGAATCAGCCAAATGGCCAACATTGAACTCCTCGAGCAGTGAGTCGGCCAGCGAGTGGCGCATTTTTCGCGTCAGTTCGGGGCGTGTCTCAAGAATCGCCAACAGGTTATCTCGCACCGACAGCTGCCTAAAAACGGATGCTTCCTGCGGCAGATAGCCTATGCCCGCGCGCGCTCTGCGATGCATTGGCATTGCCATAAGCGATTCGTCGTCGAGGCGGATATCACCGGCATCGGCTTCAACAAGACCCACGATCATGTAAAAGCAGGTGGTTTTGCCTGCGCCATTCGGGCCCAGCAAACCGACGATTTCACCAGCGCTGACTTGCAGCGAAACGTCCTTCACGACGGGCCGACCGCCATAGGCTTTGGCGAGATGATGTGCGCTAAGGGTGCTAGCCATCGGAAGTATCACTGCGCAGGTTTTCGGGTGGAATCACAACTTCAACCCGATCGGTCCCTTCGGCGCCCGGTGTGCCTGCCGCCCTGACAGTGCGCTGACTGACCAGATAATCGATTTGACTGCCAGAGAGTATGGAGCCGTCTTGTGCGATCCGCGCATCTTTCAATAACCGAACAAGATCCTGGGATCTGACATATTCAATGCGCAGTGCCGAGGCGTCGACAGGCGCCTGATCGGCTGTTGGCTGCTGTACCAGCGTCGCCGGCTTTCCGGTAGCTACGATTTTATCGGCTTCGTCGGTGTTGTGGCGGATAGAGAGCGTATCTGCAGTGATCACCAGTGACCCTTGAGTGAGTACAACATTACCCTCGTAGCGGGTTTCGCCCGCCATTTCATCCCTGACTGCCACGTCAGCAACAATCTGGATGGGTTGATCCCGATCTGAGTCCAGCGCCGTAGCCCAGCGAGAGAACGTCAGGCCCTGAACTGTAAGCAGAACCGTCAATAGCATAGTGGGCAGCGAGTGTGTCAAGCGGGGCATGTCAGGCACTGTCCCGAGTGTGTCTCTGCATGGTTACTATTCATATTCCGTTTTGACATCGCCCTTCAGTGTCGCCACGCTGCTTTGTAAATCCAGCTCAAATGCCGAGCCTGTCGTGCGACTACTCCGGCTTGTCATCACTACTTCTTGCTCGCCCTGGGCTCGCTTTTGGTCCATGTAAAGCCGCATGGACTCTGTCTGCACCGTCGCGTCTCTGGTTCGCTCCAGTACTGTGACTCCATTTTTGAGTTCAAGTTCATTGATGTCCTCAAAGAAAACCCCAGCCGCTGCAACAACATCCCAGACCGCGCCGTTTTCTGCCTGCGCTCGATAACGGATTTCGCTGAGTGTGGTTTCTTCGCTGTTCTGCCATTGGGTCGCCTCGCCGATTTCCAGAACGTCCGATGCGGCGCCGTCCTCAGAAAAGTGTCGTCGTGTACCTTCGAGCAGGTAGCTCGCGATCAGTTGCTCTTCCTCCAGATCAATCTGCTTGACAGGCAAAGATTCTGGAGCGAATGACTGCCAGAGCGCGACGGCTAGCGCGACAATGCCCAAGGTGATCACGGCGCCTCTCATCAAAAGGTCCTGATCAGATCAGACAGGCGATCCTGAGACTGCAAAATAAAATCAGCTAGCGCTCGAACCGCACCCGCCCCTCCTGGTAGCGGCGCGATCCAGTCTGCACACTCACGAACCGGCTCAACCGCGTCATTGGGGCAGGTGGCCAGCCCCGCGAGATGGAGAGCGCCCAGATCAGGCAGGTCGTCACCCATATAGGCGACCTCCGCGGCGCTGAGTCCCTTTGCAGTCAGCAGCTCTTCGAGCGCTGAACCCTTGTCTTCACGGCCTTGAATCACCGTGTCGATCCCCAGCTCGCTGGCTCGCCTTTCCAGAGCCTCTGAAGATCTGCCCGTGATGATCGCCACATCGATATCGCAGCGCTGAAGCAGCTTGATGCCCAGTCCATCCTTGATATTGAAGGGCTTGGTCTCGGGTTCTGACATGGCCCGGTAAAACAACGTGCCGTCGGTCATCACGCCGTCGACATCCAGCGCTACCAACTTAATTGACTCCGCTTTTTGCGCCGCGCGACCTGTCATGAGATGCCCGCCTTCAACAGCGCTAACAGCGTGACGACGCCGAGAATCGTGTTCTGATCATCGACGACTACCAAGGCGCTGATCTGATGCCTCTCCATCAGAGCCATTGCCTCGGCAGCCAACAACTCCTGATGCACGGTCCGCGCGTCAGCAGTCATTACCTCAGTCAACGGTGTGGTGCGAAACTCGGTGCCATTTTCGACCGCTCGCCGCAGATCTCCATCTGTAAAGATGCCCAGCAGTCGGCGGTCTTCTGAGGCGATGGTGGTCATGCCCAGGCCTTTGTGCGTCATCTCAAAGATCGCATTGGCCAGTGCCGCGGTGGGTGTAATTGTCGGAATGTCGCTGCCGCTGACCATCACATCGGCAACGCGAAGGAGCAATCTCTTGCCCAGTGCGCCACCCGGGTGGGAGAAGGCAAATTCCTCGGCCGTGAAACCCCTCGCTTCAAGAATGGCGATCGCCAGCGCGTCGCCCATGACCAGTGCAGCGGTCGTACTGGACGTCGGTGCCAGATTCAATGGGCAGGCTTCTGTTTCCACGGAGGCCAGTAGATGCACGTCGGCAGCCTGCGCCAGCTCAGAGGTATCACTCCCGGTCATGCTGATCAGCGGAATACCGAGGCGCTTGATCAGGGGTAAAAGTGTGAGGATCTCGTGCGTGCTGCCGCTATTGGAAAGGGCGACCACACAGTCGCTCGCGGTGATCATGCCCATGTCGCCATGGGACGCTTCGCCGGGGTGCACAAAAAAAGCCGGCGTCCCGGTGCTGGCCAATGTGGCGGCAATTTTGCCCGCGATATGTCCGCTTTTGCCCATGCCCGTCACCACCACACGGCCAGCCGTGTCGAGGATGCACCGGCAGGCGGCTGCAAAGGCAGGGCCTAATCCGCTGCCCAGGGCAGACACTGCGTCGGCCTCCATTGAGATGGTCCTTTGCGCAGAGTCGACGAAAAATTGATCGGTGTGGTTGGCCATGTTTTGTAGTTTCAGGACTCAGTCAAGGAGCTAAAAAGAGCCAGCCGTAATAAGCGATGTAGAGAGAAAGCAGTAACAACCCTGTTCCTCGCCCCAACGTGCCGGATCCGGACGCCCCATTCCAACGCCACAGCGCCGCGAGGGCAAGAACCAGAGTCGTGAGAAATACCGCGACCATGTCCCGACTGACCACGGCTGATTGGAGCGAGAGGCTGTCCCATAGGCCGGGAATGGCCAGCACCAACAGAATATTGAACATGTTTGAGCCGACGATGGCGCCCACTGCCATGTCGGCGTGACCTTTCAATGCGCTCATGACCGAGGCGGCCAATTCCGGCAGGCTCGTCCCCACGGCAACAATGGTCAGGCCGATGACCAGCTCTGACACACCCAATGCGGTGGCGATGTGGGTGGCGGCCCAGACCAGTAGTCGCGATGACGCGATCAATAATATCAACCCACCTATGAACGACAGCCATGCCAGTGGCAGCGTCAGGGTGGGTATCTCGCGTGCCTCAATGCCATCATCAGTTTGGCGAGCGTGCTGGCCGACACGAACAAAGAACAGCGCCAGCATGCCGAGCAAGACGAAGCTGTCTGATCGCGAGAGCTCGAGGTCATAGAGCAAGAACCAGGTGACGAGGACGACCAGCACCAGGAGGGGCAGATCAATCCAGATCGTGTCTCGTCCCAGCCTGATGCTGCTGAACAAGAGGGTGACACCCAACACCAGCCCCACGTTGGCGATGTTCGATCCCAGCGCATTACCCACGGCCAGCTCACCCGAGTCCGCCAGAGCAGACATGATGGAAATCAGGATCTCCGGTGCAGAGGTCCCGACCGAGACGATCGTGAGGCCAATGAGCATGGGTGTCAGGCCCGCCCGCTTTGCTATAGCGGAGGCGCCATCTACGAAGCGATCCGCGCTCCAGACGAGCGCCACCAAACCCACCGCAATTACCGTCGAGTACCACAACACGATATGCTTTCCTATTCCGTCCGTTTGGTGGGCAAGTGGGCTAAGCGACGATCAGGTATGATTGCGTGCGAAGGCGTTCTGTCAGTGAGAAGAGAGTCGATCATCGCTTCGCGCAAGACAGTCTAACCCACTCAATTCTCCTGTTGGCAGGTATTCACTTGTGGCAAATAGAAGGGGTGGCTTTGGGGGTTGAAAGGAGTTTGCTGTGTTACACCGATTAACGGGTCTGCTGGCCACTATTGTGCTGTGCTTGACGGTTGTTCAAAGCGGCCCAGTGCGAGCCGAGCAAGCGACTGCGGCTCAGAAGGGGCCAGCTGAGGTCATCAGTGATGTCACGGCACAGGTGATGACGGTAGTCGCGGAAGCCGATACCTATTTTGACCAAGACCCCGACCGCTACTACCAGGAAATCGACGGAGCACTCGCCGAGTTGGTGGACTGGCGAGGTTTTGCCACGGCCGTTATGGGCGAATATTACAGCCGTGGCCGTTCCATGGATCAAGCTGGCAGGGCCAACCTGAAGCGCCAGAGGGATGACTTCGCAGCGACTTTGAGGGAAGGCCTGATCAGAAGCTATGCAAAGGGATTGCTGGCGTTTGGCGGCGCTAGAATGGAGGTTGAAGGTGTCGAAGCCTCACCGCAAAGCGCTCGCGTTGCTTCAGTCACCCAGCTCGTTTATGGCGAGGCAGATCGGGTTTACACGATTCGCTACCAAATGGGCCAGTACAAAGATGGCGCTTGGCGCCTGCGAAATCTCATTATCGAGACCATCAACCTCGGAGAGATCTATCGCAATCAGTTTAGTGCGCTGGCCAGAGACGCCGATGACGACCTCGATAGCGTGATTGCCCAGTGGAATGACGCTTTAGTCGAGCAGGCGGAGGAGTTGGCCCGTGACTGAATCAGAGTTGACTCAACTGTTGTCCGAGGCCTTTCCAGGCGCGCAGGTGTCCGTAGCGCTTGAAGGGGGTCATGTGGACATTACGGTGATCAGCGCCGAGTTTGAGGGCCTCAGGCCGGTTGCGCGCCAGCAGCGCGTTTATGCACCGCTGTCGGGACTCATTGCCGACGGCACCCTTCACGCAGTCAATATCAGTGCGCAAACCCCCTGAACGAGGTGACTTTTGGACAGTCTGATTATCGGGGGAGGGAATCGTCTTGAGGGCGTGCTGACCGCCTCGGGTGCAAAAAATGCTGCCTTGCCGATACTCGCCGCAACCCTGCTGACCTCTGGTACCTGTTCTTTGGGGGCAGTGCCGGTATTGCGAGACATCACAACTATGCTCACCTTGCTCACTAGCCTCGGCGCAAAGACGGAGCGTCGCAAGGATGGCGAGGTGTTGATAGAAAGTGACTCTGTGCAACAGTTCACCGCGCCCTATGACCTGGTGAAAACCATGCGCGCTTCCATCCTCGTTTTAGGCCCTCTTCTGGCAAGACACGGACAAGCGCGCGTGTCATTTCCAGGGGGCTGTGCGATCGGCAGCCGCCCTGTGGATCTGCATATCCGTGCGCTGGAAGCCATGGGTGCCGTCATCACTATCGAGGGCGGATACATCGTTGCCAGCGCACCAGAAGGTTTAAAGGGTGTCGACTTCGCGTTTGATACGGTCACGGTAGGGGGCACTGAAAACGCGGTGATGGCTGCGTCACTGGCGACAGGCACCAGTGTGCTTCGCAATGTGGCGAGGGAGCCCGAAATTGTCGACTTGGTGAGATTTCTGAGAGTCATGGGTGCACACATCGAAGGAGAGGGCACTCACACGTTGACGGTGCAGGGTGTGGCAACACTGAATGGTGCGTCTTACGAAGTCATGCCGGATCGCATTGAAGTGGGCACCTATCTGGTGGCGGCGGCGGCAACTCGCGGCAGCCTGCGGGTAGAGGGTATCTGTCCGGAAGTGCTGGGCATTGTCAGGGACAAGCTCGGGCAGACAGGCGCTGATCTCGATGAGGGTGAGGACTGGATCAGCCTGGATATGCGAGGCAAGAGACCGAAAGCGGTGGATATTGCGACCGAGCCGTTTCCGGGTTTCCCCACAGATATGCAGGCCCAGTTCACTGCGTTGAATACAGTGGCGCAAGGGACATCTCGTGTCACGGAGACCGTATTTGAAAACCGCTTGATGCAAGCACATGAAATGAAGCGTATGGGCGCTGACATCGTCATTGATGGAGACAGTGCCTGTATTACGGGGCGGCCAAGCTTGCAGGGTGCACCTGTGATGGCGTCAGATTTACGCGCCTCTGCGAGTTTGGTGATTGCAGGCTTGGTGGCCTCTGGCGAGACCCGGATTGATCGCATTTACCATATCGACCGGGGTTACGAAAATATCGAAGGTAAATTGCAATGTCTGGGTGCCAATATTCGTCGTATATCCACTTGAGGCTATGAAATAACACTGTGATGAAACTCGAACACACATTAACGATTGCGCTGACCAAGGGCCGGATATTGAAGGAGACCCTGCCATTGCTGGCAGAGGTCGGCATTACGCCGCAAGAAGATCTCGATAGCAGTCGCAAACTGATCGTCGCGACAACTGTGCCCAATGTCAGTCTGGTGATCTTGCGCGGATCGGACGTGCCGACCTATGTCCGACATGGTGCTGCTGACCTCGGGATCGCGGGGAAAGACATGTTGCTGGAGTTTGGGGGCGAGGGCATCTACGAGCCGCTGGATTTGGGCATAGCGCGATGCCGTCTCATGACAGCCGGACCCGCTTCTGACCCGACCGAGGACGGCGGACGTCGCCGCGTGAGGGTGGCGACTAAATTTATGAATGTCGCTAGGGCGCATTACGCACGCAAGGGTCTGCATGCAGATCTCATCAAGCTCTACGGCTCCATGGAGCTGGCGCCTCTGATGGGTTTGGCCGATGAGATTGTCGATATTGTCGATACTGGCAAGACGCTGGCAGAGAACGATATGGCCCCGCGCGAATTGATCGCGGAGGTCTCCTCGCGACTCATCGTGAACAAGGCATCGATGCGCACCCGACACGCTTCTGTCCAGACTTTGGTGGAAGCGCTGTCCGCTGCGGTGAAACCGGCAGGTCTATGATGACAACGCATCCGATTAGCCGCTTGGACATGGCCCAGTCTGACTTCGAGGCTGCATTTGCTCGTCTGCTGATCAGCCCGGCAGAGGCCGATGTAAACCTTGTGCAGACCGTGACGCAGATTGTGGCGACGGTCGCGCGAGAGGGGGATGCCGCGTTGGTCAGATACACCAACGAACTGGATCGGCGAACAGTGGGGGATGCTCAGGCGCTCCGTGTCAGCCCTGAATCCCTAGAGCAAGCTTTGTCCGACTTGGGCGCGGACGTGTCATCGGCGCTCACACTAGCAGCGGCGCGTATCCGGGCGTTCCATGAACGTCAGCGTGTCGAAAGTTGGCAATACGAAGACGAGCAGGGCAACCTGCTGGGGCAGCGTGTCTCGGCGCTGGATTGCGTGGGTGTTTATGTACCCGGCGGCCGAGCAAGCTATCCCTCGTCGGTACTGATGAATGCGATTCCCGCGAAAGTCGCCGGCGTGGAGCGCGTTGTGATGGTGGCGCCTGCACCGGGTGGCGAAATGAACCCCGCGGTGCTCGCAGCCGCGGCGCTGGCGGGTGTCGATGAGGTATTTACCGTGGGCGGCGCGCAAGCTGTCGCGGCATTGGCCTACGGCACCGAAACATTGCCCAGAGTGGACAAAATTGTGGGTCCGGGTAACCGCTTCGTCGCGGAGGCAAAGAGACAGGTTTTTGGGCGCGTTGGCATTGATATGGTCGCGGGCCCTTCCGAAATTTTGATTCTCGCGGACGGGTCGGTCGACCCCGATTGGGTCACCATGGACTTGTTCGCACAGGCTGAACATGACGAATACGCTCAGGCGGTTTTGATCTCGCCCGATAGCGACTATTTGGATGCGGTGGCGGCGTGTATCGCAAGAGTGCTGCCCACGTTGTCACGCCGCGATATTGTGACGGCGGCGCTAAAGAACCGGGGCGCGCTGATCAAGGTACCGGACCTCGAGTCGGCAGTGGCCCTAAGCAATCGTGTGGCCCCTGAGCATCTCGAGCTGGCATTGGCAGACCCTGACAGCGTGGTCGGCGATATCCGCGCAGCGGGCGCTATATTTATGGGGGCGATGTCTTCAGAGGCGCTTGGCGACTACTGTGCCGGACCCAACCACGTGTTGCCGACCGCAGGTTCCGCACGATTTGCCTCGCCACTGGGTGTCTATGACTTTCAGCGCCGCAGCAGTCTGATCAGGGTTTCTGAGCAGGGCGCACAAACGCTGGGTGAAGTCGCGGCGGTGTTAGCTGATGCTGAGGCGCTGGAAGCGCACGGGTTGAGTGCCCAGAAGCGCATGCGCGGCGACGACTGAGTCAACTGTTGCTGCGGGTGCCGACCACGGCTTCCAGTTCGACCGGCACGCCCTCGCGATCTAGGTTGACCCGCAGGAGATGGCCCGGTCGCAATTGAGCGATTTGTAACATCGCCGCTCGGCCATCCACGACAGGCTCTCCATCCATGGCGACAATGATGTCATTGAGTTGGATGCCCGCACGCTGCGCAGGTCCACCGGGAGCAAGATCCGTCACGATCAACTGCTGAACTGGCCCTCCAGCCTGCTGCTCGCTCAGTAGCACTTCCACGCTGACCCCGAGCCAGCCCCGAATGACGTGTCCGTACTTGACGATGTCATCCAGCGCCGCTGCAGCCACCTCACTTGGGGTAGCGAGGTTGATCCCGATTCCAGGGGTCTCTCCGTTGCGCTCGGTGCCTGCGGTATAAATCAGCGTATTAATGCCGACCAAACGACCTTGATGATCAATCAGGGCACCTCCTGAGCTACCCAGGTGGATGGTGGCATCGGTCTGGATATAACCCTCGTAGGTCGACAACTGTAAACCGAAGCGGCCCACTCCTGAGACGATGCCCTGGGATACAGAGTGACCAAAGCCGTAAGGGTTGCCGATGGCCAACACCACGTCACCCACGGCGATGTCCTCGGCATCCGCCAGCGCTATCGGCGTCAACTCCGGCAGGTCGATGTGTAAAATGGCGAGATCGGTTTCGGGGTCACTTCCCACCACTGAAGCACTGGCTGAGCGGCCATCTGCAAGCAGCACCTGAATGGCGTCCGCGCCAGCAATAACGTGGTTGTTGGTCACAATATGTCCGGCAGCACTGAGAATCACGCCAGAGCCCAGCGAGCGCTCGATGCGCTGGCGACTGCCGCGATTGGAAAGCAATCGACGCTGCAGCGGCGAGTTCAGGCGGGGATCAGTGCGTGCGTCAACCAATTTGGCGGTGTAGATGTTGACCACCGACGGGGTCGCCAGCGCCACGGCATCACGGTACCCGCCGTTGACCGGCGCGTTCAGTGTCTCCTGTGGCTCCAGCACCCATTTATCGAGAATGAGTGCCGCGGCAAGGACGCCGACCAGTGCCGGCCATACAAAGGCAGTCAGTTCTTGTTTCACATCGATCTCCTCGGGGCATTGTAAATGATCGTGCGCTGGTTATTCTCCCCAAAGAGATCACTGGCTTGGACGGACCATGAGCTGCACTCGGCAACAACTGAACGCATTTTTTGACGATTTACTGGCGCCTCAGCGCTTCAAAGACTATTGCCCAAATGGGTTGCAGGTTGAAGGAAAAACCGATGTGCGCCATCTGGTGACCGGCGTGACAGCCAGTCAGGCGCTGATCGAGGCAGCGCGCGACCGAGGGGCTGACGCCATTCTGGTCCACCATGGCTATTTCTGGCGCTCCGAGCCACCTTGTATTACTGGCATGAAAGCGGCACGACTGCGCGCGCTGATCAAGGCCGACATCAACTTGTTTGCCTACCATCTGCCACTGGATTGCCATCCGCTGCACGGCAACAACGCAGCGCTCGGCCGGCTGATGGGCATTGCAGCCCCCGAGGTTCTCGACCCAGAAGATCCGGGAACGCCGGTATTCCGGGGTCAACTCGAGGAGTCGGGCACCGTTCAGGGACTCGCGGACCGACTGGGTGTCGCGTTGGACCGCACACCGCTGGTGATTGGAGAGGGCGACGTGAAATCAGTGGCATGGTGTACCGGGGCCGGGCAGGGCTATATCGACCTCGCCGCCGATGCGGGCGTTGATGTTTATGTCTCGGGGGAGGTGTCGGAGCAGACCGCGCATGTGGCCCGGGAGCGCAATATTGCTTTTATCGGTGCGGGCCACCACGCAACTGAGCGCTATGGCGTTCAGGCGGTCGGTTCACTCGCAGCAGCAGAGTTGGGGTTGAGCCACGAGTTTATCGATATCGATAACCCCGCCTGACGGGATTAAGCAGCCGAGGTGTTTGATTTATCGAGCCCGAATGCCTCCGAGAGTTGGCCCTGTTCATCCGGTTTCTTGGGGGCATAGTCCAGTGGTTGCGCAACCCCAACCAGATGCGGTTTGTCAGTTGAGTCCGCCGTCGGCGCGGTGAGCGCCGCCTCAGAGATGCTGACTCGATCACCACACAGCTGCTCGGCGCCATCGGCGAGGTGCGAGTAGACGGCACGATAGTCGTCGGTCAGCTTGTGCAGGAGATCGGCGGTTTGCGAAAAGTGTTCAGACACCTCGGCTTCGTAATCTGCTCGATCTTGTTTGGCCTGATCTAACTGGCTTTCGAGGTCCATGATCACTTTGCGCTTGTTGTCGCCACGCGCATTTAAAGCCAGATACCACCCTGCAACGCCACCAATACCACCGCCGATAATGAGCGCAAAGACTAGGTTTGACATGGAATACATGGTTTTGAAGGCCTTTGTTGGTTGCTGGATTTAATCCCACCGGACACAGTGAGTGTACTCCAAGTCAGGCATGGCGTCCCGCGGCGGGTGGTGCTAGGAGAGATCAATCTACTCCGAGCACTGGCGCCGTATATCGTGGGGTAATGAATGGCGCGCTTTTTGGTGGAGCCGTCCGTGCTACCCTGCGCGCCGCTAAGCCTACGCTCTATCCTTATCAATCCCCCTCAATCCTTGCATTGCTGAACCATGACAGAAGGTCTCTCCCCACTACAGCGTTACCATCAAGACGTGGAATCCGGCGCCCTGCTGGCTGATCCCGCTCAGGAGAGTGTGATGTACCAGTTGGATGACCTTTGCAGCCGCCTATTAGACAGAGCGGCAAAGCAAAACACCGTGCGGGCGCGCGCCCGGAAGCTAATGGGCCGTCCCTTAGTGCCCGAGCGGGGTCTCTACATCTGGGGCGGGGTAGGCCGGGGTAAAACCCATCTGGTGGATACCTTTTACGACAGCCTGGTCCTGCAGCGAAAACTCAGGGTTCATTTTCATCGATTTATGCAGCGGGTGCACTCGGCGCTAACCTTGCACAGCGGCGCCAAAAACCCGCTTGAAGTCGTGGCAGAAGAAATCGCTGATGAGGCCTTGGTGCTCTGTTTTGACGAGTTTTTTGTCAGCGACATTGGCGATGCAATGATCTTGAGTGGATTGATTGATGCGCTATTTCGACGGGGAGTCACGCTGGTCGCCACATCGAACATCCCACCACAGGACCTGTATCGCGATGGGTTACAGCGCAGTCGTTTCCTGCCGGCGATTGCTTTGCTTGAGCAACACCTGGCCGTAACGCATCTGGAAGCGGCTACCGATTACCGTTTTAGAACGCTACAGCGTGCTGATTTATGGCACGTCCCCCATGATGGAGCTGCCTCTTTGGCGCTGTCGGATTATTTTTCGTCCCTGACCGGACGGAAGGCGGGTGATCCCAAATCGGTCGAAATCAACCAGAGATCCCTCAATCTGCTTGCCGACGCGCCCGGTGTTGCCTGGGCAACTTTTAGCACTCTGTGTGAAGAGCCGCGCAGCGCCGCCGATTATGTTGAAATGGCCCGCGAGTACCACACTGTGCTGGTAGAGCAGATTCCGCGGTTGGACAGAGACAAAGAGGACGCTGCGAGACGGTTTATCAATCTGGTGGATGAATTTTACGACCGTAATGTCAAGCTGATCGCCACCGCTGCTCAGCCTCCAGAAACGCTTTACGACGGATCCAGGCTGCGCTTCGAGTTCGACCGGACGGTGTCCAGATTGCAGGAAATGCGCACCCAGGAATACCTCAAAGCAGAGCATCGACCATGACGCTCGCGCGGCAAATTAACGGTTGAAAGGGCTCAGGCACTCCAGTAACATCCGCGCTCCTTTGATTTCGCCCTCAGGGCACGTGTCATGAAAACATATAGCGCCAAGGCAGAAGACGTTCAGCACGACTGGCTAGTGGTCGATGCCGAGAATTTGACGCTCGGTCGTCTCGCCACAGAGATTGCGCACCGTTTGCGCGGTAAGCACAAGCCAGAGTACACGCCCCACATGGACATGGGTGACTATGTCGTTGTTGTGAACTGCGAGAAAATCCGCGTTACCGGCGCGAAGAAGACCGATAAAATGTACTACCATCACACGGGTTTTCCGGGTGGCATCCGCTCAGCCAGTTTTGAGCAGTTGATCGACAAGGCGCCCGAGCGAGTGATTCAGCGTGCAGTGAAAGGCATGATGCCGCGCAGTCCTCTGGGCCGCGCAATGCTGAAAAAGCTAAAAGTCTATGCGGGACCTTCGCATCCGCACGCGGCACAGCAGCCGCAGCCACTGACGATCTGAGGAGGTCACGATGGCAACCGCACAGTATTACGGAACAGGGCGTCGCAAAACGTCGACTGCCCGTGTCTTTTTACGGACAGGCAGTGGCAACATCATGATCAATGGCCGTCCCATCGATGAATACTTCGGCCGAGAAGTGGCGCGAATGATTGTCAGGCAGCCTCTTGAGCTGACTGAGAACGCCGACACTTTCGATGCCAACGTCACCGTTGCAGGTGGCGGTAGCTTTGGTCAAGCCGGTGCCATTCGGCATGGACTGACACGCGCTTTGTTGGAATATGACGAGAGCCTGCGCGGCACATTGCGCGCGGCGGGCTATGTCACCCGCGACGCAAGAGCGGTTGAGCGGAAGAAAGTGGGTTTGCGAAAAGCCCGTCGGCGCCCGCAGTTCTCCAAGCGCTGATCGATCACGAGATCTCTCCAAAGGCCCGCCGATGCGGGCTTTTTTTTGGCCTAAAATCAGGCCTCACGGTGTGACAGGCTTTAAGATGGCGACTCGGGGTGGAGTTAGTCAGAGTTCGGCCACCAGAAGGGGTGAAGGACCAGGGGCGCCATAAAACGGGGGCGCCATAAAACGGGGGCGTCATAACATAAAAGGAGGCCAGATATCGTGCAGTATGTGTATTTGCTGATAGCGGTGGCGTTAGAGGTTTGCGGGACAATGCTGTTGCCCGTGAGCCAGAACTTCACCCGCCCCGTGCCCACGCTGTCCCTGATTGGGTGCTACGCAGCCTCTTTCTACTGCTTGACCTTCGCCCTGAATACGTTGCCGATCGCGGTGGTCTACGCTACCTGGTCTGGGCTGGGTATTTTCCTTATCACCTTATTCGGGTACCTAGTTTTT
>ERZ802822.1164-NODE-1164-length-17065-cov-14.607252_pt1 | contig 17065 bp, 12 predicted proteins | sample MGYA00345649_ERZ802822 | MGnify/ENA primary metagenome ERZ802822 (study PRJEB30503, sample SAMEA104212359) | marine metagenome | biome: Westerlies Biome; feature: [SRF] surface water layer (ENVO:00010504) within the epipelagic zone...; material: water...
CTGCTGGATGATCAAAACCTCCGCGCTCAAGACATCGATTTATTCGAGATACACGAGGCCTTCGCGGCAACCTTGGTCAAAACCCGCCAGGTGCTCGGCATCGACGACTCACGTCTCAACGTCAACGGCGGCGTGATCGCACTGGGCCACCCGATGGGCGCCACCGGCGCCATCATGACCGGCACATTGATCGATGAGTTACACCGCCAACAGCTGAGCACCGGTATCGTCGCCGCCAGCGGCGCTGCCGGCAGCGGCAGCGCGCTGCTACTCGAGCGCTGTTAAATCTGACGTCTTGAGTGACGCAGTGCTAGCACCACCCTCTAATGCCAGGGGCCGAATGACTGCCTGATTATTAGCGCACCCAGATCGGTGAGCTCCAGACGCGCTCCTGAAGCGTGGTGTGCAGGTCAGGGCGCGGCTCAACCCCGGCGCGGATCGCATCCCATGTCGACCATCGGCAGGTTGGGTTTTCCAATGCACGCACGTAGTAAAACGCGCGGCTATCAGGGTCATAGTCGGGGTCCTGCCATACCGTCTTCAGCTCAGCGGCGCCAACGCCCTCAGTAATACTGCAGTCTGAGATGTTGACCCGGGCACCGTTATCGCCGCAGCGGTGGGTATCGGGATCAGGGGTCAGACCGTCAGAGCAGGCAACGTCGTAGACCTGCTCAAAGGTTTCACCATCCTTTTCCCAACCCTTGATGATCTGCAGTCGTTGAAGCGCCGTGCCGCGCGGATCGGCGCTGGCCCAGGCCACAAATCGCGGGGGCTCACCAGAAGTGGCAAGCTCGCCGCCCATCGCCACACCGCCCGCGTAGGCCTCTTCGATCATGGTCTCGGAGTCCAGAATGTCTGGGGCGTAATCGTGGCCCGCAAAAAACCGCACGCGCATGCGCGGGCCCGAAGTGGCGAAGGTTTCCTTGCGGCGGAAGGCATCATAGATAGCATCCCGGGTGTTCTCCTCGGCCCAGACACCGGTCACACCCGAGGCACTCCAACTTTCGAACCCACCGCCGTAGGTGTAGGTGCGCCCGTCGACTTCGGTCAGGGTGTCAGGTGCCAGAAACCGCGCGATCAGGCCATACATGGTATCCACTGGTACCGAGCCGCGGCGCTCAGGCAGCCCATCCAACAGGCCCGCCTTGGAGAAATAGGTCTCCTCGTCGTCACTGGTGCCCGCCACGTGGGTATCGCTCGCCGCGACAAAGCCGAACTGGTAGGGGTTCTTCACACCCTGTGCTTCCAAAGCGAGACCGTTTAGCAAGGCCTCGCGGACGTAACTGCCCTTCTCTTCGCTGTGCAGACTGGTTCCCACACGGAACTTATAGATCTCAAAGTCAGCCCACTCATCGTTGGGCGACAGTAGCGGATGGGTATCGGAAGTGCCCTTGACCTGGGTGATCTCCACAATTGGCTCATTGCGAATGCGCTGGTCAGCGTACTCATCGTCCATCGGGTCACCTGCCCAGTCCACCAGCTTGAACATCTGGCCGTTGGAGCCATTCGAGTTGTGGGGAATCGCCAAGCTTTCAATGCCCTGCCCACGTAGCGTATCCATCCAATCCCAGAGCCCCTCCGGGTTTTGGGAATTCAAACGGGAAAACGGCACGGCGGGCAGCTTGTCCGCCCCGCGGAACACCACGTTACGGTGCAGGTTGCCGACATCATCGGTGGACGAGGTGTACTCGTAGGCCACAAAGGTCGTGAAATGACCGGGATTGTTGTATTGCTCAGCCGCATTGATAATGTCCGCCCAGGCCCGCCGGGTGACCCCGATCGCCATTTCTTCGGAAATAGTGCCGGCAAAGATTCCTGCCAAAGTATCAGGGATGAATGAGGCAAAGTTCGCCAGCCGGGTGACCAGGCTCAGCTCACCCATGTTGTCCTCCGCATTCAGGTTATGCAGCGGCTTTGACACGTCGTATTGCGAAAACGGTGTGGTGGTGTCGCCCGCTTCGAGCGCAAGGCCGAGGAACATGGCGTGGTCGGTGACGGCATAAAAATCGAGCGGTGTCGCCATCTGGATCTGGTATCCCGCGGGGTGCTCGATCGCCTCACCCTGTGCAAAGCGGTAGGCATCATAAGGCGTGGCGGTGGTGCCGAAGTTATAGGCGTCAAAGGAGTACTCAGTGTGCACATGCAGATCGCCAAAATACGCATTGCGCAGCGGGTTCGCCTCCGGCGGTGTGCGATCCAGCAGATCCATCACCGGCTCGAGGGAGTTGCCTCCACGACCACCAAAGTTGCGGCTTTCATCGAGCAGACCCACTTCTTCAGTGCAGGCAGTGGTCAGCGCCAGCAGGCTGGCAGCGAAAACAAAACGTTTACTCATGACGCGTCTCTATCTTTATTGTTATCAGACCGAGAGTTTACCCGCCATCGGCTTCCGCCGGCACCTCTGATACACGGGTCCACTCCACGGAGCGACGCATAAAACCGACCTTCACGGTAAAGATCATGCGGTTCTCATCCGTTAGCGTAATTTGCGCTTTGCGGTACTCACCCAAGCGCGCCGCAAAGACCTGCGCAGACCACTCTGCAGGGTCATCACCCGCGACCAGGTCGGTGACCACCAAAAATCCAACGCGATCCGGCCTGTTGTCGTTCCGGAGCATCACGCCCTCACCCGTTTCCGGCCGCATCTCGATCCACACCGGATCACTTTCGTGCTGCCAGTAGCCGGCTAACTCAATTTCGGCGTTACCCGGCATGGCGACCATGGCACTCAACATCAGAAGCAATAGTTTGGTTAGCAAACGGGTCATTGGGTGGGCCTCCATCAGGCAGTCAGCTCGCGGGCGGTCAGTTTGCCCAGCTGGGACATGTGAACTTCATCGGGACCGTCCGCAATGCGGCAGAAGCGGCCGATGGTGAAGACCTCGGGAATCAGGGTGTCCTGACAGACTCCCATCCCGCCAAAAATCTGCATGGCGCGATCGGCCACTTCCTGTGCCATTTTGGGCGCCACGATCTTGATCATGGAAATATAGGGTCTGGCGCCGTCGAGGCCCTCGCGGTCCATGACCTCCGCCGCCTGCAATGTGAGTAACCGGCACTGCTCAATGTCACAGCGGCTGCGGGCGATCTCATGCTGAATAGAAGTCTTTTTGATGAGCGGCTCGCCAAAGGCCACCCGCTCCTGGGCGCGCGCGCACATCAGCTCGAGACAGCGCTGGGCCATCCCCACAAAACCCATGGCGTATTGAAAACGGCCAGGGCCGAGCCGGCCCTGGGCAATCTCAAAACCACAGCCCTCGCCTTTGATCATGTTGCTGACCGGCACCCGCACGTCTTCAAACAACAGTTCCGCCTCACCGCCGGGCGAGTGCAGGCTGTCGAAGGCGCGCAATGTTCTGACCAGCTTCACGCCGGGGGTATCGCGAGGCACGAGAATGGTCGAGTGCTGGCGATGCCGGTCGTTTTCCGGATTGGACTTGCCCATCACCAGCATGATTTTGCAGCGTGGTCCGACCGCACCGGTGGTCCACCACTTGCGGCCATTGAGCACGTACTCGTCGCCATCGCGCCGGATCTCGAGCTCCATATTGGTGGCATCCGATGACGCCACCTGCGGCTCGGTCATGGCGTAGGCGCTGCGAATCTCGCCCGCGAGTAGCGGCTTGAGCCACTGTTCATGCTGCTCTGGCGTGCCGTACTTAGCGAGCACTTCCATATTGCCGCGATCCGGCGCGTTGCAGTTGAACACGCTCTGGGCCCACATAACCTTGGACATCGTCTCAAACAGTGGCGCGATCTCGGCATTAGTGAGGCCCGGACTCCAGGGCGCGTACTCCTCGGGCAGAAACAAGTTCCACAACTCTTCCGCCTTGGCTTTATCACGGATGTCGTCGTACCACGCTGGTACCTCCCAGAGATGCTCCGGGTCATGACACCACTCGTGCCACTCACGCTCGCGCGGGTAAATATGCTCGTCCATGAAATTCTGCAGCTGTGCATTCAATGCACGAACCTGATCGCTTATCTCAAAACCCATACGATGTTCCCATTGCTACTTCTCATGTCGACTGCGGTGTGTTCGTTCACACCCACCATTTCGTTATCAGCGCCAGTTGAGCGGTGCGCTGCCCTGATCAGACATTACGGGCTGGCATAGTCCTGCAATTGCCCCAACGACTCATAAAAACCGGTCATGGTGCTCTGAATCACTTCCGCCACGGGCTGCACCGCATCGATGCGGCCCACTACCTGACCAGATAGCGGAATCGCCGCCTCCATGTTGCCCCCAAAATATAGCTCTTGCACACCGGCTAACTGTTCGCGGAAGTCGAAGGCCCCCAGCGGCTGCAGTGCGGCGGTGCGCTCGGTGCGCAAGGCACGCAATGCGGGGCGGGATTGTTGGTTCAGGAACACCGTGTCGGTCTCCTTCGCCTCGACCACCGCCTGCTTCCAATTCTGATGGACCGGGGACTCGGCGCTACTCAGCATGCGCGTGCCCATTTGCACCCCCTCGGCTCCCATCGCAAACGCGGCCGCCATCGACGGCCCGTCGCAAATACCGCCCGCAGCGATAATCGGGATATCGGTTCGCGAGCGAATCAGCGGCAACAGCACCATGAGGGATACCGGACTGGGATTTTTAAAACCACCGCCCTCACCACCCTCAACGATCAGGCCATCCACGCCACAGTCGATCGCCTTAAGCGCCATATCGAGCGTGGGCACCACATGAAACACCTTGATGCCCGCCTGCTGGAAGATCTCGGTGCAGACCGCGGGGCTGCCTGAGGAGGTGGTGACAAAAGGCAGGTTCTGTTCGATCACGAAGTCGATGAAGTTACTGCCCTTCACGAAGGCGAGCGCGACATTCATGCCAAAGGGCTTGTCGGTGAGGTCACGCATTTTCAAAACTTCTTCACGGATCGCATCGAGTTCGCCCGAGCCGGTTTCAATAATGCCCATACCACCGGCGTTGCAGACTGCCGAGGCAAGTTGGGCTCTGGCGATCCAGCTCATCGGCGCCTGAATGATGGGGTAGTCGGTCCCCGTGATCTCGGTCACCCGGTTTTTGATCGGCGCGGCGCTCATTTCACCCCCTCCAACATTGGCTCAATCCCGGTGCCAGCGATTAATGCGTCGACGCGCGCCCGATCAACCGCCGATAGCTGCCCGTATTGATCCCGAGTCCATTGCAAACACTTGGCCTGATAGGGGAAGGTCCGCTGGTGCCACCTCGCGCCATCGATCTCGCATTCCCAGGTTTTCTCTTGCGCCATCACGGCCTGCGCATTCGCAAGTTGCGCCGGCGTATAGACCCGTCCGATTTCCTCTAACAATCCTCTGAGGCTCGCCGGCTGATCCTCGATAGCGAACCAATCCGAGTCCTCGGGCATCAGGCCGCTGCCATCCGGCATGCGATCGACCCAGCCGACCGTGCGCGGTGCAACCGCGTGGGCAATCTCTCGCGACGTGGGGTCAAAGCCCACCAACTGACTCAACTGACCAAACAGGCCGAAGTCACCGGCACCCGGGCGACGACCCAGCATGAAGGGCTGATTAGCGAGATGCGCCTCCATCGCGGCGAGGAACCGCCGATAGCTGGCATCGATGATGGGCGCAGTCTCCTCGTTCGACCCGACCACCCAAAGTCTTTCGATCTGTCGCTGGGAGATGAAGTCCTTGAACTGCTGAAACTGCGACTGCGGCATGGAGACATCCATGCTGAGCGGTAACTTGGTGCCGGCGTTGTCGGCATCGGTCGCGAAGTGCCAGCGGTAGTGGAACATATACTTGGTGCACCACTCGTCCGAGAAATCCTCGATGAGGTAATCGATAAAGGCGAGCGCGGGGTCTTCAGGCAACACCGACCGGCCGGCGTGGTCTGCCTCTAGCCTGCGAATAATCGGCGTGGAGTCACAGTGGGCGGTGAGCTCGCCGCCCTCCTCAAAAAAGAAGGTAGGCATGAAGGTCGGCTTGGGCGCCTCGACTCCCAATGCGTCACATGTTGTCTCAGGCTGGCCCCAGGTGATGGCATAGGGGATGCGTCGGTAACGCAGCAGCGCCACCATCTTCTGGGTATAGGGCGAGCCGGTGCCCCCCACCAGCTGGACGGGATCGAGAGACATCGTTAGCACTCCTTGCGGCGTCTTGAAGCGATCTATATATTGGCATAATTAGTGCCAATAAGTAAGCGCTTGGGTGTTCGTAAGAGATCGTCACTATGCTGCGAAAATGCCTCTGCCCCAGCGCGAATCCGGGTTAAGGTCGCAGAAAGACACCGCTGTGGCGTGTCAAATTTGACGGTTGCTAGAGTAAACCTGACAGCCGCGCCTCACTAGTATCTATTGCGGACACACCCTGCAGGCACCGCGCACAAGCAACTTCGACAGACACTGTGCCAATCACTATGGAGAATGCCGACATGACATCAAGACGCAAAATTTGGCTAGGTTCGGTGCTGCTCTACGCGCTGTTCGTCAGCTGGTATACCGACTTCGGTGGTCCGCTGACAGAAGCGGAAATACAGGCGTACATCGCCAAAACTGAAAACCTCGATCTGGGCGGAGACCCTTCAGCTCGCGGAGCGCTACTTGAGTTTCTGCGCAATGACACGGGTGGCCAGTTTTTGATGTTCAACGCGGTGGATCTGGCGAAAAATCCACCCAAGATAGAGGGCGCACCACCTGATGCCGACGGGCAAACGCTGATCGACCTGTATATGGAGCACATGATTCCCGCGCTGCTTTCCCGCGCGAGTCACCCCGTCGTGGTGGGCAAGTCGGTGGCCGACAGCCTTGATCTAGTGGGTATCGAAGGTGCGGAGACGTGGTCGGATGGCGCGATCATGCGGTATCGAAGCCGGCGCACGCTGATCGACATCATCGGCAACCCCGAGTTTTACGCGCGGCACGATTTCAAGTTGGCGGGCCTCGAGAAAACGATCGCTTACCCCGTCGAACCGCGGATTTATTTCGGCGACCTGCGTCTATTACTGGGGCTTTTCATGCTGGCCATTACTGCGCTCCTTGATGCCCGCCTGGCGCGAAAAGAGCCCCGTGCCGACTCCCGTTAGCCTTCTTGGTTTTTCGTCGCAAGTTGTATAGCTTGGCGCGACTCACATCACACGCTCAGATACTGCATGACACTACAACGACCACAACTCAAAGACCTTGAAGCCGTTCGACACCGCTACGCTGCCGAGCGTGACAAGCGCATCCGCGAGGACGGTAACGACCAGTACGTCGAAATCGCCGGAGATTTAGCGCACTACGTGGACGATCCCTATGTCGAACAAGGATTTCAGCGGGAGCCCGTCGACAAGGCCGTCGATGCACTGATCATTGGCGGTGGCTTTGGCGGCCTGTTGGCAGGCGCTCGGCTTCGACAAGCTGGTGTCAAAGATATCTGTGTCGTCGAAAAGGGCGGCGACTTTGGCGGCACCTGGTACTGGAACCGCTACCCCGGCGCACAGTGTGATGTGGAATCCTATATTTATCTGCCCCTACTGGAAGAACTCGGTTACGTACCGAAAGAAAAGTACTCCCACGCGCCGGAGATTCTCGAACACAGCCGCGCCATTGGCAGGCACTTTGACCTGTATGACGGTGCGCTGTTTCAAACCGGGGTCAAGGAGTTGCGCTGGAGCGAAAACGAGCGCCGCTGGCATGTCAGCACCGATCGCGGTGATGTTGTCCGTGCCCGCTTCGTCTCTCTCGCCAGCGGTCCGCTGAACCGCCCCAAGCTGCCGGGCATACCGGGCATCCGCGACTTTAAGGGCCATACGTTCCATACCAGCCGCTGGGACTACGACTACACCGGCGGCACGGCGGAGGGCGGTTTAAACAAGCTGGCCGATAAGCGCATCGCTGTAATCGGTACCGGTGCTACGGCAGTGCAGTGCGTGCCGCATCTTGCCGACAGCGCGAAGCACCTATATGTCTGCCAGCGCACACCGTCGAGTATTGATGTGCGGGATAACCGCCCCACCGACCCCGAGTGGGCTGCTGAGCTCAAGCCGGGCTGGCAGCGAGAGCGGATGGATAACTTCAATGCCTTGGTCTCAGGCCAGCCACAGGAAGTCGACCTCGTCGACGACGGGTGGACCTCTTTAATCGGCAAAATGCTCAGGCTTTATCTTGAGAGTCAGGAAGGCGAGGCGCTCAGCCTGCCTGACATCATGGATCTCGCGAACCTCGAAAAAATGAACGAACTGCGCGCGCGAATCGAAGCGCTGGTTGAAGACCCCAACACCTCGGAAGCGCTCAAGCCCTGGTATCGCATGTTCTGCAAGCGCCCCTGCTTCCATGATGAGTACCTGCAGACCTTTAATCGGGACAACGTCACGCTGGTCGACACCGAGGGCCAGGGTGTTGAGCGGATCACCGAATCCGGCGTGGTCGTGGCGGGCGTGGAATACCCCGTGGACTGTATTGTTTATGCCACGGGCTTTGAGGTCGGCACCGGTTTTCAGCGCGTCAGCGGCTTCGAGATATATGGCCGCGATGGCCTGTCACTGAGCGACAAATGGTCCGACGGCATCCGCACGCTCCACGGTATGCATATCCATGGATTCCCCAACTGCTTTCTAATGAGCACGATTCAGGGCGGCTTCACCGTTAACTATCCCCACATGCTCGACGAGGTCGCGACCCACGTCGCCCATATTGTGGGTCATGCGCTGGCTGTCGAAAAAGAAGTGGTGGAAACCAGCGCTGAGGCAGAGGCCGGGTGGGTGCAGACCATTATCAACAAAGGGGTGCGAGGCGGGATTATTGGCGACGAGACCTGCACACCGGGTTACTACAACAACGAAGGCAAGCCGCGAGAGCACTTTGAGCAGATGGTGTCCTACGGTGATGGACCCATCCCATTCTTCAACCTACTCGCCAAGTGGCGCGATACAGGTGACTTTGCCGGGCTGACCATCGATTGAACGACGGCCTTATAGCGCCCTTAACTGAGTCCTAACGCAGCCGCGGTAACAAACGCGGCGTATTGGCCACATAGGCCTGATATGTCGGGTCATCGCCCCACAGCTGCTGACCGCGGCGCGCCAAAGTGGGTATGCCACTGATGCGGGTCAGCAAGGCGTAAACAAAGAGCGGTGAAAGCATCACCACCCACTGGGTGCCCGATAAGTAGGGTATGGCCATCACCGCAACGCCCGCCCACAGCAGGATTTCACCAAAGTAGTTGGGGTGGCGGGAGCGGGCCCACAACCCAACGTTGATGAATCGACCAGCGTTGGCTGGATCTGCCCTGAAGCGCGACTTTTGCTGATCTGCGATCACTTCGATAACAAAGCCGGCCACCCACATCACGGCACCCATGACATAGATAACGCCAACCGCTGTTTGCTCAGCGCTCAGTATGGCGGTCAGGGCGGCACAGCTGGTCATCACTACCCAGGCGCCCTGCAGCGTCCAGGCGACAAAAAAGCGCGACGACGATACCTTGATGTGATCAAAGCGTTGATCGCCACCCGCCGCGTGAATGCGGCGGAACAAAAAACTGCCAAGGCGACCCGCCCAGATAAAGATCATGATCGCGATCAGCCATTGTGCGCCCGAGGGTGCGGTGGCTGCGCTGATGGCCGCCAGCGTGACGGCAATATAGGTGATGCTCCCGGTGAGGTCATAGAAACGCTCGGTCTGAAAAAGCCGGGCGGGTATAAATGCCAGCCACTGAATGGCAAAAGCGCCCAGGGCCAAGGCGGTCATCGCCGGCCAACCTGCCAGAGTGAGCCCCGCGGGGTTGGCCAGCGTGGAGACCCCTAGGGGCAGGCCCACAGCCAGCAGAATAAAAATGAGCTTCTTCATGGTGCCACGGCTCTTGTTATTGGGGGCGAACGCCCACTTATGCTCTGGAGCTAAATACTCCTCATATCGAACAGCGGTTCAGAGCGTGTTTTGGCCCTTGGGATCAGGCCTCTGCCTGTAGCGACACCATGACCCCGCGTTGACCTGAGACCTGATTGCTCAGCAACGACTGCCAGATCGTGTCGCAGGCCTCGGCACCCTTGTGGGATTCCATCAGGAGCGTTGGGGCCAGCTGGGTCACCAACTCGATACTCGCCGCGTAAGCCTTGCCCATCATCACACCACGACCCCACTCACCATCCCGCTTTTCGATTTGCGCCGGCGCGAAGAAGACTTGGGGCTCGCTACCGGGGAGCGGCTCACCACCCACTGACTGACCAAATTGATCCCAGTGGGTCGCCCCCACCAATAACGTGTGGGCAGCATTTTTTTGGAGGCTGTTATGCAGGCGTGACCGGACTTCAACATCCCCGGCGATATCAATATATGCGCTCGATTCATTCGCGACACCTTCAACCTCGCGATAGGGCACGACGCGGTCGTAGCAACCGAGCGCCTCGGAGAAGCCGACGTTCTGATCACTGGTGAGACCAATGATGTCGCCCTCGAAGCCCGCAGCACGAATAAATGCCGCTGTACTGAACCCCGTCTTGGAGGATGCCGAACCGATCACGACCTGCTGCACACCAAACCAATCGTTATCCAGAAGCAAATCGGCGATCACGTAACCGGTCATAAACAGCGGGAAAAAAATGCAGCGCTGGTCCTCAAGCGCCTGAAGCTGAGCGGGCTCCGACTGTGTTCGTGCGTAATAGTTGTAGAGACCGGGAAGCTCGCTGCGATGCGGCATGGCGTCGGTAAACCCCCGCTCGGAAGGTTCACCGGGCTTCATCAACACATGGCTCGCCATGGGGAAGAAGCCGTAAAGCCGTTCGCCGACGGCAATGCCTTCAACATGGCTCGCTACCACCTCGCCAATACCCCACACCGTGACCTTGCCCCAGGAATCTTCCCCAGTGGGATAAAACTGCCAGTATCCGAACAGATCACCTGATGCGGCATAAGTGACGTTGTTGGCGGTCATGGCGAACTTGTCGATGGCCACCAGTATCTCGCCTTCACCCGGCGTTGGCAGATCTCCACGCACAACTCGAGTGTGGCGATAATCAGTTCGATCGACCCACATTTCAGTAAGCATCGTTTTCTCCTAGACCATCATGGGGCTTTGCATGACTGCGCTTAGCCTTAAAACAGCTCGAGCCGCCTGCCCCGACCCTTGGGCACTTTATTTTCTTCGGGCAGGGTGCACAAACGCTCCATACGCGTTACCGAGCCGTCAGCATACTCCCAGATCAGCTCGTCGCCGTCCCGATAGCGGCGTACCACTTTCGGGCCCCAACCGAAGGCATAAAAGTTGAGGATCTTGTCTTCCCAGATCATGCTCGCCGAGGTGCGCATGCAGTGCTCTTTACCGCCCAAGATGAACAGGACTGAACCCTCGGTGTCGTTGGTGTTGAGCCCACCAGTGCTGTTGGGACCGTAGTCGTGGATGAGCCCCGAAGTGGTCACGACGACCCGGGAGCCGCATTGTTCGACCCGCTCCACATGCCCGATATGGCCCCCGGACACCCCACGCCACAGCCCGCGGATGTCGTCGGCTTCAGCTGGCAGCGGCTCCGTGCAGGCAGCCAGAATCGGCAAGGGAAAGTGATCATAACCACAGTCGGGCGTATTGCCTTTGGCAATATCAGCGGCCCGCTTGCCGGAACCATCGAGTTCGGGTAACTCGCAGTAATTGAGCGCCGCACCGTCTCCAGCCAGCGTCGCCGGGTCCGTCATCAGCGGCGGGCGCGCGGAAAACCAGCCCAGCCAGAGGAGCCATACCACACCGAGTGAACTGATGATCAGGATCCGCTTAATCACTTTTTTCACAATCTGCTCCGGCCTCTCACAAATTTTTTCGCGACCACTCAAGGCTTTCTCACTGGCCAATGGCGTCGCACAAAAAGATGTCGTTGAATGAGTAGATAGCACGCAGCGAACGTTCACCAGCAACCGGCACACCAGCCTCGACATCCGAAAGTTGGCGGTCAATAAAAAGGGCGGCCAAAGCCGCCCTTTTTCAACGCATCAGCTTTGGAGATCAGAACTCCCAAGATGCCTGAATACCCCAGACCTCGCCTCGACCCAAGTATCGAATTTTTGAGCCCTGTGCCAACGGCACTACAGAACCGCCGGTTGCATAGTTTTCGTCGGCGATATTTCGGCCGTAAAGCATCAACATCCAGTTCTCCCCGCGGAGACCTGTTCGCAAGTTAACAAGCTCAAAGCCGTCTTGATATTGAGCCCTATCGAGATCACCGGTGAACAAGAAATCGTCAGTGAACTGCACGTCGAGCTCAGTGAACCACATCATGGAGCCCACAGGCTGCATATACTGCGCACCGAACGAACCTGACCACTCAGCCGAGCCAATCGTTCGGCCAGAGAGATCCTGAGCAATTGCACCCTGCCTGCCGCTCGCATCAAACAGCTGCGTACAGAGGCCATCGGCCGAAGTAAGGTTCGGTGAGTTTGGCGTTAGGCCCCCCGGAGTCACAAGATTGGCGAACCCAATATCCGCTCCTTGTAAAGGTGTGCACGCTGCACCCTGGAAATCCTTGTACTCACCATCAACCGTGCCGACAGACAGGTTCAAGCGGAGTTTTTCTGTCAATTGGAAAGCCGAGTCGATCTCGAAGCCAGAGATTTCCGTGCTCGCCGCGTTGGTCACGACAAAACCGAGGCCGACAAACGTCGACACCTGCTGATCGTCATACTCACTGTTGTAGTAAGCCCAGTTCACGCGCATCCGGCCATCGAGGAAGGTGTGCTTACCGCCCACTTCAAAAGACCACGCCGTTTCATCATCGTATTCGAATCCCGCTCCGGGAGTGTTGCGCTGGATACATCCTGGCAGGTTATCGAGTGGGCAGGCTGGGCCGCCGGTGTACACCGGCAACTGACTATCAAGCGCGTTAAAACCGCCACTCTTGAAGCCCTCGGTGTAACTGGCATAAAGCAAGTGATCGTCACTGGGCGTCCAATTGACTGAGACAGCCGGAATTGTCTGGTCAGTCTTTCTGTCGCCTGTGAACAAGTGGTTAGTGCGATCCAACGCGCCACCCGCGAGCTCTTGCAACAGGAAGTTGCCCAACAGCGCGGTGTTAGTTGGATCAGCAAACCAGGCGTCCCCGTCCGGGGTCTTCGCATCGAGACCTGTGACTTCACTGTTTACCCAGGCTTGGGCAATTGCCTCCTTGGTCTCTTCGGTGTAGCGCACACCAGCAGTGATGCTCAAGTTGTCAGTGATGTTAAAGGTTCCTTGCGCAAAGAGCGCCCAAGACTCGGTCTCCTGCTCCCAATACGAGAGCGTATTCACCTGATTCCACAAAGTCAGACCCGGTACCCCAGGAGGCAGTGCACCAGCTGGCAGCCCAAAAGAGGCCTCGATCCCAGCGAGCTGAGCAGGGCTGTATGACCAGATACTGGGCAAACCGACGAGCGCCTGCACCACGCCCGGCTGCCCAAATGTCCCGTCACTCATCACACTGCGGTCAATTTCTTGCGTGGAGTTAACAAAATTACCGCCTACCACCCAGCTAAATCGACCGTCGAGGTCGGATGCCAGACGGATCTCCTGACTGAACTGATCGAACTCCGAGTCATCACTACGACCGATGAATTCCAACGGTAAGAAGTCTGCCTCAATGCCGTCTTTATACTCGTATTGAGAAACACCCGTCACTGAGGTCAGGGTCATCCCGTTGCCAAATTCATGTTCAATGTTGAGCGAGAATTCGTGGTTCTCAGTGTCAGTCCCCGCTGGGCGCTCCGGACCATTGCCGCCGTCGAGCGACGCCGTGCCGCCGATCGACAGGCCGTCATAAAACACATCTCTGGTACTAGCGGTGGGCGCATAGGTTGGATATAGGAATCCCATGATGCCGTACATCAGGGCGTTAGAATCTGGCACGAAAGGCTGGTTTCTAATGCCGTCGCCGGTGCTATCGACCAATGTCGGGCCAAAGTCCGGAACGACCGTGTTTGAGCCGACCCGCCGATAATCCGAGTAGGTGTAGCGCACACCAACGGAGGTGGATTCGGATGGCTCCCACTGCAGGCCAATGCGAGCAATGGTCTCATCAGTCGTCGGCGAATTGGGGTACGCGGCCCCCAGATCAACGTTGTCGAGGTAGCCGTCAACGGACCGGTCCATCACCGCCAACCGCATCGCGACGTTCTCGCTGACGCTGCCACTGATGTGGCCCTCGAAGTACTCACCGTTGTCGGACTCGAAACTGGCTGCGACGCGACCCGATAGGCCTTCACCCACTGAAGGCGCTGCAGAGCGCACGTTGACGGCGCCGCCCAGCGTATTCTTTCCAAAGAGAATGCCCTGTGGGCCACGCAGGACTTCGACCTGCTCCAGGTCAAAGAGACCGATACGTAACTGTCGGCTTCGACCCAGATAGACGCCGTCTAGGAAAACACCCACCGACTGCTCGAAGGACTGATTTCCGCCGATTGAAATGCCGCGCATGGTGATGATCGTATTCACCGGGTTCTCACTGACAGAAAAATTCGGGACGTAGGCGCCTAGTTCACTAAAGCTTCTGATAGAGGCGTCCTGAATCAATTCACCGCTGATCGCAGTCACCGAAATCGGCACGTTCTGCAGACTTTCGGTCCGCTTCTGCGCGGTTACCACGACCTCTTCTAACCCAAATTCCATTTCCTGACCAAAAGCTGTCACCGACAGACTGGCCACCGCAGCACTCAAGGCTACTTTCGCAAATGTTTTAACCATTGTTGTGGACTCCCATGGATAGGTTCTGAATCTTTGTTTTTTTATCGAGAAAAGCGCCCGCTATGCTTCTCGAGCGCAATATCTCCAGATTTACTGAGGCGATACTGCCATAGCCGAGAGGAAACACAAGCTTCAAGCGACATGGCACAAGCCAACAAATACCGTCCATCCGGGCTGAAACCAGGCAGAATTCCGGGGTTTGTAGTCAACACCGGGCGCCAGCCTTAGCCATAATCCTGATAGCATCGTGGTTGATATTGGCATAATTCATGCCAATAAGTATAGAATCTTCGAAAATAAAGGCTTCAGCCGCTGAGACAAGGGGACTAGAGATGAAGAAATTACTGGTTGTACTGGGCTGCGGTTTGATCCTGCTGGGATTGGGGTATTCGCAGCGAGCCGCGATCGCCGAACGTTTGTTAGCGATGGCGCTCCCGAAACAAATGAGCATGAATCAGGTTGAGCTTCTGGAAGATGGCCTGCACGTCGCGCTCTGCGGCGCGGGCGGCCCGATGCCCTCACCCCGCGCCTCGGGTCCCTGCGTGGTGGTAGTAGCGGGAGACCAATTATTCCTCGTCGATGCCGGGTCCAATGGGACACGTAATTTCGCGCGCCTGGGCTACCCACTCGGTGGCATAGACGCCGTGCTTCTCACGCACTTTCACTCTGATCATATAGACGGGCTTGGTGAGCTCGCTACCCTACGTTGGGCCACTGGAGATGACCTCACGCCCCTGACTGTGTATGGCCCCGAGGGCGTGGAAGGCGTCATCGCCGGCTTCAACGCCGCCTACGCCACGGACTTTACCTACCGGCACGATCATCACGGAGATCTTGTTACGCCGCTCTCGGCTGCTGGCTTAAGCGCGGTCCCTTTCGCGACACCGCCAGATGGCGAGCTTGCCACTATCTTTAGCGGAGGTGGCTTAACAATCGAGGCATTGCGAGTCGATCACGCGCCCGTCGCACCCGCGGTGGGCTATCGCTTCACTTACGGAGGGCGAACTGTGCTCATCAGCGGCGACACCGCTCAATCTGACAATATCAAGCGATTCGCAAAGGACATTGACCTGTTGGTCCATGAGGCGCTCTCGCCTGAAATCATTGGCATGATGGAAGACACAGCCAAAAGCCTGGGTAACGAGATTATGGCCAAGGTTATGTTTGACGTCCGCGACTATCACGCCAGCCCGCGTGAGGCCGCAGAAACCGCGCGCGACGCCGGCGTCGGCCACCTGCTCTACTACCACGTAGTCCCGCCCATCATGGTGCCGGGACAAGAAGCACTCTGGCTCAATGGCGCGGGAGACATCTTCCCTGACTACACGGTGGGCTACGACGGCGTATCGTTTAGCCTGCCCGCCAACTCAACGGAGATTATTCAGACCCGCAAAAGCATGTAGGGCTGATGTGACGGAATGAGGCGCTCAGCAAGATAGGGTCGGGCCTCGTGGTGGCCTGCCCCGCTGGAGATTCTCTTCTCGCTTACTCTGTAAAGCACTGCGGAATCAGTTCGGCACTGATACCCATTCATCGCCCTGTTCAAAGGGTTGAGCGAGATGTTTATCAATCGCCACCGGAGCCTCGAGCTCTGGCTCGTAGAGCGCGGGACGGCTCTCGGCAGCGTGCGCATCGAGCAAAGCCATCAGCTCTGAAACCTTATCGGGGCGCGAATTAGCCAGATTCACCTGTTCGGTGGGGTCCTCGGAGAGATCAAAGAGCCATTGCATTTCGGGGCGTGCGGCAATCTGAAGTTTCCAATCACCGTGACGCACAATGCGGTTGTGTCCCGATGACCAGAAAAGGGTCTGCCGCGACCACTCGGCGTCGGACACAGCACCCCCGGTGATCAGCGGCAGTAAGTTCTCACCGTCAATCTCACGATTTTGAGGCAGGGGTTGCTCGGCCGCAGCCAACAGCGTCGGCATGACGTCAATGTGCGCAACGGGCGTGTCGATGGCCTGACCGGAAGCAACTCGCTCTGGCCATTTCACAAACAGCGGTACGCGAATACCCCCCTCGAAGTAAGTGATCTTCCAACCGCGATACGGTGCGTTCACGTCAGCCAAACCCACGTAGCCGGCGCCGCCGTTATCGCTGGTGAACACCACAATGGTGTTGTTGGCCAAACCCTCTTCTTCCAGCGCGGCCGTCACTCTGCCCACACTGCGGTCCAAGGCGCGGGTCATAGCCGCGTAAACGCGCAGGCGGTGCGGCTGGATATCCCCCACCGCCTCGTAGTCGGCGCGTGTCGCCTGCAGAGGCGTGTGAATACCCCAGTGCGCGAGATAGAGGAAAAACGGGCGGTTGCGATTGGCCTTGATGACCTTGATCGACTCATCGGTCCAGTAATCGGTGAGGTAACCGCCCGGCTCAAACAAATCGGTTGCGCCGCTGTTATAAGAGGTTGAATAGGTGAGCGCTGACCATAAAAACT
>ERZ802822.1165-NODE-1165-length-17061-cov-11.955959_pt1 | contig 17061 bp, 24 predicted proteins | sample MGYA00345649_ERZ802822 | MGnify/ENA primary metagenome ERZ802822 (study PRJEB30503, sample SAMEA104212359) | marine metagenome | biome: Westerlies Biome; feature: [SRF] surface water layer (ENVO:00010504) within the epipelagic zone...; material: water...
AATCTGTAACTAAATCTAATTACTTATCTAACTTTTTACACCTACCCATCATCAAAACCATCTCTTTTGGGTCCAAACTTGCCATGTAAAAATCTAAGTCTTCCATTATAAAAACCCGATAAATGTCTACTGCTCTAAGGACCCCATTCTCTTTGCTTTTGATTTGCAAAACTTTATTCCTAAGGTAGCTACTGCTATCCTGAATATCCCCAAACTGTATGGATTGCGAATTCATAGCTATATCTTCCACCACTCTAAAAACAGAGATATTGTCGCCCTTTTCTATACCGTCTAGGTCTACAAACTTTTTACTCATACATGAAAAAATATCGCCTATCTCAAACTTAAGTTGATCTGCACTGGCTTGGTTAGCAAAGAGAACAACGGATAGTATGGCTAATAGTTTTTTCATTTAGTGAACGTATTAACCTCCCCCAAACTCGAACCTAGCATCCAGTTCGCAAGTGAAAGTATTGTTCTTTGGAGCGAATTTATTACGCAGTGGCAACACCTCTTTTCTTGCCCACTCTTCAACAAGTTTAAAATCTTCAACAGATTTCGCTGTCACATATGCGGTATGTTTGCACGGGTCAGCAACATCTGTAGCAATTTCAACGGTAAGTTTATCCTTGAGCTTGATATCAAATTCGGACCACTTCTGTTTAAGTATCATTACAAACATTTGACATTCTTGAGCATCTTTAAATGTATTCATTATTGTACGTCTGATCTCTGGCATCGAGTAGGTCCTTCTACATCCATTCTGTAAGGCAAAGTAATATACTAAACTTGCCTAGTCTTTCATCACCAAACATTCTCCACATCTTTAATGCTATCTTCATTTACAGCACTTCCCGTCTGCGCCAAAGCACTTTTACCAACATAGACTAGACGCATCTGGTTATTTCCTTGAAAGCCACACTTCGTACATCTGGCTCTGCGCAGTACTTCATCTGAAGTAATGTCTTCACCATACTCTTTTAGTAAAGCAGTGACTGGAACCATCGCGTTGTGGCGACAGCTATCGTTCTTACATTCAATGTAGAAGTGGTGAGACTTATTACGTTTTAACTGGATCATGGGCATAGGGTATTAAGATTCGTTAGTTTAGAACAGAACCTAGTTTACATTTTGTTGATCAGATACACGACAAATGTGACTAAAACAAAAGCAACAAAAGCGAAAATGAGGGCCAATGTTAATCTGATGCGTTGTTTTTTTAACAGCATGTTATGCATCATTTCGTCAGCTGTCGGCCATCTTTCCCCACACTTTGGGCAAGTTGGATCATCATGCGGGCAATCGTTGCCACATGCAGGGCATTGAACTTGTAAAGACATCAGGCATCCATATCACCATTTGCCACTCCAAAAAAGGGGGGATGTGGCGATCAGCTTGCAAGTGACGGATATATATACTTATAGGCTTGCACACTTGGTCATTTCTAACGGATATTTAATAGCAGTATCGTATTCAGAGACGCTAGGTTTAAAGCTCACCGCGAGCATTACACTCTTGCCAGCGCAAGTATAAGTTGGCTCCAAGCTTGGCTATTGGTGCTGGTGGCAAGCGCACTGGGGCGTCGGCGGCTAAGGCTCGGGAAAAGGCTTTGGATGTCTGCACCGTGCATGTATGGCTGCATTGCTACCGTAGACCACTTCATAAGCTACCTAGGAAATCTAAGTGCGCTGTTTGTAATAAGTGTCCTTGTGCACAATCAGGCCGTCCTGAAAGGTCAGGATATCCACGCTCAGATAGTCCTCGGTGGTACCGTCCTTGTGACGGGCCGTGCGGCGGTATTCGCAGTAGGCTTTGGTGTCGGTCAGTGTGCAATCAAGCGTTTCCCAATGCACGTTTTCGACCTTGTCAAACAGCCCAGAAAAAACGCCACGGATCACCTCAGCCCCCTCAAATCTGGCCCCATGCGTGTCGGGGCCGACAGCATGATCAAAGGTCGCGTTAGGCGCAAAATATTGCATCACCGCCTCAATATTATTAGCGTTAAATGCATCACCCACGGCATCTACCAGTTCGCGAGTCAGTTTTGTCATATCTCTATCCTTTCAGGCCAAGTATGGCGCAGGTTTTAGCAAAAAACGGGCTGTCAGGGTCGACCAGCACATTCAGTTCATCAAAGTGGTCGACACCGGGAACCACATACATGTCCACGGGCCGCATATCAGTGGAAAATTTATCGACGTACATCTGTGCCTGGCGGTGGAACTCATCTGTCTCAGCGCCACCCACAACAACGAGTTGCGGCGCGTTTGTCAAAGGTGGATGGTTGGTCATGGGGCTTTCACGGTCTGCTTCACTTGCGTTCATCTTTAAATTGGCATTTAGCGCGAGGGTCAAACGGACGGGCTCCAGATAGCTGAGCGGCGAGACCGGGATGCCTGCCTTTATAATGTCGCGGGGCATAGCTGCATGGTACGCGGACCAATCGGTCGCCATCATCATCTGGGTCAGGTGTCCGCCTGCGGAATGGCCCATGACATTCAGCCGGTTACAGTTGATGCCCAACGCCTCGCTTTCTGTCCAGATATAGGCCATCGCCTCCCGCAACTCTTCGCTGATCTGCGTCATGCTGACAGCGGGGCATAGATCGTACCCAACGACCACTACGTTTACATTGTTCTGCACAAAAGGAGTCGCAAGAAAGCTGTAGATCGACTTATCGCCACGTTGCCAATAACCGCCATGGATCCAGACCAGCGTCGGTGCCGCAGCGTCACCACAGCGGAACACGTCGAGTTTTTGTTTTTCCCCAGCGGCATACCGGACGTCCAGCACACAATCAAGCGTCTCACGCGCAGTTTGACTGCCCGCCATCCAGCCCGGGATGACTGTTTCTTCATAGTCTGGGCGTCCCGCCCGAAGGTTGTATTGCGCGTCGAACCAATTGGGGTCATGCCCTTCATGGTAGGTCAAAGGAGCCGTCATTTGGTGACCTCCAGCTGAGGGGCAGCCGAAAAGCTGCCAAGGGCGCAGTTATAGTCTTTTAGTTCGATCATATCACGCCCTCTGACACGCAGGCTTTTTCCAGCGCCGCCCATTCGTCAGGGTTCGTGCCAAAGTAGCGCATAACATGATCGCGGTATGGCGCGCGTTCCGCAAGACGTTGATACCAAGCCTCAACATTTGGCAAGGCGGGGCGGTCTACGTCGACGTTGAAGTAGCGATATGCCACGCAACCGAGCGGGATATCTCCCATGGTGAAGCGATCGCCGCAGACGTAAGGGCGATCTGCCAAATGGGCATCGAGAATCATCAACGCTTCATTCGCCTCGTCGCGCAGGACAGCTATTTTGGCTAGGTCGCGGTCGGCAGGCTGAGTGCGCACTGTGGCAAAGAACAAGTAGATCACTGGCGCGAAGGCCTTGCTAGCGGACCACTCCATCCATTGATCCGCAATGGCGCGTGTCTGGGGGTCGGCTGGGCTAAGGTTATCGGCACCATAATGGTCACATAAGTACCGCACGATGGCGAGGCTTTCCCAAAGTGCAAAGTTGCCGTCGCGGATGGCTGGGATCATACGATTGGGATTGATCTGTGCGTATTGCTGTGTGTCCAGTTTGCCAAAACTGCCACCGGCCAACTGCAAGGTATATTTCAAACCCAGTTCGTTGGCGGTCCAGATGACTGGAATCACGTTTGAAGAATATGGGCGCCCCCAAATCTCAAGCATCTGCCAGCTCCCGTTTCTGCACGCTCGATTGCGTGCTAAAGCGAGGAACTACATGCTCGAATAACCGGTGCCAGCTGGCCAGAATTTTCTCATAAGGCACCCCAGTATATTGCTGCATCAGCATCAGATGGTCGAGGCCAGTGGTCTCCTGCCGCTCGGCAATGCGATCGGCCACAAATTCGGCGTCCCCGACCATGATTATCCCCCGTTTGTTTAGGAAGTCGAACCAGTCAGCATTCTCATCCTCGGCGCTCATCTCCTCGCCAATGTCGAGGTAGCCGTGCTTTGTCCATTCTCCGGCGGGCCGGGATCCGCCAAGAAATTCATAATACGCATTGATTGAGGGGCGGATGGTGTTAACCGCTTCTTCCATGCTTTCACCCACGTAGAAGGCCGTGCAAACGCCCACGCCTTCACCCAAGGCCACGTCCGTGCGCCCCGTCGCCTTGGCCAGCGCTTCGCGGTAGGGCTCCCAACAGGCACGTGTGCGTTTGACACCAGCAGCCATAGAAATCACGCCCCATTCCTTCTCCCCTGCCAGCTTGAACGTCGGCGGCGCGTTGGACATGAGCCAGACAGGTGGGTGTCTATCCTGATAGGGACGTGGGTGGACATACATGGCTTTGTATTCACCGTCCGGTCTGTGGTAGCGCGGATCAAGCGGCTCAAAAAAACGGTTAGTTTCCTTCCAGCCCGGTACTGGGAATTGGTAGAACTCGCCTTTATGGGTGAAGGCGTCATTGGTCCACGCTTTCAGGATCACCTCAAGGCTTTCCTGATAAAGCCGCATCACAACGCTGTTATCGCGCCGGTCCGCATCTAGGCTGAACTGAATGGTGGAGCGTTCGTTGATGCCCTTAGCTACGCCAAAATCAACGCGCCCCAATGTCATGTTGTCCAGCATCGCCACATCTTCGGCCACGCGCAGGGGGTGCCAGTCAGGCAGAATAATCGGCGCCGTGCCAACCCGAAGCTTTTTGCAGTGCGCGGCCACATGGGTACACATCTGCACTGGGTTGGGAGGCGCGTTCATGTATCCGTTGTGCGCGAAGTGATGCTCTGTAAACCACGCTGTTGTGAAACCTGCGCCCTCAGCCAGGCTGCATTGCTCAAGGATCATCTCAAGCGTGCGAGGCCAGGGAATAGTTTCACCTGGACTAAAATTTGCGATCAGATCAAAGCGCATGGAACCACCTCCCAATGGACTGAACCAGGCATAGTTGAATTTTGCTTCCAACTTCAATTTGGTTGAATTTCAAAACAAAAGTCAATGTTTTCTGGATTTGCAAAAATTTCTGCAATAGTTAACAACTCACAGTTAGATAGAAAAGAGGGTTGATTGTGAAGCATACTGGTAGCTGCCTTTGCGTGCAATATAGCTTTGAAACTGAACTAGACCCCATGCATTTTATACAGTGTAACTGTACAAAATGCTGTAAGTTATCGGGTAGCTACCAAATCGGTTGTCTTTACTCCGTAGAAGAAATTCAAGAGAAAGGGGATACAAGCTCTTACGCATTTGAAGGTGGAAGCGGTTTTATTAATACAGTGCACTTCTGCATTCACTGTCACCCTCCGCAATAAAGTTTTTGTTCGGTCCGTAAATTTTTTATAATTGGTGGGCTCTTTCATGGCCAGAACGTTTCTCAGGCAGCTGTGCCATTACAGTTCCAACTGTCAAAATAACTGCGCCCAAGGCCTGCATCCAATTCCACTCTGATCCCAATATAAATATAATAATCATTACGTAAAAGGGAGTTGCATTTAGATGAAAGGATGCGACTCCAATCCCAACCTCCCCAACTGCTTTAATCCAAAAAACTTGTGAAAGGCCTAATGCAAGGCAAGCATAAATTAACAAAAGACCCATGTTTGAGATGTCTAATGATCCGACAGCTGACCATGAGTGTTCAAAAAAAATTGCAGCGAAGCAAGGAATCACCATGAACCCAAACATGCCAGACGTGGTAATTGCAGTACGCGATAAAGGAGATAATGTTGGAAATGATTTTACAGTTTCCCTCGACCCCCAAGCAAAAATCCCAGAGGCTAAGAGACCCAACGCAAAGCCGATTCCAATTGAGGACTTTCCAGGAATTATACCAGCGGCTAATCCACCCCCAAACAAAACCAGGCCGACAGCTAATAAAAAGCGGCCGCTGAGCCGCCTTCCATCAAAAGCAACCTCTAAAGCGACGGCGAATATTGGCATTGCAGTGGCAGCGAGAGCTGCCGTAGTTGCATCTGTCATCGCCTGCGCGATCAAAAGAAGTAGTGAACCGAAGCCAAAGCCTATTCCGCCAATCAAAAAACCTTTAGCCCAAGGAAGTTTTCGAAGAACAACACTCCGCTCTAACATATAAATTAAAAAGATCATTACTATTAAAGCTAGAAAATTACGCAAAGAAATGAGCGTCATTATTCCCCATGTCTGCAAAAGTTGGTCCGCCGCTGGAAAGCCTAATGCGAATAGAAAAATGGCGGTCGCGCCAAATATATTACCTCGGATATTCAACAGAACTTACTCCTAGCGTCCTAACAGACGTACAATTTACAATGCCCAAATAGAGTTTGGGCATTCATATAAGACCAATTTAGTGCAGTCTCATATTATTCCGACATTGATGTCGCAAACTGCAGGATACAGGAACACGTGCCTTGCGCCTAGGGGCTTAGAACTTGGATTTTTAATCTTGGATCAAATGACGAAAAGCTTTTGACACATTACTGGTTAAATGAGAAGTCTGGATAAATAACAAAGGATGGCTGAGATGTTTGAAGAAAAAGAATTTACTTCGGAAGCCTCAACGTTACGGGGTCGCTGGTACACCGCTCAAAATAAATCCAAAGCTCCATGCATAATAATGTGCCATGGTACCTCTGCCACAATAACAATGTGTTTATCTGACTACGCATCCGAATTTCAAAAGAGGGGCTTCAATGTTTTTTTGTTTGATCACGCTGGTTTTGGAAGGAGCGGTGGCAAGGAGCGTCAAACAATTAATCCTTGGTTACAAGCAAAGGGAATTGCAGATGCTGTTTCGTTTGTGAAAACAAGAGATGGTGATCACAACGGAAAAATTATCCTTTGGGGAGATAGTTTTTCTGGTATGCTTGTGCTTACAGTTGGGGCTTTGGTTGAGGGTTTAGGCGGGATAGTTTCGTTCACAGCTGCTTGCGGATTGAAGGTTTTTAACTTTGAAAAGCCTGAGCAAGATTTCCAGACGTTTAAGGCGATATTTGACGAAGGCCATTTTGACCAGCTGGAAGATTTTTCGAGAGAGGGTCCAATGGCTGTTGTGTCACCTGATCAGGATTCTAATCCGTCTTTACTAACGCCCGTACAAGCTTTTAAATGGTTTATAGATCAGGGTGGTAAATTTAATAGCGGTTGGGAAAATCGGGTAACTAGGGTAATACCTCGAACAGCGGTTCCGTTTACTCCTTTGCTGACGGCTCCATTTATAACTGTTCCAGTTTTAATGATGATTGGTAGAGATGATGAAATGCCACTTATCAGCAAGGAAGTGCAGCTAGAGGTGTACAGCCGCATAGAGAGTAAAAAGGAATTTTATGAAATTGATGGGGGGCATTTCGGTGCCATATATCCTCAGTCTGAATTATTTCACGAGGCTATTGCAAAGCAAAGTTCTTTTATAAATTCTATCACTTAAGGCTGTTTCAAGTCCTGCCCGTTTTATCATGCTGACTTTTAGTAATATTGTAATTCTATAATCTTTTGTTAAGTCTGATTAAGACTTATCTTTGTCAATAAACTCTGACTCAACGAATATTTGACAGCTACTGCGTCATCACAAAAACATTAAGTCAGAGTTACTGATCACATTAAAGACATTAAACGAGAACTTTTTAATGTGCCAATTTCATTCGCTGAATTAATGATGCCAGACAACGTCTCATTGGCAAGCATTTCATCTACGCTCTCCCCCCAGTGGGACATTGACTTGAAACGGTAGATAACGCCCATCATTTCGTGATCTTCTCCTAGAAGTGGAACCGCAGCTGCCACTGTTACATCCATTGGTTTCATTAACGTCTCTAGTTTAGGTGCCAATTCAAGAGCTTTTGGAAGTCCCGCACGTGGCATATGGTATGCGCGCACTACAATTACGGGCGCGGCTTCTTTGCCAGCATCACCGTAAGCATATCTCATAATTTGTGGCCCTATTACCTCTCCAGCAGGAGCATTCTCTATTTCGTTCATTAATTCCTTCTGTGAAGCGTCTTTTGAAAAAGCTTCAAAAGTCGCAGCTCCTTGGGCAACCGATGCGTAATGTGCTTGCAACTGTATATTACCGGCGCCTTGTCCACCCACCACTCGATAAATTCTGGTATGTGCTCCGTGCCTTGCCAATATGCCTGCTCCTTTCCTTACTCTAGAGGAGACAATCTCGGTATTGCCTGGATTAATTTTTACCTCTCTTATTGATGCTATCGCCATAATTCTTCCTTTCTCTCTCTCTGCGGGTGTGTTTAGATTTTAATTTTATTTTATCGCTGATTACATAACCTGAGACCAAATATAATTTTGAACAAAGACTTTCAGACCAGCCATATAACACAATTATAGAGTATCACGGTCGGTTATAAGTTAGGCAAGTATAGATCCTGTACTAACATGCAAACCAACTTAGCAAACTAGTTATTGATATTGGTAGCTCAGGCAAGTGAGGAGGGGCATTGCAAGCTGGGATGGAGTGCAAACCTCGTTAGGGAAATACAGGGTAAAGATCTATTACTTTGTTAAACAAGATGATGCCTAACTCAAGACTTTATCTACAGGGAAACAGTCTTCGTAATCCAAAATACACAGAGACAGCAACCTGATTTGACTTGTTGGTTTCAAGTCTCATAGCTTCCTTTGAAAACTTTACAGTAGTAGCTATAGCTTGAAATTTTTCGCTTTCACTGTTCATTACTACAGCACCGCCAATAGTCATATTTGCAGGGATGCACATATCTACTGGATTTCCAAATGCAGCGTTTACGGCATTACCCATTACTATCCCGTCTGCAAGACCTACTAGATAAAACTCTTGTTCTTCCTGAGTTAGTATCTTTTCGAATTGATCTATTGTCATTGCACACGCTTGAGTTGCAAATATAGACAGAAATATACTGGTTAGTATTTTCTTCATTAATCACCCTTCCACTTGTCCAGTTTAGCTAAAGCTTCCGTTGGGTCGCGAGTGATGCTGCTGATTGCAAATTATTTAAACCAATGTCTGTGGTACTGTGATTAGTTACGGTGTCACTGTCAAATATTTTCATAATCTGGTCTAGCTTTTTGCTAAAGAAAAATAACTTGCAAAAACCGCCATGCGACCATCGCAAACATGGCTATCAAGACTGCGTAAACAAAATATTTCAATAAAGTCCTCATGCACAAGAGGATAATCCTCTTGATGGGTTTCTCAAGATATTTAGATGCGGCAAATTATTTAACAAACTTTATTCTACAGGTAGTATTGCCAAGACTTGCTGCTTCTTCCGTCTTAGCTTCTTGTGATACCCTCAATAGGCAATCTTCAAGGTTTCTGGGTTTATTAACTAACTGCGTGTAAGCAAGTGCAGCAAGAAGAACTGCAATGGCTGCGGCTCTGGTTTGGTTGTTTTTTATCCATGTTAACAGGTTATTCATTACCTCCATGCGCTCCCTACACCTTTATAACTATTTTTATTTACCGAACTACTGCAAGTTATGCTAGAAAAATCGAGCAGCCAGGTACACAGTCTAGTGCGACTGTAATAAGTAGAGTTTTATTTTAATAGAGTGGGAACTTAATGATCCAAATGAACAGCCTGATGGAATACTTAAAGAGAATGGACCCTCAGAAAAGAACTGTATTTTTAATGCTGTTTATAATTATTTTATTTCACTTTTTAGTAATCCCACTGTGGATGTGGAACCTAGGGTTATGAGCGTGTTGGTGGGTGATCAATGAACTGGTTCAGTTTTTGTTGCATCACTCGTGATCCTGATAAAGGCCGATCCACTGAAGTGAGATGGTGCCAATGATCGCAAATCGTTTTTCCAAGAGATTTAAGTTTAAAAACTGGCCTAATTCAAAATTACCACAAGTAGCTGCTGGCGTTTATGTAATATGGTATGGTGAGCAACTGATTTATGCAGGAATGTCAGGGCGCGAGATAGAAAAAGCGATCAAGGATGGAAAGAAAAAGTACGGAATAATCACTAGGTTGGCCAGTCATGCTAATGGTAGGCTATCAGGCGATCAGTTCTCTGTTTATGTTGCTAATAGGATTGTCATACCAGAACTAAAGCAGAGCCAACAAAAAAAATTCAAAGATGGTGAAATTACAATTGATCAGATGACGAAAAAATTCATAAGAAGTAACTTAGAATATCAATACTTGTTAGTTGACAAATCTCAGGATGCGTATGATTTGGAGATGCACTGCCGCAGAGGAGCAGTTTTTGGATCAAAGCCTTTGTTAAACCCTGCTGAGTAATAAAATGAAAAAACTATTAGCATTAATATCTACCATTCTGTTTGGTAACCAAGCAATTGCGGTATGAGGAAAATGTTTTAAAATGCAGAATACTGTTGACGCATCCTCAAAATATCAAGATAGCCTTCCAGTCTCATCTGACGAGATGCTGCAAAAACTTGATGATTGGGGAATTTTTTATACGAGATCTGACCATGTACCATTGAGAACAGTAGCAGACTCTAAAATGGTACAAGGGCAGTTTTTGAGTTCAGAAGAGGGTGGGGGTCATATTAAGAATCTATATCTTCGGGATAAGAAAAAATGCAACATTCTCTTAGTTACAGAACAAGACAGAAAAATAGATCTCAAGACACTCAATACGATACTAAGAACCAGTAGGTTGTCCTTTGGTTCTGCTGATAGGTTGATAGAAAACCTTGGTGTTAGGCCTGGCGCTGTAACCCCTCTTGCGATGATTACTGGCGCCCAAAGAGGTGTTAAGCTCTTCATTGATATTGAATTGAAAAAGTGCTCAACGATATATGTACACCCGTTGGTAAATGATCGTACTTTGGGCATCAGTATGGAGGGTTTGAGGACCTTTTTTGAGCAATTAAAAGTGATGCCAATTTGGGTGAATTTGTAACTCATAATTTAGATAGCTATACTGTTATTTTCACTTTAAATTATATTTCCTTGATGCTACATCCAGATTAAAATCTTACTATGAGAGTTATACAAAATGAGTAAAGAAAACACTCCGCAAAAAGCCGAAACGAAGCCAAAAAAAAATGATGTGACTAAGACTGAGGCCGTTAAGACTGACACAGCAAATTCTGAAAACAAAACAGTAGACAACTCAGTTTCCAAAAAAGAAACAGCACCTAAGTCAGCTTCTCAGTCATCAATAAGCCATTTTTCCAGTGTTTCAACACCAGAATACCGCTCTGGCTGGGATAATATATTTGGTGAAAAGAGTAATGCGAAAGAGATAAACTCCAAACAGATTACTAAAAGTGATTTACCAAAAAGATTTAATTTGTTCGACTATGACGTGGACTTAGAGTTAAGGGCTGCACTAGATAAAACTCTAACCGATGTCGCAGAAAAGCGTGGCTTTGACTTAACAAGAAATAAAGAAACTACGAGATACGAATACAGCATCACGTGTGAGATAAAAAAAACATAATTCTTTATTTAAAAAAAAGACGATGCCGTCTTTAGGTCAAAGCTGATGGTTGCAAGATCAAAACCATCTTCTGCGATGAGCTACCCGCTTTTGGTTTAATTACGCGTATCTCTTGGTGATCTTACAACTCCCTTTAAAAGGTGTATTTGTCGTGTCGCTTTGTGGCCCGTTTAGTAGCCGTCTTTGAACCTTGCTTCCCATTTTTTAGCTTTTTCTAAATCGTAATCTTCATACATTTCATTGCCATAAAGCAGCGAGAGGCCCTGTGCGGACCACAAAACCCCATTTTCGTACGAAAGTATGAAAAATTGTCTGGCCTTGTTTAAATCTTGGGCAACATCATCGCCAAGAAAATATGCAGTCGCTAAACCAAAGGTAGCCGCTGGATATCCAAGTTTGTGGGCATGTTCCAAATCCAAAAGCGCTTTTTCGCTCTCACCGCCCTTTAGATATCCTCTCGCTCTTTGTAGTAAAAAACGTGGCTTAGCTTCGTCATTTCGCGCAATTGCTCTTGAACAGGAGTATATGACTGCGCTGGGCTGAATATCATTAAAAGCTACTGGACTTGAAACTGAGCTAGGGTCGGCTTCTAAAGAAGCAAGAATGTCGCACTCTTCATTTGCATATGTATATGTGCTAAAGAAGGTAAAAAGTGCTAGTGTTATATGAGTAATGCGCATGAGCTACAAATATCTATTTACATCGATATGGTTCTGTTAGTCTTCCGCAGAAGGCTAATTCAACGCTAATTTTATTGCTTCTTCCAACATCTTCTTTTCTTTGCAAATAAACCAGCAAATTGTCTTTATTTTCTCAAGGTTCTTCTTTGCTTGTTCTATTTTTCCAAGCTGTAAGTAAAGTTCGCCTTGATATTCCAAAGCTTGGATGTGTTTTGGGTTTATCTCCAAAGCCTTCTTGTAATACTCTGCTGCCGCGTTTAAATCGCCACTTTTTCTGGCAGTGAAGCCCAATAAGTTATACTTATCAGCCTCTTTAGATGGGGTCAAAACTCTAATGAATTTTAACGATTCATGAGCCTCAGCAAACTTTTCTAATCTTATTAGTCCATATATGCTTTCAAACGGATCAAATTCTTTCTTCTTCCTACCTTTTTTTGAACTATAGCCGCCACCTTCAGTGGATGAGTAAGATGAATTTGAATAACCTGAAGCACTAGAAGTGTTTGAGGAACTAGAGCTACTTGAAGAACTAGAGCCTCCATCACCCGTCATAGCGGCAAAGAGCGGTTGTATGCTTAGGAAAAACGATAATGTTAAGATATAAAGCGTTTTCATGGACGTACCCCAATTGCAAAATTTATTTACGTTAGTGGAGCATCGTTGGATTAAATATAATTATGGATATGACAAGATATCTCAATCATAACTTTAAATTGGTGCTATTCAGGAGTTCTCAATATTGCGGAGATCAAATCGATAGCAAAAGAACTCTGGCAGCTGTGTTTATCAAATGATCTAACAGCATTTAGTAGTTCGGAGAAGCTATGCTGTTTAGTCCTTCCAGGGTGGATAAGACCTAGTTTCACCTGTCAAAGCTTCAGTATCAATGTGCGAGTGAATTCTATAACACGCGGTAACACAGAATTGGTCCAAGCCATTTAATTCTAAGGCATTATGAATATCTTGTTCGTCTTCGGCTTCCCAATGGCAAAAGAAGAAGTCATCATTTCCCATCCATGCTTCTACGCATTTACATTTATCAAAAGTCCATCGTTCTTCCCATTCAACATCTGTTTGTTTGTCTTCCTCATAGGGTGTTGTTAACATTTGTTTTTTTGCCTCATCGGACATGTATGTATGGATTGCTATATATGTTTTGCGAGCCAATTGATCCTCCATTCAATGATTTAAAACTTATAGAAAATTATGAGGTAAGCAAATAGAACAACGATTAGACTTGCTGATGGGTTCTTCATTAATGATCTGCAAACTTTTCGTTAATACTTGATAAGTAAATCATTCCCATGACAAGGCCTTGAGCAATAAAGAATATAGGTGAAACAATATAGAAAATAACCAGATAAAATAAATTCTTATCAATCTGCATTGGGTTGATTGTTTCAGTTGCAAAACCTAAAACAATGAATGTTGCAACTAACGGTGCAAATAGTTTTTTGCCAAGTACTTTAAAATTATAAAGCTGATAACAGGTGATTAAATAAAGTACTGAAAAGATACTAAAAAGTATCCCTCCTAAATCTGTTAAATTGTTTCTGTCGCTACTTTCTGCACTGCTTATTTGAATAGTTCCACCCCAAATAATTATTAGGATGAGTAAAATCGATTTATACAAAATTATATTCTTGAAGTATTTTTCTTTCATCACAAGCAAACCTCTACTTCACCTCTAATCCATCATTGCCCTAACATATTTCAATTCAGTAATAACCCGCCATAACCATTGACGATTAAAACTATCCTTTTCTTTCTTTCTATCTTCTAAGAGTTGCTCAATGCGCATTTCAATATAATTCTTTGGGTCCTTTTTACGCTCTCTTCTCATGACCAGAAAACCCTTACTTCAAAATGGCTGTCACTGTTTACTTCACGCAGATTATCCCAAGCTGCAAATCATGCAAGATAAGATACCCAATATTACGGAATTGAGCTGATCCAAGCATGCTCTCTCTAAATTAGAAAACTTGCCAACAAAAAGATACCTTTTACGCTACGTTTTCATAGTTTTTTTATAATTTATAAATCAAGTTTATAGGTGGAATATACTGCAAGAGGAAATTACAAATGAGCATTATTGTAAAAAGCCAAATTAAAATCACCAAGGGATTCGACACCTGGAAGGCAATGGTAAAGTCACAAGAAGATAGAATAAACGAAATGGGAATAAAGTTCTTGTTTGCAGGAACAGAAAAAGATGATCCTAATCAATTGCATGCAATTATGCTTTTTCCAAGCATGGAAGCTTTACAAGCGTTTGGTGCAAATGCGGAATTAACTGAAATTCGTAGGAAAGCGGGTGCTGTAATTGAAAGTGGTATAATGACACCAATATCGGATGATTACTTTACCAACTACCCAGATGCGGTAATTGAGCATTAAATCTTAAGGTTTATTTTTGGGAAGTAGTTAGAAATGTTCATACACAAGATACTTTATGTGAGTATGCGATAAACGTATTTGATATGAAGGATAAAATTAGCAAGATAGCTAATCGGCAGCTGACAGATTTCAGAAACACAACTCCTGGCATGTGTTTCAGTGATAGGGATTTTAAATTAGAAATTGATGAGGCATATGCAGTTCAAGATGCTTTAGTCTCCTTGAGGGTGAAGGAGGGGGAGTCAGTGATTGGTTACAAAGTTGGCTGTACCGGTCCGGGAACAACAAAATTGTTCGGAATGCAGGGGCCAATTCGTGGAACGCTATTTAAGGATGAAATGCATTCGAGTGGATCTGAAATAGAAGCAAACCAATTTTGTAATCTTGCTGTTGAAGCGGAAATGGCCATAGAAATGGGCCAAAACGGCCAAATAGCATCGGTTTTCCCAGTTATTGAATTACATAACTATATTTTTCGTGGGCTCACAAAATCTTTGGCCGAATTGGTTGCAAACAATGGCCTTAACAAAGGTACTGTTCTGTCTAACTATGAGTGGTGGAACTTCTCAAAGCAATTTGAGGAAAAGTCTACTTTATCTCTAGAGATAAATGAAATCGAAGTAGATTTTGGCGATCTTTGGCCGATGGCAGGAGGGCCTTCATCATCATTGGATTGGTTGCATAGTCACTTGGCTGAATATAACAAAAAGCTTTCGCAGGGCGATATTATTCTAGGAGGAACAGCTCTTGGTTTGCATCGTGTGCAATCTGGACAAAGTATAAGCGTAAAAGTTGATGGAGAGATAGCAGTACAATGCTTCGTAAAATAGCATATTACAGGCCTATTTTATTCAGACCGTTAGTAGATAACTAGGGTGCTCTATTTTTGTCAAATAATCTTTTTACTAATCAAACTGTACTTGTACTATTAGCACAAGTTGTTTAGCCATATTGCTTCAAACAGGTTGTATTTCCAAAAAATTATTGAAAGTAAACTATGCTAGCCCAAAGTTTAAAGGTCTACTTGGATAAAATTGGGATCCACTACTCATGGGTCATGGCAGCAATGGTATTTCTGTTTACTTTAGCCACTTCTTCCATAGGCAATGCCCCACAAATTTTAATTTTACCAATTACTGAAACACATGGCTGGAATATCTCAGATGTATCATTAGCTACAGGGCTAATGTATCTTATGACAGCACTTCTATGTCCCATCGGTGCGCCACTGATGCTTCGAATTGGGGTCATAAACGTAGTACTTATTGTCATATTTCTAGAGATTTTGGGACTCCTTTGCACTGTTTTAGCATATGAAAAATGGCATCTTTTGTTTAGTATTGGGCTTTGCCTCGGAATTGCTTCAGGGATAATTGGTTTAGGCCTTGCCGCCACTGTCGCAACAAGGTGGTTTACCGCAAGACGCGGTCTAGTGGTGGGTATCATGACTTCGGCGTTTGCTGCAGGGCAATTAATTTTTATGCCATTAATGGCATGGATTACTACTGTCCATAACTGGCAGTTCGCAATTGCACCTGGATTGATCGGTGGTATTATTTGTGGGGTTTTATTTTTATTATTTGGCAAAGACTGGCCTTCCCAACTCAAATTACCTGCATATGGTGACGATGAAATCTATCATCCACCAACCAACAATCCTGACAATGCAGTGACCATTTCAGTCAAAGCTCTTTTGGGCGCCATCAATCACCCAGCCTTTTGGGTTTTGACGGTTACTTTCTTCATTTGCGGATTAACAAGTACAGGCATTGTTGGCCAACATTTTATTCCATTCTGTGCTGATAACAATGTTGGAATTATAATGGCTTCCTCATATTTAGCTTTAATGGGTTTTTTCAATTTCATTGGCACTATGGGATCAGGTTGGCTTTCAGACAGGTATAATAACTATACTCTACTTGCGATTTATTACGGGTTGCGAGGGGTATCATTGTTTTATCTTCCGTACAGTAATTTTGATATCTATAGTCTTACGCTTTGGGCTATATTTTTTGGCTTAGATTTCATTGCAACTGTTCCTCCGACTGTAAAGTTAAGTGGAAAATTTTTCGGAACAGTTAATGGTCCTATTGTTTTTGGTTGGATTTTTGGTGCACATCAATTAGGTTCTGCAGTCGCTGCCTACGGAACAGGTTTGTCACGAGATTTATTGAGCACATATGTTCCTGCCTTTTTGTTAGCTGGATTAGCTTGCTTTGTGGCAACTATACTTTTTGTATACTTACTGTCTTTTAGACCCAAATTCTCTCACTGACGAAGTATTCGTTCTGCAAGAATGTTTAAAAAAGTGTAGCTTGGTGTTGCGTTACTTCATTGCCAGCGAAGGCCGCGTGATTTAAATACATTTTTTGCTCGGTCAGTATAATCCGTTATAATTCCATCCACTCCCATATCCAGCATATTTTCTAGGTCTTCAAGTTCGTTTACCGTCCATGTGCAAACAGGCAAACCTAAATGATGCGCCTCTGTAACAAGTTCAGCAGTTACATCTTTAAAATATGGGCACCATAAGTGCCCGCCTGCGGCTTGAATGGCTTCCGGTATAGATCCATTTAAAGAAGAGAAATCAGGTGAAATTTCCTCAGGTGGTGTATCAAATGGGTCATTCG
>ERZ802822.1166-NODE-1166-length-17061-cov-7.034326_pt1 | contig 17061 bp, 16 predicted proteins | sample MGYA00345649_ERZ802822 | MGnify/ENA primary metagenome ERZ802822 (study PRJEB30503, sample SAMEA104212359) | marine metagenome | biome: Westerlies Biome; feature: [SRF] surface water layer (ENVO:00010504) within the epipelagic zone...; material: water...
TACTTTTATAGAAAGTGTATACAGTCACCCATATCAAAGCCTTTGGCGAAAAGCCAATCTGCCTTCGGTCATAGGCGCAGTCGCCGATCAAAGTTTGTGCATTTGTTCAGGCCGATAACCCCCTGCAGCAGTTCCTCAAGAGAAAAAGCCTCGAGCTCGTCGCGACAGTCTGCAGCTTAGGCGGATTTCTCCATAATTTGGCGGTGCCACAAGGCAGCATAACGTCCCGCCATGGAGACCAGTTCGCTGTGGGTTCCGTATTCACAAACGCGGCCTTCGTGTAGTACCAAGATGTGATCGGCGTCCGCTATGGTTGACAAGCGATGTGCAATTACGATGACGCTGCGCTCTTTCACAGCGCCTTGCAACGTTTCTTGGATATCATTTTCAGTTCCAGCATCCAAGGCACTTGTGGCCTCATCAAGCAGTAAAATTGGTGGGTTTTTCAGCAAGGTTCGCGCAATCCCCACGCGTTGTTTTTCTCCACCTGAAAGCTTCAGCCCGCGCTCCCCCACAGTGGTGTCATAGCCATCCGGTAACTCGATGATAAAATCATGCAGGCGCGCCTGTTTTGCCGCCGCAATAATTTCGGCCTCAGAAGGATTATCTGTGCCATAAGCAATATTATAACCAATCGTTTCGTTAAACAGCACGATATCCTGAGGCACCACCCCGATCGCCTTTTGCACTGAATGTAATGTCACATCCCGCAGATCTTGACCATCGATCAATATAGCGCCCTTGGTCACATCATAAAACCGAAACAACAAGCGCCCAATGCTTGATTTACCGGCACCCGTGGCTCCAACAATTGCCAAGGATTTACCGGGCTCTAGCGTCAGGTCTACACCTGATAAAATCGGACGGTTCGGTTCATAATGAAAATGGACATCACGGAATTCAATCTGGCCACGGTCGACGCACAAATCCTTAGCGCCGGTTTTATCAACGATTTCCTTTGGTTGGTCTAGCAAGCCAAACATCTCGCCCATATCGACCAGTGATTGGCGAATTTCACGATAGACAGTACCTAGAAACCCCAGCGGCAAGGTCACCTGGATCATATAAGCGTTAACAATTACAAAATCACCCACGCTCATGGTGCCATCCTGCACACCAAGAGCCGCAAGAACCATCACAGAAATCACCCCGCCCGAGATCAAAACAGATTGTCCAAAATTCAAAAAAGCCAAAGAATATGCTGTTTTCAAAGCCGAGACGCCATAGCGGGCGATTGACTGATCATAGCGCTCGACTTCACGGGCCTCGGCGGCAAAATATTTCACCGTCTCAAAATTCAACAAACTGTCGATGGCCCGCTGGTTGGCTTCTGTATCTTGGGTGTTCATCTCGCGACGCAATTTGATGCGCCATTCGGTCACCCCAAACGTAAACCAGATATAACTGGCAATGGTGACCACCAATATTGCAACATACCAAAAATCAAACTGCAAAAAAATAATCGCAATTCCCAGCAGTTCCAAGACCAGCGGAAAGATTGAAAACAATAAGAACCGCAATAGAAACTCAACGGCCTTGACCCCGCGTTCAATGACACGCGACAAGCCTCCAGTTTTGCGACTGATATGATAGCGCAGCGATAACCCGTGCAAATGTTCAAAGGTCTCGCGGGCCACAGCGCGAAAAGCCCGTTGTGCCACTGGCGCAAAGACAACGTCCCGCAACTGTTGAAACCCGCTCGATCCAACACGCGCAAGCCCATAGGCCACGGTCAAGCCTACGGCCCCAAGCATCAGATCCGGAACATCACGTTGGGACAGGGCATCCACAGCCCGGCCATACAATTGGGGGGCCCCGAGTGCTACCAACTTTGATAACAGCAACAAAAGTAACGACAGCGCAACCCGAAACCGGATTTTTGGCGCCGCTTGCGGCCATAGATAGGGAGCCATCCGGCGAATAATATCCATGCCGTTCATGCGATCTGCATCCGGGTCGCTGGGGCGTCGATCTGTGGGAGGGGGGACCATAACTTTACATCTGGCTTTAGGCTAGAATAGGACCGGCTGCCGCGCAGTGCACGGCAGCAACAATCTTAGTCTGGCAGCTTGAAAATTTGACCCGGATAAATCAGGTCCGGGTCACGAATACGATCTCTGTTGGCTTCGAAAATCCGGGCATAGAGAATGCCACGACCGTAACGCGACCGAGAAATGGCCCAAAGCGTCGAGCCTTTCTGTACCGTAACGGCACTCGGGGCCAGTCAGCCATCAGCGCTGGTTTCAGCCAGAAGAACTTCTTTAGCCTCCCGCTTGAAGGGTGTCTCGATGCGCGAGTTCACAGCCCCATCTGCATCAACTTCATCCAGACGTAGCGTATAAATGCCTGTATCAACTTGCGGCATATCCAGCGCCCAGGTTCCGTCTTGTTTGACCGGTGCATCTGTGATCGGCTGATTGTCGAGATAGACCCGTATCAGGCCGTCACTGGGTGCGCGCCCGGCGAGTTGCACTTCGCCCTGCAGACTATAAGAGATAACATCAAGCGCAACACTGGTCAAAACTTCTGGGGCCTCACCAGCCTTTGACAGCACCTTCAAACCCTCACTGGTACTTATGATAACAGTGGGGGCCTTGGGCGCTTTGGGGGTCGGCACCGGATTGGTCACCGCTTGATCGCCCACAGCTGACTGCACAGCGGCAGGTTGGGCAATTTCGGTATCGGCAGATGATGCGGGCTGGGTTGCGATGGCAGCAACTGTGCCGCCAGTGGCATCTGATCCACCTTTGACCGCAGCGGAGCTGACGCCATCAGTGGCCGCTGTTGCAGTGCTAGCAGGGACTGGATTTTCACCAACCGCCACATCCGCAGCCATCACCGAATTGGACGTGTCTTTGGCCTCGGCGGCAGCACCTGCCGGCACTTGGGCATTCACAGACGGCATCGTCGCAGTCTCAGTCTGTATGATTGCCTCAGTCTGTGTGGCCGTCGCCGTCTGTATCGCCGTCGATGTTGCGGTTTCAGTTAGTGTTGCGGTCTCAGTTGGCGTTGCAGTTTCTGTTGGCGTTGGAGTTTCTCTTGGGGCTGCAATTTCTGTCGGAGCTGCAGTTTCTGTCGGGGTTGGGCTCTGCGTTTCTGTCTGTGTCGCAATCTTGATCGTTGTCGCAGATGAAGGCAGGTCGTTTGTTTCGGAGGCATCACCTTCAACCACAGGCACTACGGCCGTTTCATGCTGTACTGGGACGTTCTCAGGGACTTTCGCTGGTGACGGTGGCAATTTTGCTGTTTGTACTGTGGGTGCAAGCAAAACTTGCTCAGTTGAGACAACCACTGAACTGTCTCCCGACGATGACAGACTGAGTTCACGAAGCGTTTCAACCGGACCGACATCAGCAAACACAACAAACTTACCAGTCGAATCGGCAGTCGTATCAGCTAGTTTATCACCATCAATCATCAAAGTGACCTCGGCCCCGGGCTTGGCGGTCCCGGCAATCAGAGCGGTGCCGTCAGCCTCGACCCGCACCACGTCGAACGCGGGCACAATCTCTGCATTTTCGGCAAGGTCAGATGAATTTGTCTCGACTGTGACACCCCCGCCTTTATCTGCCTCGGGTTGGCTCGTCGCACGTACCATAACATCGCTCGCCGCAACATCTTCGGTGCCCGAAGTAGCTTTATGCGCTTTTACCACCGGCACATTGGCGACCGACGTGTCAACAGATGAAGTTTTTGCCTGGGCCTCATCAAGCAAAGCGGCAGTGTTCGCCTGATTGTCATCCGTGGCTATCTTATCTGCAACATCCTCAGCAGTACCGGTCATTTTTTTGGCGACGGCGTCCGCCCCGCTCTCTGTCATTGCACCGCTCGGCACCACATCTTTTGATACCGCCACGCTCGACGACACATCCGAAGCCGGTACATCCGTCGCCGCAGGCTCAGTTTGAACTGTAACGTCCGAACTTGGGGTTTTTGCCGTTTCTGGATTTTCAATCTTTGGATTTGCAGTCTGAAGGTTGGCATTCGAATCGATCGCCACCGCAACCGGCGGCGTATCCGCAGCAGTGCCGCCCGTCCCCTGAGCGTTCGAGGAGCCGCCTTGCGCATCCAAAGACACCTCGGCACTCTGATCCTCATCAACAGAGGCGGCCGTTTTGGGCTTTACTGCAACGGCTGTATCCACAGACACCGGCCCTTCCTCAGTCAAAGCCTTGTCCGTTCCGGCCAGCCCGTCTGTGGCCGTGCCAGTTTGTTGTACCACAGTATTAGGTACTTTAGTATCGGCTAGACTAGCAGCGTCGGTCGTCGAAGTCTCCGCTTGAGTGTCATTGGTGTTCCCCGTCAACCCCGCTGGCACAGAATCATCCGTCACGTCGGTCGAAGTCACCTCAGAATCGCGCTCTTTAGGCAAAAAATCACCATAAAACAGCAGCCCTACGAGCAGCGAAAATCCAATAAAAAGCATGAATCCGCCAATTTTAGTTTTATTATTAGACATATATCCCCTTTGGCCTTCAAGAGACGATCAAATAATCGTCCCGCCGGCCGACTGCATCAGTTGTGAGACCATAGCAACAACGCTATCAAGGGTCAAAACAGTCAATGCAAAGAAGTTAACCAAACATGCCCCAACCTTCTATATGTGTCTTTTGTGGCGCACGCTCCGGTGAAAAACCCATTTACAGGCAAGCCGCCGAAGAACTTGGGCAGGCACTGGTCCAAAACAACTGGCGTTTGGTCTATGGGGCCGGTGATATTGGGCTGATGGGGGCGGTTGCCCGTGCCACTCAGGCTGAGGGTGGCGCAACGCTGGGGGTAATTCCAACCCATTTGATGCAAGATGAGGTTGCTAAAACTGATCTGACACAATTTATCGTAACCGAGACGATGCACGAACGCAAAAAGGTCATGTTTATGAACTGTGACGCGATTGTTGTCCTGCCGGGCGGCGCAGGATCACTGGATGAATTTTTCGAAGTGCTGACATGGCGTCAGTTAGGCCTGCATCAAAAGCCTATCTATCTGTTGGATATTGACGGGTATTGGTCGCCGCTCCAAGCCTTGTTGGCGCATATCGTGAAGCAAGGTTTCGCCGATCAGAGCCTGTTGGATTTGTTTCATACTGTCTCCAGTGTCGCGCCGTTAATCACCAAACTACGGCACGACCTAAACGTTTAGCCCCGCCAATGGCAGCGATATCGATCCAGTACTCTGAGTATTGCGGGCTTCGAGCCCCACAAGATGTCCCGATGCCGCTGGTCGCGACCCTGCCCCATGCAGGTGTTGCAATTCTAACAGCGTATAAGGGCGCTGCCAGAGCCACGGGCGATTGGCAACCGCAGTTAATGACGCATCCGGCGCTTTCTCTTGCGTATAAGCATAAAAATATAACGTAAACCCATAAGCATCAAGCGGTTGCACCGAAATCAGATGCATCCCCTGATCGGCACACCAAATTTGGGCCGCTGCAAGATCGCGCACCCGCAAAGTCACATGCGCAAGGATTGCGCCATTGGCGACCGGATGCCCCGCCTCTATGGCGGGCTCACTGCCCTTTGGACCCTGCTGTAACACCTCAACCGTGGCCCCTGCCGGATCCATGCAATGCGCCATATAGCCAATGTCTTCAAATTGACGCGGTTGCGAGATCGACACGCCACTTCGGCGCAAGTGCATGGCGACCGTGTCCAGATTGGGCACAGTAATGCCAATTTTCCAAAAAAACCCATCGGCTGTGGGTGGCTGGGCCGACCCCTGAATAAATTCCAGGTGAACCTGTTGCCCCCCATATCCCAACCCGTCGCGCTGGTCGGTCATGCCCAGAATATCGCGATAAAATTGGGTCACTGCGGTGATGTCAGGCACTGTCAGTCTTAGTTGTGAAAACATCATTCCCTGCCAACCCTCTCACGGCGAAAACCGTCACCAGAATACAACGCGAGCGCCAGCCATATCAATCCAAAGCTTGCAAATTGCAAAATACCAATTGGCTCGCCAAAAATCGCAACCGCACAAAAAAACTGTAAAGTCGGGTTGACATAATTCAGCAACCCCAATGTGGCCATTGGTAAACGCTTGGCCGCATAAGAAAAAAAGATCAGCGGGGTCGCAGTCAGCGGGCCGGACAACATCAACAAAACACTATCATACAACGATTGTCCAAAAACACCGCCTGTATAACCACCGCTTCCGACAGGACGATGCGTAGCAAAAAGCACTGCAAGAGCAAATGGGACCAACAGCAAAACTTCGGCCGTCACCGACACGACAGGTCCGGTCGAAATTTTCTTTTTTACATACCCGTACAGGCCAAAGCTGATGGAAATTATCAGTGCAATCCAAGGTAGCATCCCTTGGGACACCGTAATGATAACCACCCCAACTGTGGCCAAAGCGATTGCGGTGTTCTGCAAGCGCGACAAGCGCTCGCCAAATCCAACCCAGCCGATACAGACCACCACAAGCGGAAAAATAAAATAACCCAGGCTGGCTTCTGTTGCTTTTTCAATCTGGATAGAGCGTATGAAAATAAACCAATTGATGCCAATAAAAAAAGACGCTGCAAACAAGGTCGCCGCGCTCCGCCAAGTGGAAATAGCAGACCACAAAGCCCCCAGACGACGCTGAAAGCTGAGCACTGCCACAAAAAACACCACCGACCAGACAACGCGGTGCGCTAATAACTCGACCGGCGGGACATGACCCAGCACTTTATAATACAGCGGAGAAAACCCCCAGATAATACCAGAGATAAGGATTGCCAGAATACCTTTTTGACTGTCGCTCATACGCTGGCCTCGAGTGTGACCAATGTGATCTCGGGCGTCACGCCAAAACGCACCGGCGCAATCGAACAACCTATGCCGCCAGACACCACCAAATCACGGTGATCCTCGTGAATATGCCCATAGGCATATCCATTGCCATACCGCGATGGCACGATCGGTGACCAGCCAAACAGCCGCACCTGCCCGCCATGGGTATGACCCGACAGGGTCAGGGCCACCGTCTGCGGCACCTCAGGGAAAATATCGGGTTCATGGGCCAGCAAGATAACTGGCGCATCATCCACAGCCTGCGCCAAAGTGGCCGGCAGATTATCAACACCCTGAAACCGGCCATTGCCCAACCGAAACGCCAGCTGATCACCCAATCCTGCCAACCAGAAAGCCCCTTTCGCATGCTCAATCTTAATCGCCTGGTTTTCTAAAACTGGAATGTTATTTTGCTCCAGCGCGCGTTGACCTAATATCGGCCCCTTGCGGCGTTTTTGAGCCGACGGATCATCCCACCAGTCATGATTGTCCAAAACCGCAAAAATACCCAGCGGCGCCTTGAGGGCTGCTAACTCTTTTGCCGTCCGCTCTACCTCAATCGGTTTGGTGACAAACCGGTGGCCAGCGGTCAGATCCCCTAAAATAACAATGATATCGGCCCCAAGCGCATTGGTCCGACGAACCAATGTACGTAACCGTTTCAGGCCAACATAGGGTTCGCCCATATGGAGATCAGACACAATTGCGATTCTGAGTGCATCTATTTTCCATTTTGACGATTGAATCCGCCATTTCTTGACCCGCAGTCGCAGAGCAGGCTCGATAAAAAATGCCCAGAGGGAAGCAAAAAGACCTGCCAGGATTGATCCCAGCAGGCCGCGGATAAAAGACCGTCTTGTCAGCACCTTACATGCGACTTGCGACGTTTTCCCAGTTTACCAGCTTGTCAAGAAAGTTACTTAAGTATCCTGGGCGCTTGTTCCGGAAATCAATATAATAGGAATGTTCCCAAACATCACAGCCCAGCAAAGCGGTTTGACCAAAGCACAGCGGGTTGACGCCATTTTCGGTTTTGGTCACTTCCAAACCGCCATCCGCATTTTTCACCAACCAGCACCAGCCAGCACCAAATTGGCCCGCTCCTGCCGCACAAAAGGCGGTTTTGAATGCATCAACACTGCCGAAGCTGTCGGTGATTGCCGCGTCAAGCTCTGAAGGCATAGCCGCCCCGTCCGGGCCCATCATTTCCCAGAACTGCATGTGATTCCAGTGTTGACTGGCATTGTTAAAAATACCGTTCTGCGCCACCGCCCCGGCCTGATAGGTGCCGGTAATGATATCCTCCAGCGCCGCATTTTCCCACTCAGTCCCGGCAATCAACTTGTTGCCATTGTCGACATAGGCCTTGTGGTGCAGATCATGGTGAAATTCAAAGGTTTCGGCAGACATGCCGAGTCCAGTCAAAGCGTCATGCGCATAGGGTAAATCAGGTAGGTTAAATGCCATTTCGGGCCTCCAAGAATTGCGTGAACATTACCGGCAAATGAGGCCGTAAGCCCACCGAGGTCAAGGGCTTGATCACAGGTTTAATCAGAAATACCGAATTTGTGCCGTTTTGTCGGCCGCATCGGTCAACACACCATATACATAAGCGGCGACCGAGCGAAAGCAAATCACCCGCAAAGTAGTGTCATCAGTCAGCCAAAACGCCCCGGCGACTTGACCAAGCCGGGTCCGGCACATCACCCCTTCCGGCAAGACCTCAGGGCGCAGATCGACAGGGGTTATTTTGGCGAGCACGTCGCGCACCCCGTCGCCTTTCAGCGCGAAAACAGCTCTGGCATCGGACACATTCACTACCAGATTATGTGTCTGGCCCAAGCCCTCAGATAACGTGGCAGTAATCTCTCCAGCGCTCTCGTAGGGGACAAATAGAAACAATTCATCGGGTGACATCCAAGCAACCGCATAATTATCCTTGGCCAGAACCGCACGCATGCCCGGCACATCAAGGCCTAACGTCGCCCGCAACGTCTCTTTTAGGATCGGAGCCGTCAGATCACAGCGCAGCGTGATCATTCCCTGTAAGGCGTTCTCAGATACCGAGACAACTCCGTCATATTCGACGCCACCAAGGGCGCTGACCGCGTCAGACATCCTGCTTCTCCCCGTCCTTATCAAAAAACACCGGATCAACTATTTTTGCCTCGGTCACGCCACCGTCCAACTGGGCAAAACCGATCACTTCACCCATGCGGTCCGGACCGTGCAATACAAGGCCCATGGCAATCCCGCAGCCCAACGTCGGGGAATGATAGCTCGACGTTACCCGCCCCTGTACATTGCGTTGGCCATTGGCGTTGATGCCCTCAGCCACCGCATAAGCACCATCAGGCAGCACAGACCCATCCGTGGTCTCCAATCCCACCAGTTTCCAACGCTTCGGGTCTGTCATATGAGGGCGCTGCTGCGCCCGCTTGCCAAGATAGTCGGTTTTTTTCTTGGAAATCGCCCAGTTCAGACCAAGGTCTTGCGGGATTACTGTCCCGTCGGTTTCATCACCTATCATGATAAAGCCCTTCTCGGCACGCATCACATGCAATGCTTCGGTGCCATAGGGCATAATGTCAAACTCCGCCCCTGCAGCCAAAAGGGCATCCCAAAACCCGCGCCCCTGCCCGCTTGGCACAGCAATTTCATAGCTCAATTCCCCTGAGAACGAGATGCGGAATACCCGGCAGTCAAAGCCAGCTATTTGACCGTCCACCCATTCCATAAATCCGAGTGCCTCGGCGCTGACATCCATACCGCCAAGCTTTTCCAGCAGCTTGCGGGCATTTGGCCCGACAACGGCAATCTGGGCGTATTGTTCGGTCAGATTTGCGGTATAGACCTGCCAGTCCCACCATTCTGTTTGCAACCACTCTTCCATAACCGCGTGGACATGATCAGCCCCACCAGTGGTGGTGTGACATAAAAATGTCTCATCATCGATCCGCGCTACAACTCCGTCATCTGCTAAAAAGCCGTTTTCGCTGCACATCAGGCCATAGCGACACTTGCCCGGCTTTAGCGTCGACATCATGTTGGTGTACAGCATATCAAGGAACTTTTCCGCATCCGGGCCTTTCACCAACAGCTTGCCCAGCGTCGAGGCATCCAAAAGTCCAAGTGAGCTTCTTGTCTGGTTGATCTCGCGCGCCACGGCCTCGGCGTGGCTCTCATCGCCACGGACAAAGCAATAGGGTCTCCGCCAGGCGCCTACCGGCTCCATGTAAGCGTTATGTTCTACATGCCACGCTTGCATCGGGGTTGCCCGCACCGGTTGAAAAATCTTACCACGCGCCTGCCCAGCAATCGCCCCCATGGAAATCGGTGTATAGGGCGGACGGAAGGTCGTGGTGCCCGTCTGCGGGATACCGGCGTTCAAGCTGTCGGACAAAACCGCAAGCCCGTTAATATTACTCAACTTACCCTGATCGGTGGCCATGCCCAAAGTGGTGTACCGCTTGGCATGCTCAACGCTTTCAAAGCCCTCTTGGGCCGCCAGCTGCACGTCAGATACTTTCACGTCATTTTGATAATCCAGCCAAGCCTTGCTCCGCAGCTTAATGCCTGCGCCTTGTGGCATGATCCAAACCGGTTCAATCGCAGCAGTTGGCAACTCGGAAGCGACTGGAGATTTGCCAGCCTTGGGTTTAAACCCAGAGCGTTCCGCGGCAACCCTTCCGGAACGCAGCGCATCCACCATACACGCATCGAGCGACATACCACCATTGGCTGACCCAGCAGCGCTGACAAAGGGGCGTCCATCGGCTCCAGTGGGCGCTTTGTCCCCATCCGGTCTGAACAGAGCCTGCGCATCATCCCAAAGCAACTTTCCACCGCAATGCGACCACAGATGAACAACCGGAGACCAACCACCTGACATCGCCACTACATCACAATTAATATGTTGAAGTACTGCGCCCTCACCGGCCTGTGCGCAGATCGACACCCCGGTCACCCGTTTGCCACCCTCTACATTAGCGATGGCCTTGCCGGTCTCTATGCGCAGGCCCAGCGCCCTGGCCTGATCGGCCAATGCCCCACCGCCACCCGCACGGGTATCAATGATGGCCGGCACATCAAGACCGGCATTTTTCATTGTAATTGCAGTAAGGTAGGCATCATCATTATTAGTGACAACAACGGTTCTATCCCCAATCGAAACACCCCAATTGTCCACATAATCCCGCACGGCAGACGCCAACATCACGCCAGGGATATCATTGCCCGCAAACGACAAAGGGCGCTCAATCGCGCCAGTGGCGGTCACAATCTGTTTCGCGCGCACCCGCCACAACCGGTGTCGCGGGCCGGGCGCGTCCGGGCAGTGATCTGTCAGTCTTTCATAGCCCAGCACATACCCGTGATCGTAGATGCCCGCACCCATAGTGCGACGGCGTAAAGTCACATTTGGCATCGCTTGCAACTCAGAGAGCAATTGATCCACAAAGTTATCCACAGGCGTGTCGTTAACGGTTTGGTAACTATTCAGGCTGCGCCCGCCCCACTGGGCCGTCTGTTCAATAACCAGAACCCTGGCACCGCTGGCACCAGCCTCTTTCGCTGACAAAAGCCCCGCCAGTCCGCCACCGATAACCAAGACGTCGACAAAGGCGTAAAAATGCTCGTACCGATCTGTATCGGTCTCAACAGGAGGACGCCCAAGACCCGCCGATTTGCGAATAAACGGTTCATAGACATGTTTCCAGAAGGCCTGCGGATACATGAACATTTTGTAGTAAAAACCCGCGGGCAGGAACCGAGACAAATGTGTGTTGATCGCGCCGATATCAAACTCGAGACTGGGCCAGTGATTTTGACTGCTGGCGGTCAAACCGTCGAACACCTCAGTTGTTGTCACCCGCTGATTGGGCTCGAACCGACCCGCCTCACCCAGATGCACCAAACCGTTCGGCTCTTCCGCCCCCGAGGCGACAATGCCGCGTGGCCGGTGGTATTTAAATGATCGTCCGACCAGCATCTGATCATTGGCCAAAAGCGCAGAGGCCAACGTATCGCCCTCATAGCCCTCCATTTGGGTGCCGTTAAAAGTAAACTTCAGGCGCTTGGTGCGGTCGATCAGGCGGCCGCCACTGGCAAGACGTGTGCTCATGAAAAATCTCTCCATCGCCAACCCGGACGTTTGGCCGATATTACGTCGGTTACGGCTTTCGGCGGGCTCAGGCTTTGTGCGGGATAGGTACCAAACACCTCAAGTGTAACCGTGCAGCGAGCCGCGTGAAACCACTTGCCACAGCCGTAGACGTGACGCCAGCGCTCGAAATGCACGCCCTTGGGGTTTTCGCGCTGGAACAGGTAGCTCTCAAAATCGTCGTCTGAAGATTCGGGGCCATGGCGGGTCAAATGCGCCTCGCCACCGGGTGACAGTTCTGTCTCGTCAGCGTGTACACCGCAATAGGGGCATTCAAGAATCAGCATATCTCAGGCTCCTGCACGAATTTATAGGTCTTGCATCGCAGCATTGCCGCGGCGGGCAGATTTTTATTGGCGGAGACAAAAAGCAAAGGGCCGTCAGAAAAAGCGGGATTATAGGTCATCTCAATGGGCCACCCCTGCTGCCACGCTTTCATCGATGAACTGACCCTCGCGAAACCGCGTCATACGGAAATCGGCGGCCAACGGACCCGGTTCGCCCTTGGCAATCATTTCTGCAGTGGCCCAGCCAGAGCCGGGGATTGCCTTAAAGCCGCCGGTACCCCAGCCGCAATTGATAAAAGTATTGACCAGCGGAGTTTTTGAGATGATCGGCGAGCGATCACCGGTCATATCAACGATCCCCCCCCATTGGCGCAACATTTTGAGGCGTGAAATCATCGGAAAGGTCTCGACCAAAGCCCGCACGGTTTCCTCAATGTGGTGGAAAGATCCGCGCTGGGTGTAATTGTTATAGCCATCAGCACCGCCGCCAATTACCATTTCGCCCTTGTCAGACTGGCTCATATATCCATGCACGGTGTTGGCCATCACCACCACATCCATGCATGGTTTCACCGGCTCGGACACCAGCGCCTGAAGCGCCACCGATTCCACCGGCAAACGGAACCCGGCCATATCGGCCACAACACCGGAATGTCCCGCCACAACAATGCCCAACTTGTCGCAATCAATCGCGCCCTTCGTTGTCTCCACACCGGTCACCTTGCCGCCAGATTGACGCACTCCGGTCACTTCGCATTGCTGGATGATATCCATCCCCATATCCGAGCAGGCCCGCGCATAGCCCCAAGCCACTGCATCGTGGCGGGCAGTGCCACCACGCGGTTGCCATAGCGCCCCCAGCACAGGATAGCGCGGCCCGTCGATATTTATGATTGGGCACAGATCTTTGACGCGTTGCGGGTTGATAAATTCGGTGGCAACCCCCTGTAGCGCATTGGCATGAGCCGTGCGTTCATAACCGCGTATCTCGTGCTGCGTTTGGGCCAACATCATCACGCCACGTGGGCTGAACATCACATTATAATTGAGATCTTGTGACATTGTTTCATACAGGCTGCGGGCTTTCTCGTAAATCGCGGCCGAGGGGTCCTGCAGATAGTTCGACCGAATGATCGTGGTATTCCGTCCGGTATTACCGCCACCCAGCCAACCTTTTTCAAGCACCGCCACATTGGTGATGCCAAAGTTCTTGCCCAGATAATAGGCGGTGGCCAAACCGTGGCCGCCAGCCCCGATGATAATGACATCATAGCGCGCCTTGGGTGATGGCGCCCGCCATGCGCGCTCCCACCCCCGGTGATAGCGCACGGCCTCGCGGGCGACAGCAAAAACTGAATAACGTTTCATAGGCTATATTTCCGAATAGGTGAATTTCGAACACAACATACTGCAAAGTCTCAATGGACTTTTTACGCCTGTACCCCGCAATTAACAACGTCGCAATGGACAGCAATTGCGACATGGTGCATCAATTTAAACTTTCCACTATGTTCGCGCGCAAGAGTTGACTATGGCGACCCAATCAAATTGAAAGGGATCTATGGAATTCTGGTTTCTCATCACGGTGCTTATTCTGGTGGTCCTTGCGCTGCTCGCCCGCGTGGTCTTGCGCGGCGCGGCACGACTGCGACCCTGGGGTCGCTATAATCTGGACGTGTACCGCGACCACCTTGATGAGGTCGAGCGTGATCTGGAGAGAGCTATTATTAGCGCCGAAGAAGCAGGCCTGCTGCGCACAGAGGTGTCGCGCCGCATTCTGTCTGCTGACAGCGCAGCGAAAGAACAAACCAACGACAGCCAAACCGGACCAATAGGGGCGGTGCTGGTATTAGCTGCGATCGGGATCGCCGCCGCTGTGCTTGTCTATCTGCAACAAGGGAGACCCGGATATGCGGATCTGGCCCTGAGCGACCGTATTCAGGCCGCAGAGGAGCTGCGCCAGAACCGACCGTCACAGAGCAACGCAGAACGCCTGACACTCGCCGATCCGACGGTGACACCCTCAGACGACTTCTTGGCGCTGATGGAGAAATTGCGCCGCGCCGTGGCCCAGCACCCAGACGATCTGCGCGGACAAACGCTTTTAGCCCGCAACGAGGCAGCGCTGGGTAATTTTATCGCCGCCCACACCGCACAAGCACAGGTGATTTTATTAAAACAGGGCAACGCGCAGATTGCGGATTACGCGCGCTATGCCGAGATGTTGGTGTATGCAGCCGGCGGCTATGTCTCTCCCTCTGCGGAAACGGCTCTGACCGCCACATTGGAACGCGACCCCGCGCATCAAAAAGCCCGCTATTATATGGGTTTGATGTACGCCCAGACCGGACGGCCTGATTTTGCCTTTCGCATCTGGCAGGATCTGCTGCAACAAGGTGTGGACGATCCAAGCTTGACGCCTTTGATCAACGCCCAAATCGAAGCCGCCGCCTTTCATGCCGGAGTGGAGTACACCCCGTCCGATGTCGCCGCCAGCGCCGGACCCAGTGCCGGACCCAGTGCCGGACCCAGTGCTGCAGACATCGAGGCCGCAGACGCCATGACCCCCGAGGACCGCAAGGCAATGATCGCCGGAATGGTGGCCCAACTCAGCCAACGTTTGGCCAGCGAGGGTGGCCCCGCAACGGATTGGGCGCGGCTCATTGACGCCCATGGTGTCTTGAACCGTCCCGAGCAAGCGGCACAAATTTGGCTTGAGGCACAACAAGTTTTTGCTGGCAACCCCGATGCTTTGCGCGTTCTATTGGCCAGCGCGCGCCGCGCAGGGGTCGCCCAATGATCTATGACGACATGACCGAGTTTGCCGCCGCACTTCCCGCGATGCGAGCGCTGATCGGCTTGGATCTGGGCGAGAAGACCATTGGTGTCGCCGTGAGCGACCAAATGCTGTCGGTTGCCTCACCGCTTCAGACGGTGCGGCGCAAGAAATTCAGCCTTGACGCCGCCCAAGTGGTCGCAATTATCGAACAGCGCCAGATCGGCGGGCTGGTGTTGGGCCTGCCGCGCAACATGGATGGCTCCGAGGGACCGCGTTGCCAATCGACCCGCGCCTTTGCGCGCAATTTCAACCGACTTTACGCGCTGCCCATCAGTTTTTGGGACGAGCGTCTGTCAACCGTGGCAGCCGAACGGGCGCTGTTAGAGGCGGATACGAGCCGAAAGCGTCGCGCACAGGTGATCGACCATGTGGCAGCATCATATATCCTGCAAGGAGCGCTGGACCGTTTCCAGCACATCAAGGCAACCGAACACAGGCAGAGCACATGAGCGACGAGATATGGGTGCGGCAGGAAATACAATCCCCCTGCATCAAGGTTTGTGTCATCCACCCCACAGAGCGGCTGTGCACCGGCTGTCTGCGCAGCCTTGAGGAAATCGGCAATTGGTCGCAAATGACAGCCGAGGACCGCAACCGCGTCATGGGCGAATTGCCCGCGCGCAGCGGTCGATTGAAAAAACGGCGCGGTGGCCGCGCGGCCCGCGTGGCAGATGCCTAGGATAGCAATCTAGCCGATCAAACCTGCACCTTTGCAAGTTTACCGGCGCAGACCCGAAACCCCAGAGACGGTTAAACGCTGCAAGCCGAGGATATTGGTGCTATTCCTGACATGGGCGATTAAAAGGCCTGTGGCGATTACAGGGACTGTGGCGATTACGGGGACAGGGACGGCAACAGGATCAAATCTTGACGATACGGAGGTTGTCACCGACCCTGAGATCCGCGCCACCGTTGGTGACTTTAGCCACCACTGTTGTCTCGGATCCATCCTTGATCAATTGCACATCGTAACGTCCGCTATTAACCGGATTTTCAACAGTCGCCAACATAAAGGTGCCCTTCGCATCGAACGGCACTTCGACAATCAGAAAATCGCTCTTATTGCCACTCGAGCTGAAATCTTCAATCGTGGCGAAATCATCATTGCCCGTCTTCAGTAAGACCGAATTTGTATCATACCAGCCGTCTGTTTTAAAATCATCTTCACCATCGCCGCCGGTTACACGATCCTGACCCCGCATATAAAGAGTATCATCGCCATCACCACCGTATAAAATATCAGCGCCATCACCGCCAATCAGAGTGTCTTTGCCCGTGCCACCGTATAAAATATCTGTCGCGCTTCCGCCTAAACCTCCTATTAGTTGATCATTTCCGGCACCGCCGTACAGGGTGTCGTTGCCGTCGCCGTCACCCTTTGGCCCGTAAGAATGATCGCCGTAAAGTTGGTCATTTCCAGCGCCGCCATACAGTTTGTCGTTTCCCTCTTCACCACGAATAAAATCATTCCCGCCAGTTAATGCCGAATCCGTTGCGTTGTCGCCGTATAATTCATCATCGCCTTCCTCCCCGAACAGCTGATCATCCGCAGCGCCGCCAGTCAGGCTGTCCGCCCCCACGCCACCATAAAGCGTATCCTCATCCGCACCGCCATCCAATGTGTCATTGCCCTGCCTGCCAGCGAGCCTATCCTTATCCGCACCGCCATCCAATGTGTCGTTGCCTTGCTCACCATACAGATAGTCATTCCCGGCTTGGCCAATCAGCGTGTCATCGCCATCGCCACCCCGTATCGTGTCACTGATCTCTGAGCCCGACAATCTGTTGTCTTGGTCATCACCGTTGATATCAGCATTATCGTTCGATATCTCCATGTCAATTGTAGGCAGAAACATCGCTAACCCTAAGAAACCAAACACCAAATACATCCAAGTCATAAAAAAATCCTAATAAAAAATCCTAATAAAAAACGTATAATCTATGACGCAGGTTTTAACATTTTTTGCGTGATGATCAAGGCAGGGTTTGTCATGGAAT
>ERZ802822.1167-NODE-1167-length-17046-cov-6.301432_pt1 | contig 17046 bp, 14 predicted proteins | sample MGYA00345649_ERZ802822 | MGnify/ENA primary metagenome ERZ802822 (study PRJEB30503, sample SAMEA104212359) | marine metagenome | biome: Westerlies Biome; feature: [SRF] surface water layer (ENVO:00010504) within the epipelagic zone...; material: water...
CTCTCGAATGATGAAACGCACAAGAATATATCGAAAGCAAATGAAGATTGTTCACCTCTGAATCCTCCAAGAAGGTATGAAACGAAATGTCCTTCATATACACAGAATTCTTAGGAAGAAACATCACCGTAGTGTCGTATGTTATACCGTTCGTAATAAGTTTCATGTTCAATATTCGATAAATGAATTATACCATAGCGGAACAGTTTATCAGTATCTCGAAAAGTAAAGAGTTGATGCTGTCAACTCTAAATCTATACCTATGGATACGACGCCACCTCAGAGGAGCCATCTTCAGAATCTACCGCTACAACATGGATATATTGTCCTGTATAAGATGGTAACTCGTATTCTTTGACTTGATTCTTCAATATATTCACAGAGTTTGCACTTCCAGATGCCCTTACATCCGCGACGGTAGGACTAGCGGTGTCGTTGGCTAGCACAAAATACTGAAGGACACTGTTTTCGGATGCAAAGATAGACAAGTTACTTTGACTCGCTAATGTTGCTTTTGGTACGTATGCGGTCGCAGCATCCACCGCAGCATCCACTCTGCTGACAGATTCGTTACCAGAACCACTAGCGTACACAAACACATCGTATCTGTTCACACGCTCAATATCTCCGACTTCGTATTCCAAGTACGGTTCGCTAGTTTTCACAGTCACTACATTAGAAATCGTAACATCAGTCAATTCTGCTGAGGATGCGGTGTACACCGCGCTCGTTAAGCTTGTGTTATTAATGATGTTGTTGATGATTTGTCTCGAGTTCAATTCGCTATCCGCGATGGCTATCGCTTTCCAAGAGAGGGAGGCAGGTGCGCCTGAAGTGCTAGCGGAGAAGGTAACACTAGTAGTAGTCGTGGTACCAATAGATATCGAAATATCGAATTGGGCGTCTAGTAACGCGTCTTCGCCGTCGTTACCTTCTTCGAAGTACTGTGCGTATACTTTCTTAACATCGTTCGCGTTCATCGGGTTTTCGTAGATGCGAATGTCGTCCATACTACCATCGAAAAAGATAGGTGTTGCTTCGTTCGTTTTACCGATCAGCATATTATTCGAGTTCTCTACAATGAGTTGCGAATTCATGTTTGGAATATAGTTTTTGTAGGTGGTGAATAGAGAACCGTTATGGTATATGCGCAAGTCATGGGAATCTTTGTCGTAACTCGCCGCGATGTGTGTCCAATTGTTTTCGATTTGATTGGCGTCTAAGACAGAGGATGGTAACGAATAGGACGCGTCGTTCTTGAATTGATCGTACGAGTTCTCAACGCTTACATCATCCAATCCAGATACCGCGAAAATTGCGTCCAAATGACCAGTAAAGTAATCCGCATCAGACCGACCTCCAATATAGATGTTGTCGAATGTTGTTTGAGGAACTGTTACATTACTCGTAGTAGTAGGGATTGGTGATGATTGGGGATTAATATTGTATGGGTTGAAGTATATTTTTTGATTATCCGAATTGATACACACATACACCCAATCATCTTTGAAGATACCCTCTTCGTGATCTGGTGCACTTCTAAGTGTAGTGGTAGTTACTACCTCTTGTGAAGTTCGATGGAAAATAACCTCGATAGTATTACTAGCCGTAACACTAACAGTCATTTGATCGTTCAAATGGAAGACGGTTCCCAAGGAGTCCTCTTGTACCCAAAAGACCAGACAAATTTGATTCGAATCACTGTACGATTCAGTAGACTCTAAGTACGAATCGCCTGCGAAATTAAGGGAAGACACATATTTTGCATAACTGTTATCGGACAACTTTATACCATGTGTAGTGGAATGCACTTGGAGATCGTAGGTGCTTACAGAGTCAGCGAATTGGTCGTTCGTGCCCGTTTTGTAGTTGTCGAAACGGTATCCGAAAAGGGGTCCAGAATCGCTTTCAAAGGAGTATGTTTCGATAAGTGTGGGTGAATTGACACCGTAAGTCAACTCAACATTGGACATGGTGCCTTCGTAGTTGCTTCCGAGGACGAACGCGGAATCGTCGAGATGAACATCTGATGCAGAACTGATCGATGTGAACGAATTCGTTCCAGATAAGCCTCCTGTGTACATGGCTATTGCCTTGTTGATCCCGTCGAAACTTACCGCAACATGAGTGCTTGTATGCTGAGATACGCTGGTGCTTGAAGTAAATGTGGGCATATCTTGTTTTTATATTATCTTTACAAAAAAACCAAAAATTACGAGTTGAATGAAAGTTCGTTTAAACCTTTTTAATGATTATCCCGAACATGCTTTCATTATATAAAAGTTTGTGCAATTCAACAACTTTAAGTTTAATGATTTTGCATTCAGAACCGTCAATGCAATGATTTCGTGAACATTTCCCGAGTTTGTCCATAAACTTCTTCCAATTGGAATGATCTTCAAAACAAATCATGTTGAATTGTTTGTCCAAAATGACATCGTTTCGTTCGTTGCACAAAATGTACACCTCCTCGAACTGTGAACATGGTTCACTACAATCGGATTTGACGAACACGCATTCTCTCAAGAAGGACGACTTCCTCAGCAAATCTGAAAACACCACTTGATTCATTTATACTTAAAGATGCCCAAAATTAATGATAGCGATAGAGCGATGGACGCGTTCTACGACGAGTTGTCCTCGAAGTTGACGGAAGTGAAGGTGTCTGTGAGCGACCTTAGGAGACTCTTTCAGCACACCCACCAACCCGTTCGGTTCGTCGTGAATGATTGTATGTACTGTAAAATATATGGGAACTGTCTAAATGATGATTTGTGTAATCTCGGGACATCTCAAGAGACAATCACAAATTCGATCCACTATAAGGTACTCGACTAGACGATTAACGGGTCTAGCACCATACTCTTTCTCCAGTAGAGCACTCGTAATGATTCGATTGCGCGTTTTATCGGTAATGGTGATTGTAATTCCATCATCAACTCTACTCAAAGCCTTGTCGATCGCCAAATCTACAATAGAGGCCATTCCTTTTTGGTCCAGCGAGTTGAAGAAGATGATCTCGTCAATCCGATTTACGAACTCAGGGCGAAAATAGTTGGTCAAATCCTTCAATTGGTCGGAGCGTTGCTGATGGATGTCTTCTTCTGTGGTCGAATCTTTGAACCCCATAAGGGGTTGGTGTGGGTTCGAGGAACACCCCGCGTTGGATGTCATGATGACCATCGCGTTTCTAAAAGAGTATGTGCGCTTCTGACCATCCGACAAGAGTCCGTCTTCCAGGATTTGTAACAGCAGATTCAGCACCACCGGATGTGCCTTCTCTATTTCGTCGAATAGCACCACACAGCAAGGGTTCCTTTTGATCGCGTTAGTGAGCTTACCCCCTTCTTCGTAACCGACATATCCAGGAGGGGACCCAATCAAGGAAGACATAGACATTTCATCCATATATTCGCTCATATCGAAGCGAATCAGTTTGTTTGATTTGCCATAAAAGTTACTCGAAATGAGCTTCGTGATTTCTGTCTTTCCAACCCCGGTTGGTCCTAGAAAGAGCATGCTACACACTGGTCGTTTTGTGGAGTGCAATCCACAAGAGTATCGTTTTAGTGTGTGCATCACCTTATCAATGACCTCGTCTTGTTCAATGATGTTGTGTCGTAGCACTCCCTCGAGCCTATTGAGTTTGATGGAGGTGCTATCCGTAATCTCGTCGATGTCGATGTCGTTCATTGTCGACACGATCTCTACAATGTCCCTTTCTCTAACCACTCTATCCTTCTCACCTTTTCTAAAACTGTCCAGCACCACCTTAGAACACGCCTCGTCGATTAAGTCGATCGCTTTATCGGGAAAGTTTCTGTAAGGGATATACTTTTCCGCTAAGTACACCGATACATCCACCGCATCATCTTCGATTCTGCAATTGTGATGGTCTTCGTACACAGACTTTATTGTGCGCATCATATCTAGTGTGGTCTTCGTGGACGGTTCGACCACTTCGATGTACTGAAACCGCCTGTCGAACGCCGGGTCGCATTGAAAGTACTTCACATACTCCTCCCTTGTTGTGGCACCAATACATTGGATCCTTCCTCTCGCGAGCGACTCTTTCAGTAAGTCGGAAATGTTGATTTCGCCCTTGACATCCGAATTAGGGGAGTCACTCTTTGAAATCAATGTGTGTATCTCGTCGATGAATAGAATGTACTTCCTATCTTCATTTTCGTTGTCAATCTCCTTCAAGACCGTCTTCACCCGCTCCTCCAAGTCTCCTCGCGCGGATGTTCCGGCGACCACGCTACTGACATCTAGTTGAATCACTTGGTAATCCTGAAGCTCCCAGTTCACATTTTTGTCTTCTATAATGCGTCGACTCAACTCCTCGACAATCGCGGTCTTTCCTACTCCCGCATCTCCCACTAAGATGGCATTCTTCTTGGTCCTTTTGAGTAGTACTTGGTCCAGCTTCGCAATCTCGAGACTTCGTCCGGTGATAGGTGGGTACATTCCGCTCTTCGCATTCTCGTTCATGTCTATTGTGAAATCTTCAAAGGTTTTCTTCTTCTTCGCCACGATGGTTTGTTTGAAGCCCCGTGCGGATGGTTGTGTTTTCTTTCTTTGTCGCAGAAGATGGACGGAAGCCAGATGACGAACACCAAGGCTCGAATGAGGGTTCCACATGGTCATAAAAAAATAGAAAGGTTCGCGTTACAAGTAATAACTGCTGAATCTTTATGTGGTTTTTTGCAGTTGTTTCTCACCGTTTGTGTTCTCAAGTAGTTTTTGCAAGGACGCTTCGTTCGAGAGGAGTGGAGTGTCGTTCTTGAGTTTCCTCAACGACCGACAAATGCGCTTCGTCTCCTCGTCGCTGTAAGTTGGATACTTACTCTTCGCGAACGCGAGGAGCTCTTTCATTTGGTCTCTGTACATCTTTTGATAATCTTTGTTGTAATTTGGAATCTTTTTCTTACACTTGTATCGATGGTCCCCGAATTGTCCCACCGTGATGTTTTCGAAGGTCTTGTTACAGTGCTCACAGCACGCAAACACTAAGTTCTTTTTACGACGGTCCGACTGTTTCGATGCACTCTCTGTTTTCGATTTATCATCGCTTTCGGACGCTTTCTCACATTTCTTGATGTGTGTGCGATACGCGCTACCTGATTTTCTCGTGTAATCTTCTCCACATGTGGAACACTTGCGCTCCGGAGGATTCGCTGCGTGTTTTCTGAAACAATCGGGCGTGTGTGTGTTTAGCTTCTTCAAATCAATGAAAACCCGAGTACAGTGAGAACACGCATGATTCGCATCACTAGTGTTTTTGTTCGTAGTACAGATGGTTGTAGCCATTCTTATGATTTCCTACGAATCCGTTGAATCCATCTTCGGTTTCAATTTTTTATGTCCTCAAAAAATTTGAAACTTTGATTTAGAAAGACAGACTCCATCAAACAACTAACAACTAACACTCACTTCATACTTCATTCATCCGTTGGTACTGAAGATGTCTAACGAACAGCATATCAAGATGGTTCTCACGAACGAGAAGGACATTCAGAGTAAGGTGCTGACTAAGGATGACCAAACAACAGCCTACATTATTCTACAGAACAGTAAGTATCAGTCGATGATTGAGAACATCACGAACGAAAACATAGAGTTGAAGCGTCAAGCGGATGACCAAGAGAGTGAATTGGATTCGCTATCTAGGAGCAAGACTTGTCTTCAAGGATATGTCAAGAACGAGTACGAGTTTGCACAAAACTGGAAGTTGATGTCCAACTATTATAAGCAACTCCATGACACCACATTTCTAACAATGAATGCTTCTTTAGTGGTCTATATGTTTGTGATGATGATAGGTATGCTTCTACCTACAATCAATCATATCCGCATATTCATTTGTGTGTTCAATTCGGTCTTCGTGATATGTTATGGTAAGTTCTTGTTTTACATGTATACGACACACTACAAAAACATTGAGATTCAAAAGATTACAGCAGAAATTTTGAAGATTGAAAAGAACAACTTGTACATTCAAGACTTGATTGACAATATCTAAAAGAACTTCTGAAAACTTAAAAAAAAACTATAGGGTTAGATAAGGGTTCATTCATTTTCTTTTGATTTGTTCATTCATTCATTTATTTAGTGGACTCTTCATGAGTTCGATGTAACACTTGACACAAGCCTTCACATCATCTCTGGCGTTGTGCGCATTGAAGTCTTCGTCACCGAATAGGTGCTTGTACAACTCAATCAGTTTCGGATATTTCTTGTACTTTCTTCCCGTCTTCGTAGTTCGGTAGATGCTGACCATTTCGATTGTGTTCAACATCGTACAGTATCCCTCTATATTGAACATTTTGTCCTTCAAATTTCGTCCCTTCGAGTCGCCTTTGTCGAACCTATTCATTTGTAGGCTAAGCACACCGATGTCGAATTTAATGTTGTGCGCCACAATCCTTGTCACTTTGTGCTTGTCGAAAACCTCGTGCAGTTTGTTCAACACCAGTCGAACATCCACACCGTGTTCGCGAGCATATTCTGTGGTGATACCATGAACATCTACAGAACCTTGGGGAAAGACATAGTCCTCCGAGGGGGGCGCCACCACCGTATAGTACTCCTCCTCTAGCGTAGAGAGAGAGTCGTCGTACAATTCGTACGCAATCGATACGATGTAAGGATTGGATTCGATGAAGCCAGTCGTCTCGAGGTCGAACACCATCACAGTCATCTTGATAATCGTATCGTTTTGTATGGAGTGTATTTGGTGTGAAAGGGAGAAATTCTTCGAACAATCAATTTTTTGTTTTCAAAAATACAGAAGCTGTCAGTGAAAATGATAAGGTGTTGTTTTGTTTTTGTTGCTTTTTGGTGTTTTTTTTTGTTGGTGGTGGGTGATGTTTTAAGTTAAGCAAGACACTCGGTATCCTTCATGTCGCCCCACATCACCTTCTCCACACGCTTACCGTCCTTTAGCATCCCGTTGTTAGTGAGCATAACGGTGCAAATATGCATCATCCTTTTCTGTAGACGGTCTGTCGCATTTTGTACTTGGTGCAAGGAATCTCCCCACACCTCAATCATATCGAGATGCTTGTGGTACCATATGTAAGCACATCCGCTTTGCTGTGTAATCACCTTGAAATAGTACCCTTGAGAACCGATAACAAACTTCATCCAGTCTCCAGGAATAGTGCACTTCACAAAACGACACTGCTTTGGTGTATTGTTGATGAACATACTCATGGGATTGTACATAGAGAGAGTGCTAGCCATTGTGGATAGTGGTAGTTGGAATGAATTGGCTTTGGAATGAATTGCCTTGTAATGCAGTTTCTTGAGAGAAGAAAATCTTTGAATCGAGATTTCAATTTTTTGCAAAACAAGTCTAAATGAATGAATGTGTATTCAATGAATTCAATCATTCATGAATGAATTCCATGAGTTCGTGTTTGATGATCGTTTCATAATCAGAGAGTGCTTTCCTTGAAACATCAAGCACAAACACTGGAATGTCGCTAGAATGCTTTAGCCATTCTTCATGTTTGTCGTGCAAAGTCTGTAAATAATCTAGGGTGATGGTTTGTTCGCCTGTTCTTTGTCTCTGAAGAACTCGGGTGTGTGACACTTCTGGTGAACATTTCAGATAAATGATTCCATCAATCCGATTCGTACACGGTTTCATGGTTTGGAACATGTTTGAGAATACCTCATACTCCATCGAAGTCATATGTTTTAAATCATACAGCGACTCCACGAACACATGTCTGTCTGTGAAGATGGACCTTTCGAACACATTCACCTTCTGAACGCCTTCTTGTCCTGTAATGTGTTCCATAAGCGTGCTGTATCTACTAGATAGGATATTCATTTGCAAAAGGAACGAATACTGGGATGGGTCTTGATAGAAGTGTTCGAAAAGCGAAACACCATTCTCGTCTTTCACCTTGAACCATTCATTTACAGGCTCTTGTATGGTGTTCACCTTATCTCCTAAATGTGTATCGAGTGCCGTCAAGAAGGTGCTCTTCCCCGTACCGATGTTTCCCTCGACGATGATGTTTTGCTTCATGATACGATACGATATGGATACGGATGTATTATAATGGTATATGACTGATATGTTAATATGTTATGATATATGATTGGATTATCAAAAAGAAAAGGAAATGGGGGGTTCAAATTTTTCCTTTTCTTAATCGAAAGGTTCTAGTTCTTAGGTGTGGTGATTGTCTCTAAATCAATGATTCCCCTACAGCAAGGACATGTAAAATGATTGTCGTCTACAGTTTCAAACCATTTACGAATACATTTGGTGTGGAATGTATGACCACATGGAAGACATCCTCCGTTCGTGTCAGAAACAGTGTCTTCGAAACAGATGGGACATTCCGATTCAACAGAACAAGAGTGCAAATGAAGATGATTCAAGCTTTCCTTTGCGTTCGATAGAAGATCCATTTCGCAAACGGTGTAGTTCATGTAGTTCGTGAAATTGAGATGACGCGAAGCTCTCCTATAGTCGTGTTCGCTGTCGGTCGAAGAGAATCTCCCTGCGTAAGTGTTTCGCATAAGACCCGGAGGAGACTCTGGAAAAGATAATGTTCGAGTGGGCGATTCAAGCCCATCACTGTAACTCTCGTTGTTCATGAAGTGAGATTGTGAAACGCTTCTGTGAAGCATGTTGAAGTTCGAAGCGCTTTATGTAAGTATGAGCAGTAGTACTCAGAGACTAGACTATCTTTTATTTTTCAATTTTTTTCAAAAAGCACCCAAACGATGTCCACAATTTGTACCGTTTTCCAGGAGACAAGTGTTTCCAGTAGTGCTTTAAGGTTCGCACTTGCGATTCTATGCTAGAGTGTTCGTTTTCTATGGCAAACACAATTCCGTCGTCGTCTAACCCCTTGAAAGCCTTGTACATCGTCGGAGAGAAGCCTTGAAACAACGAACGACCGTCGTTGAGCTCAAACAGCAGCGAGTTTTCGAACCAATTCAAATAGGAATGAGCACTAGGATGTGTTTTCAAATGCTGTATGATATCACTAAACCTCGAATGGGTATGGATGTCTAACTTTTGTATTGGCTCTAGCACTTTAATCGGCTCTCTAAGCTCCATCGTCCTCTGATAGATAGACTGCTGTAACTCACTAGGTAACTCCTGGATATGCTGTTGAATGTCAAGCGTCTTAAGCGCCTCAGGTGTCTTAGGCGTCTCAAGCGTCTCAAGCGTCTTAAGCGCCTCAGGTGTCTTAAGCGCCTCAGGCGTCTCTATCATTCACATTCTTTCCTTTTATGAATGAATCTTTAAGTCAGAAAGACTGGGACGCGCTCACAGTTGCTCTTCTCCTTGATAATGGTGTTGTTCTTCTCCTTGTACTCGAGTAGGAGTGGCTTGACTGTTTCGTTCCCATTACACACAACAGAATAGTTTAAGAATCTTCAGTATCGTTTCAGCATCTTCAGTATCGTTTCAGCATCTTCAGCATCGTTTCAGCATCGTTTCAGCATCTTCAGTATCGTTTCAGCATCTTCAGTATCGTTTCAGCATCTTCAGTATCATTAGAAACATGAATCATAATCATTCATTATTATCATTAGACATGGTACGCGTGAACACTTACGCTTCTCAGGGAGTTCCGATTCAGTGTAGCCATTCTCCACTCCATCCACCACTCCCCAGAAACGAAGAGTCTTGTTGTAGTTGTAGTGACCAGCGATTCCGTTCATCATCTGCACAGACACGAGTCATCCCACTTAGTTTCGAAGATGTTTCACAGCATACAAAGCATATCAGAACCACATCTACTAGTCCATATAACGCACCTCTGTCTCCACACCATCCACCATAATGACGGCCAACTTGCGCTTCTTGGATTGAGAACGCTTGGCTGAAGAAGTGGATGCAGACTTACTGCTTTTTCCGAAGTCGTTATCGTCAAGCTGTCGGGTCCCCACACACCGTACACCGTAAACAAGTCTAATTCGGTACATTGAAATCTTGAAAGAAGGTTCTTTTACTCTGTATCAAGCAGTTCCACTCCACTAGCGTACACTCGAGTCACGAGATGTCGTTACCTTTTTGGATATTGAATCCATCAACTTGCAGCAGCTCTTCACCATCTTCGAATTCAGTTCTAAGTTCTGCTGCGTGGTTTTAAGGATAACTTCAAACATACCGCTTTCCTGTGTTGGACGATGGACTTCCTCTCTCAGTATCAATCAAGACTACTAGTAATATCACCACAGGTAATATCAAGACTAGTAATATAAAGATAGTACAGTAGCATAAACCATTCTTACCATTTGAATAGTGCCTTGCGATTGAGCAGTCGACTTCATGGGGACGATGGCGAGATTTTGATGGATATTAGACTGAGTATGCTCACTCTCTGTAACCAAACCCGTACCAAACAATAAGTAAGAACACATTCATAGGGGGTATGCTCATGTAAAGGTATGTTTGAGCGGAGGAAGTGAGGAAGTGTCTTACCTGAACCTGAAGGAGCAGCAGCCGGAGCAGCCGGAGCAGGAGCAGGAGCAGCAGCCTTAGCCTTAGCCTTAGCCTTAGCCTTAGCAGCAGCCGGAGCAGCAGCAACAGCAGCCGGAGCAGCAGCAGCAGCAGGAGGAGCAACAGCAGCCACAAGTATTTCCTCCTGCTGCTTCGGCTGCTGCTGCTGCTGCTCCGGCTGCTGTTGCTTCGGCTGCTGTTGCTGCTGCTTCGGCTGCTGCTGCTCTTCCAGTAAGGCTGCTGCTTTGGCTTGCGCTTCGGCTGCTGCGGCTTTCTCCGCTTCAGCAACAGCCTCCTCAACCAGATCCTCCTCTTTCTTCTTGATATTCGCAGCCTCGGCTTCCTTCGCTTCGGCTTCCTTCGCTTCGGCTTCCTTCGCTTCGGCTTCTGCTGCGGCATGCGCTTCGGCATGCGCTTCGGCTTCTGCTGCGGCTTGCGCTTCGGCTTCCTTCGCTTCGGCTTCTGCTGCGGCATGCGCTTCGGCTTGCGCAGCCTTCTTCCTCGCTGCTGCTGCGGCTTGCGCTTCGGCTTGCGCAGCCTTCTTCCTCGCTGCTGCTGCTTTCTTCGCTTCGGCTGCTTTCTTCGCTTCGGCTGCTTTCTTCGCCTTCGGTACAGTAAACCCGAAACCCCACCCACCCATGCTGCTTTCGCTTTATCGCTCTACTCTAACACAGATCCCTAGGGGGGAAAGTGCGCAGAAATAGTCCATGCGCTTCGCGCGTTTTACAGGGCTCTCCATGCGCTGAAGGGGGTCTCCGGGGGGTTTTACAGCGCTTCGCGCCTTTTACAGCTCTCCATGCGCCTTTTACAGCGCTCCGCCGCGTTTAGCAGCGCTCCGCCGCCTTTACACAGCTCTCCATGCGCTCCGCCGCCTTTTACAGCGCTTCGCGCCTTTTACAGCGCTCTCCGTGCGCGTTTAGCAGCGCTCTCCGTGCGCGTTTAGCAGCGCTTCGCGCGTTTAGCAGCGCTTCGCGCGTTTAGCAGCGCTTCGCGCGTTTAGCAGCGCTTCGCGCGTTTTACAGGGCTCTCCGTGCGCGCTTACGCAGCGCTTCGCGGGTTTACGCAGCGCTCCGCCGCCTTTACACAGCTCTCCATGCGCTCCACCGCCTTTACTCGCTCAGCTCTCCGCGCGTTTAACAGCGCTCTCCGCCGCGTTTAGCAGCGCTTCAGCGCGTTTAACAGCGCTTCAGCGCGTTTAGCAGCGCTCTCCGTGCGCGTTTACGCACCTTGTTCGCAGAGGAAGCCATGGTGTCGCAGCAACACGAGGGTGTCGATCCGAAAGAGAAAGTGCGCTAGGGTTTTGCACTCGTGTCTAAAAAAGACTTTTCGAACACTGTACTTACACATCAGATTCTCCATAATCAAGAAGACTCTTCCATTCTTTCCGCTGAACTTTCCCCCACCCCTCGTAGAAAGACTGTTCTAAACATTCATTTCATCAGGCTTTTCATAGTTAGCGAGACTGTACTTTTACTTTAAGAGGCTTTCCTTCCGAGCTTCCAAGAAAAAATTTGAAATCTTGGTTGAGAGTTACTCACAACACAAAAACCAACACTTTCTACACTCTCTTTATCATACACACTTACATTACCAATGGCTTCCTCTTCTCTTGTGCTTTTCCAGAAGGAAATCTACAAGTTCCAGAATGAATACATCAAAGAAATCATTGATAAGCTGGAAGTGAGTGAGCTGATGACTCCCGAAATCACTGACTTCTTCAATAGTGAGCTAGAGCGTCTGGACTCGAGTGTCAAGGAGGAGATTAAGAAGACGAAGAAGCAGATGAAGAAGACTAAGAAGGATAAGGACCCTTCTGAGAAGAAGGAGAAGACCCCTAGGCAAATTCTCCTCGGTGAGAATATGACTTATGTGCGCACAAAGTACAAGGACACAGGAGTTGTACAGACAAATGTGATGACTTGTGCACAGTATATGACCACAAAGATGATGAACGACACTTCTAAGAGTAAGTATGATGCGCTAATGGAAGCGATTAAAGAGGTGAATGAGAAGCGTGGTGAAACCATTTTCGAAGAAATCCCTAATAGTGATTTGGATACAGAAGTTGAAGTTACAGAAGAAGTGGTAGAGGAACCTGTGCTAGAGGAAGAGAATAAGCCCAAGGTGACCCCTAAGAAGGTCAAGAAGACGAAGTCTAAGGAGTAAACGAACAAACTAGATTAGTAGTATACACCGTAGTAAAAACAAACAAAAGAAAACATTTTCTTATGGGGAATAAAGAATATAGAATTAGACTATGTAGTTAGTAACTGTTAGTCTTCAAGGAAGTGTTTTGAACACTTTGCTGTAAAGTACTTTACAGTTCTTTGAAGCGTTCATTGTAGTACAAGATGGCTGATGGTGTACAGTTGTAGTGATCGAGAATGTACTGTAAGGTTGCCTTCTCGATGTTCGTGACACGATTCGCGTCCTTTACGGCTTCAAATAGAGATTGCATTTCCAGTTTGGAGATTCTTCCGTCTCCTTGTCCATCAATGAATGAGTCCGCCAGTTCTAGTAGTTTCTTGTCGTATTCCTTGTTATCAATGATTTTGTAGTACATAGTGAGTTTGGGTTGTTCTATAATACTATTATATAAACTTTAAACTTGTTCTTGTGAAAGAGCCAAGTATTTCACGGTTAGAAAACCGGAAGTTATGCTCACAAAATGAAAGTACAAATGGGAGTAGACCCAATTGTCACATTTCTCTACATTATAGCGCACACGAGATTGTTGATACGATGAAGATAGATACGATACAATGTACAAAACAAAAAGAGTATCCATAACGAAATCATTTCCATAAAGAATGATACAAGATTGCCACCCAGTGACACATACTCTAGACACTACTAAATCAAGTTTATGAAACAATGAACCATGCTTATTGGTGAAATGGTGTAAGAATGAACATGTCGCAATCATACAACCCATTGTGCTTATGAATGTTTGATTTTGGGATGCTGCGTACATCGACGGAAGGTACATACCAATCGATGACAGACATAGAATAAGATTCATAACTTATGATTGGTTCTTATTCTGTTTATAAAAATGATCTTAAGTAATGTTTATGGTACTAAGATGAATGAACAGTGTATGAATCTTTAGTAATTCTTCTGAACGAACACTTCTAAGTTCTCTGTGCCCATATCTCGATTACAAATCTTACAAATGGGTTCTAAGTTGTCTACAGTGGTTGAACCACCATAAAACACAGGTTGGATGTGTCCACACTCAAAGGCATCATACCCCACATCTTCCTTACAGCAATAACACTTTCCCTCTAATGATTTGCCGTTTCTTTTTTCCCACACACGACGACGCAGTGGTTTGCTGATGCGTTCGCGGTAGTTCAAAGGATAGTGGGGCACCTTCTTGAAATCTAGGTGTTCCTCTCTGCATCGTACGAGTAAGTCTATCCATTCGAAGTGGTCGTACATTCCTAGCAGTAAGGGTTTGTTCGTTTTCAAGGACTTCTCGATACACTTGTGTTTCAGTTCGTACGCGTGTTTGATGTTCCATTTCTTGAAACTGTCGTAGGATGCGAATCTGTAAAAGTCGTTCATTTTCTCTACGCATTCAATCAAGGCGTCTGCGTTGGTGAACCCCATCGTTTCGATGAAATGAATGTCTATCATTTTGTGAATCATTGTGTCCAGATTGATATTGGGACACCTAGGTTTCCTCGCGGAGGACAAATAAGGCTTGTATCGTGTCATCATGTGTTTTCTGAAAGTGTTGATCAGAATCTGGTCCGAGATGGACTCGAAGGACTGAAAGGGCTTCCCTCCGTTGATCATTTGGAAGATGTTGTTCATGCCGTCCTGGGTTTTACAGTTGTACACTTTGACTTGGATTTCTAACTCTTCCGGGATGTCTTTCAGCACCATATACCTATGCTGACCATCTAAGATGTACAAAGTGCTCTTGAATTGTCCGATGTGGAACAACCCAAAGTCGTAATATCCACAATCTTGGAACATCGAATGGGCTTTCGTTCGTAACCTTTCCACCCATTCCATGTCTAGTTCTCTTTGAATCTCTGTTACATTGAGAGACACAAAGCGTAGGAAGTCTCTTTTCGTGAGGTAAATAATGTAGTTCCCTGAACTCTTTGGGAACTCAATCGGTTCATACAAGGAGGACTCTAAGAGAGGCTCCATATGGTGTTACTGTGTAGTACATATAGTTTGTATGGTGTGGGATGTGTTTAAGTGAAGGGGGTGTGATTGTGGGATTGTTTTGAGATGATCTTTAGGGTGATTCTTCAATCAAAAGGTATGTTTAGTATTTACCGCTGTAAGTTGTGTCATCTTCCCAATTTCCAGTTGATTCATTGAGATTGAATATATGATTGTAAAGATAATATGAATCTGACGGCGACCCAGCTGGACTTGGATAAACTTTGTAACTGATATCAATCGTTTGCATAAGATTAGTTTGATCCCTTGCTTCCTCATAAGTGTTACCACCATATATTTCAAGTATGTAAGGGAGTCCTCTGTTATCTGTAGGACCACCAATTAACATTTGAACAAATCCAGAAACTGGTGTAGATAATTTGTATTCGTATGAATAAGGTACCAATAATGATGAATTTGTAACCCCGTTGAATTGATCGGTAATGCCCAGTGCACCGTTGTAATGTGTATTAGCATTTGTATATGAACCTACATAGCTGTTGTCACGAACCGTGATGTCTACCGATGTATCGCGTTCTATGGGTAAAGTGGTTTTTGTTTGAAGCTCGGTGGTATATTTTGTACTGTATAAAGCCAATTCTGTGGCGCGGATGCTTTGATTGGTAGCGGATATACCATCAATGGATGTTATTTTTACACTGATCCATTGATACCCTTCAAGAGGAATCTCCTTCGTGAGTACATTGATGCCTGTAAGTGAAGTCCCTACCACCCACCCGTCATTCATTGTGAACACCTTCACGACATATCCGGTGCTGTCGTTGACCGCGGTCGCGCCACCATTCGCGTTAATCGCAAAAGTCATGGTGACGGTCTCGGAGTAAGTCCCCGCAGAATACGAAGTGTCACTTACGAGTGCCCCAGTGTTACCCGACACGGTCGCTACACCTTGGACTGTGGTCAAGAGTTCCACATCGGTCTTGTCGGTGACCGCATTAGACTCGAATAGGGCCACATAGTGTTTCACTACAGTGGTGGTGGTGGCTATGGTGTATGGGACATCTACACTCTTCATGCTTGGTTGGATGGTGGAGGAGGCGATGAACGCAGGATTGAGAATTTCTGTGTTTTCTGCTGAAAACAATCTCATCTCCGGTATTTGGACATATGTATTACCTAAGCTATTAGCGAACAATACATACATATATCTTTTGTTATTGGTATTGGGTACTTGGATTTTATAATGATCAACTTGATCTGGATCTGTAGGAGGAGTTGAACCTGCCGTTGTTACATCAGGGAAATCATCCACAATCGTTTCATCACCAGTTGCAGCATTGATTTTGGTCCACTCATAGATTTGACTATTTGCAACAAGAGTGTTGTCTTTAGAAACGGTATTGTATTTTGCGGTTGATCCCACATAGTAATCCCAAGGTAATGCGTTAAAATTTGCTTCGGTTGTAATTAGATCGTCCGAATATGCAACCATTAAATTTTGGAACCATGATTTTAAGTTAACCGAATAATACCATTCATTTCGCCATACCTTGATGGTATCAATATTTTTGTTTCCCATATATTCTAAGTCGAAACCAACCTTGAAATTTTTGTTTGAACTAGCTCGCGCCGATGAGTCATTTATATTATTATCAAAGATGAGGTAATATGCTAGATTCTCGTGAGCTTTATAAATCAAGAGATCCGCATGTATAGTCTTATTATTTCCTACATCTGCTAGAGTTGGTGACTCCTTAATCAAATTTCCTAAATTGACACCAATGGTTGAGGGAGCACCAGCATCTGGTGCCAAAGCAAACACCTTCACCACATACTCGGTACCATCATTCACAATCGCTTCAAAAGAATTACCATCGGCTGCGATCGCATGAGTGAAGGTGTGTGACAACGGATGAACGGTACCCGCAGCATAACTTGTAGTGCTTGAGAGGACCGCAGTGGTATTTGTACCGAAGTAAGGACTTGCGGTGTTGTCACTGAGACTAGTGAAGATCGCTACATCACTATTGGTTTCTGTGTAGTTACCCGCTCCTCCAACAAAGACCGCCACATAATGTTGTATAATCTCATTTGTGTTGGAGATGTTGTAATTCACAATTAAGTCGGAACCAGAGATGGTGTAGCCTTCACCGGTGTAATCGCCGACTTCAAGTGTGGTTGTGATGATGGAGTGTGTGACACCTGTTTGGGTGACAGCAGGGGTCCAGGAGAGGGATAATGCGGTTGAAGGAGGGATTTCAGGTAATCCGTTTAAGAATGCGTCAACTTCTGTTGCCAAATTGTCCGAATTCGTTTCATAAACTTTGAATACATATATCTTTTGTAGAGCCGCCAACCTGAAATAACTCGCGCCACTCAAATTATAAGCATGCGATATCCATCCAGATTCAACTATA
>ERZ802822.1170-NODE-1170-length-17031-cov-13.092721_pt1 | contig 17031 bp, 14 predicted proteins | sample MGYA00345649_ERZ802822 | MGnify/ENA primary metagenome ERZ802822 (study PRJEB30503, sample SAMEA104212359) | marine metagenome | biome: Westerlies Biome; feature: [SRF] surface water layer (ENVO:00010504) within the epipelagic zone...; material: water...
ACCCATCTCATACCCTTGGTTTTGCAGGTCGCGGCTGGGCAGCGGGATCACATTACGATCTTCGGCGACGACTACGATACGCCCGATGGCACCTGCATTCGTGACTATATTCATGTGTTGGATCTGGCCGAGGCACACGTGCTCGCGTTGCAGGCGCTTGAGCAGGGCAATCGCCTTTACAACCTGGGTAATGGTGAGGGCTTCAGCGTGCGGCAGGTGATTGAAACCGCGCGAGCGGTCACCGGCGAGGCTATTCCAGAACAAATGGGTCAGCGCCGTGCGGGAGATCCGCCTCGGCTGGTCGCATCTAGCGACCGGATTCGCCAAGAGCTGGGGTGGGCGCCCCAGTTTGCGGATTTAGAACAGATTATCGACAGCGCCTGGCGCTGGCACCAGCACCACCCTGACGGTTACGTCGACTGAGCGTCCCGTAAATAGGTTAGCGAGATCGATCAGACCGAGTAGGGCGCGGCAGCGGCTTTTGCGGTAGTCTGCCCGCCTCACAGTGCGGTGCAAAGACGCGCTCATCGCACCCACCGACTTAACACCATGCGCTAAAGAGGTAGCCCGTGCCCGCAATCGACAGTTTATTTGATCCCTTCTCGCTCAAATCTCTGAGCACCGAGAACCGTGTTGTCATGGCCCCCATGACCCGTGGCCATTCTCCGGACAATATTCCTAGCGAGGCCTCCGCCGCGTATTACCGGCGTCGTGCTGCAGGCGGTGTGGGGCTTATTATCACGGAAGGTACCTGCCCGAATCACATTGCAGCCAATGGCTATCCGGACGTGCCCTATTTTCATGGTGAGGCGCGTTTGGCTGGCTGGAAAGCGGTCGTTGATGCCGTGCACGCTGAAGGCGGCAAGATCGCGCCGCAGCTCTGGCACTGCGGCGGGATGCGCAAGCGCGGGATGATGCCCGAGGGCGACGTTGACGGTTACACACCATCGGGCATGAATGTGCCCGGCAAGGTGACCCGCCATGTCATGACGCAGCAGGATATCGATGATGTGGTGCGGGCGTTTGCTGAGGGAGCCCGTGACGCACAGCGACTGGGTTTCGACGCCGTGGAAATTCACGGAGCTCACGGGTATCTGATTGATCAGTTTTTCTGGGAGGGCACTAACCAGCGCACCGATGGCTATGGGGGCTCAATGGCGGCGCGCGGTCGCTTTGCCGTCGAGGTGATCGAGGCCTGTCGCGCCGAGGTGGGACCGGATTTCCCGCTCATTCTGCGCTGGTCACAGTGGAAGCAGCAGGATTTCACCGCGCGTCTGGCCCCGACGCCGCAGTTGCTGGAGGCCTTTTTGCAGCCACTGATCGACGCGGGCGTCGATGCGTTTCATTGCAGTCAGCGGCGGTTCTGGGAGCCCGAGTTCGATGACTCTGACATGAATCTGGCCGGATGGGTGAAGAAGCTCACCGGGATGCCCACGATTACGGTAGGGAGCGTCAGCCTGGATCAGGACTTTGTGTCCCAGCCCAGCGAAGGCGACGGCGCAACCAGTGAGCCGGCCTCGATTGACCGTTTGCTGGAGATGATGGACCGCGGCGATTTCGATCTGGTGGCGGTCGGGCGTGCCCTCATCGCCAACCCGGATTGGCCCAAGGTGGTGCGCTCGGGCGATCCGGCAGACCTACAGCCCTACAACAAGGCCCTTCTCGCCGAATTAGCCTGACAGACCAGAAATTTTTCCTATATTGGTGATTGTCACCAAGCTGTCACAGGTCGACTTCACAATACGGTTGTGAGCAGCGTTTTGGCGCGCTTTGCTTACCTGCCCCCTTGCTTTTTTTTCCCAGGAGACTCGTTATGAAACATCCTCTTGCATCCTTTTTCGCGGGCCGCGTGCTCTCGAAGGCGGTTGCCGGTGCCACTTTGGTGGGCTTGGCAACAGCCGTTCCCGGCGTTTACGCGCAGGAAACCTCAGCGACGGTTCGCGGTGCAGTCAGCACCAGTAGTGGTGAGGCGCTTGCCGGCGCCACGGTGATCGTCACCAGTAACGCGACTGGCGTCAGTAAAACCGTCACCACTGACGAAGGCGGCTATTACTCCGTGCGCGGGCTGCCGGCCGGTGTGGCCTACGACATCGTGGTCGACGCCAACGGTTGGCAAAAGGCCTCCACGGAGAGTCTGGCGTTACAGGTGGGTCAATCTGAGGTGATTAACTACCGTCTGGATGCCGAAGAAGAGGTCATCGTGATGGGTACGCGCGTTGCGGTGGACACCGCTGTGGGCCCCAATGCGGTATTTGATCTGGCGAGCCTTCAGGATTCCCCCTCTATCAACCGCAATATCAACGACATTATCCAGCAAGATCCCCGTCTTTATGTGGACCAGTCGAGAGGTGATATCGATGCGGTGCAATGTAACGGTGCCAACCCCCGCTATAACAGCCTGACAGTGGACGGCGTGCGACTGAACGACGGCTTCGGCCTCAACAGCAACGGCTACCCCACCCAGCGGATGCCCTTCCCCTTCGACGCCATCTCCAGTGTCGCCGTTGAACTGGCGCCCATGGACGTGGTTTATGGCGGCTTCTCAGCTTGCAACATCAATGCCGTCACCAAGACCGGCAGTAACGAGTTCTTTGGCTCGGTATTTTTTGATTACGGCAGTGACTCGCTCCGGGGTGACAAGCTCGAAGGCGACAACATCGAATCCCAGGACTATGACGAGACCCGATGGGGTGTAGAGCTCGGCGGCGCCATCATCCCCGATAAACTGTTCTTTTACGGCGCCTACGAGAAGTATGACGGCGCAGACTTGAACAACCGCGGTGCGATTGGCAGTGGTGCCGTTAACGAAGTGCCCGTCACGCAGGCGGAGCTCGATGAAATCGCCCGTATCTCCAGAGAGGTTTATGGCTTTGAGCCGGGCCGCACCGCTTCGGAAGCCTTCGACTTCGAGGACGAAAAATATCTGTTGAAGGCCGACTGGTACATCAATGATGCGCACCGGTTGTCGGCGACCTATATGTACAACGACTCCTTCAATTTCACGCCCTCAGACGGTGATTTGGATGAGTTTGAGTTCGACAAGCACTTCTACAAGCGCGGAGCTGAGCTCACCACGTATAACCTCAATCTTTACTCTGACTGGAACGACCGTTTCTCCACCGAGATCCGCTACTCATTCAGCGACGTGGACTTCCTTCAGCAAGCAGTGGCGGGCAAGGACTTCGCCGAGTTCCGAGTAGAGCTCGATGAGGTGGATGTGTATCTGGGCCAGGACGACAGCCGCCAAGCAAACGCGCTGGACTGGGAGGTCGAGCAACTGGTGATTCGCGGTAACTACACCATTGGCAATCATTCGATTACCGGCGGCTTCGAGCGCGAAGATCTGCAGATGTACAACCTTTTTTACCAGCACGTCGATACCGAAATTCGCTTCGACGGCATCGAGAACTTTGCTGCAGGTCAGGCGGCGCGAATTTACTACGGTAATGCCATCAGTAATGACGAGCGCGACGCCGCGGTTGAGTGGGGCTATGCGGTAAATTCTGCTTACATTCAGGACGAGTGGCAGATTACCGACCGGTTGGAGCTGACCTTTGGTGTTCGGTACGACTGGTACGAGTCTAGCGACCAGCCCAACATTAACCCGGACTTTGTCGCCGACTATGGCTTTGCCAACAACGCGACGCTGGATAACCTCGACCTGATTTTGCCGCGCTTCGGTTTCACCTGGGACGCGACGGATGCGATCACGGTTCGTGGCGGCATCGGATTGTTCTCGGGCGGCAACCCCAACGTCTGGTATTCGAATGTGTACTCCAACACCAATACCACGGCGGTACAGACGCAGATCCGCGGTGTTGATCTGTTCGCGCAGGAGTGGGTGAACTGTGAATCCACATGCGGCCCGGGTTGGGGTGTGCCTCGCCAGCAGGCCGAGCAAGTGGCAGCCGGTGACGGTAGCAACTTCGAGATCGTCTATCTGGATCCCGATTTTGAGGCGCCGACCGAGTGGAAGTACTCATTGGGTATGACCTGGGAGTTTGGCGATGGCTACGTGCTGACAGCCGATGCACTGATCACCCGCGGAGACGATACCGCGATCTACAAACATGGTGATCTGGACTTCACGGGTGAATATAACGACATGGGTTACCCCGTTTATGATTCGGCGCGCCTGCCCACCTTTGTGCTGACCAACAGTTCCAAGGGCAACGAATCTGAGTCGCTGGCCTTCAGCCTGTTCAAGACTTTCGATAACGGCTGGGATATTCGCCTGGGCTACGCCTGGACAGACGCCAAAGACGTGAATCCGATGACATCTTCGGTGGCGTTTTCTAACTACACCAACCGCGCCTTCTACGATCCCGAGGAGGAGGTGCTGTCGACTTCAAACTACAATATCGAGCACCGCTTTACCGGCGTCTTCAATTACACCGCCAACTGGTTCGGTGAGTACCGCACCCGCTTCTCGATCTATGGCCAGGCAAGCTCGGGCGTGCCTTACAGCACCACGCTTGGCGGTTTCGAGGGCACGGTATTGGCGTATGGGTTTACGCCTTACCTCGATTTTCAAGAGCACGTGCTGGAAGAGCCGGGCACCCGCAACGGCAACAACGGTAGCTGGTGGCGCAAGGTCGACATGCGCATCAGTCAGGAGTTCCCGGGCTTTGCGGATTCACACCGCGGTAGCGCTTATGTCGTGATCGATAATCTCACTAACCTGATCAACGACGATTGGGGTGTGATGTACAAGGCGAACTTCCCCTACGGGGTGACACAGGATGACATCAATGATGGCCGCGCAGAGTCGCGCATTGGCGATGCGTCCCTTTGGGAGATCCGAGTCGGATTTAACTACCGATTCTAAGCCTCAAGCAGTGAAGAAAGGCGCCCTCGGGCGCCTTTTTTTGTAGGCGGAGATTCATGTCGTGCTGAGATCCAGTGCAGTACCCTATCACCGAGCCGGTCCGGGTCCTTTGCGCCGTGAGGCATCTGCTCGTTGCACGTAATTACTGTGCTGTGTTTCTACTGCAAGACGTTTCTATTTACGGTTCCTCCGTAGGCGAGGGGGGGCGCGGGCGTGATGACAGGCTTGTCAGGTGCTGTGGAGAGCTGGTGCAACAAAAAGCGTGTTGCGCAGCCCTGCTTGCTCTACAGTAGCGCGCCGACTTGCCGTGATGGTGAACTTCAATGTTGAACGTTAGCAACGGAGCCGTGTCCCCTTCGGGTTCACGCTGGTTGGTATTCATGACCGTCCTGGCGGTTTACATCTGCATGATCGACCGTATCGCGATCTCCATTGCCATTATTCCGATGGCGGAATACAACGGTTGGTCACCGACGGTGCAGGGCGCGGTCATGTCCGCTTTTTTTCTGGGCTATGTGACCCTGCAGATCCCCGCCGGGTACTTGTCTGACCGCTTTGGTGGCAAATGGGTGCTCGGGTTGGGGGTGTTGTTCTGGTCCTTGTTTACGTTGCTGACGCCGGCTTCTGCCGCACTCGGTATCACGGTGCTATTGGCGTGCCGTTTTCTGATGGGCGTTGCTGAAGCGGTTACCTGGCCGTCGATCTACTCGCTCTACTCCCGCTGGGTGCACCCGGACCGGCGTGCTTCTGCGGTAGGGCTTATGAACTCCGGCATCTCAGGTGGTGCCGTTATCGCATTGATCTGTACACCTTGGTTAATCAGTGTCTGGTCCTGGCAGGGTGCCTTCTATCTGTATGGCTTGCTCGGCGTTCTTTGGTTTGCGGTGTGGGCGCCGCTGGCGCGATCACGACCGGCTGACAAAACCGATTGGGACACGGCTGACGCCGTCCTGGCCACTGCCGAAGCGGGTTCAGCTGCAGATCAAAATGATGTGTCGGCGCAGCCGGTTTATCCCAGACTGACGGTGCGCGGCATGTTGCGTTCCAGAGCGGTGTGGGCCGTCGCCGTCGCTCATATCTGCATCAATTGGTCTTTATATCTGGTGCTGTCGTGGTTCCCCACTTTCGTCAACCGTGAGCTGGGTGCTGATCTGCAGCTGGCCGGATTTTTGGCGCTGGCGCCCACCATCGTGTCTTTGGTTATGGCGCCACTGGCGGGGCGACTATTCGATCGATTGGTTGCCAAAGGGCACGACCGACTCAAAGTTCGACGCGTCATGCAAAGCCTCGCGTTTGTGGGGATTACCGCGGCCATGATGGCCATCACCTTGACTGACTCGCTCGTCCTCAGTGTCACCGTGATTACGCTAAGCAATGCGCTGACGGCATTCTCTATTGGCGGGTTCGCCACCAATCATCTGGATATTGCGCCCAATCAGTCTGGTCTGTTGATGGGTGTTACCAATACGCTGGCAGCCGTCTCATCGAGTGCCTCGGTATTTGTCTCGGGTTGGATTCAGGACCTGTCCGGTGGCTGGGACGCCGTGTTCTTGACCGCTGCCGGTGTATCGGTCCTTGGCGCCGTTATCTATGGGACCCTGTCAGGCGTAGAGCGCGAGTTCGACTGAGGCAACGCGGCGCCAGATGTCGGATTTATGGGCCACAGTATTCGGCCACGCGCTCTTTAAGCATAACCTAAAAGAATGTTATTAAGTATTTACATCACTTAAATGAAGAAAACGAGCATTTGAGCGTTTTTTAGGGCCACGATGTTGCTCGAAATCGCTAAGATTGCACCTCGAAAACAGGGCCCAAGCGCCTTTTATCAGGAGCAGTCAAGATGATTCGGACCATTGAGCAACTCATTAATAAATTTTATCTATTTTTTTTCCCGCTTTGTGTCTCCTCAGTAATGATTTATTCGATTGAGCGGCTCGCCTGATCAATGACCACGGCTCGCGCACCGCAGTCGGGTGGAGTTGAGATCGGCAATTTGTCTCGGCCGTGGGTCTACCGGCCGCTGTTTGCACTTTTAGGTTGCGCGGTCATGCAAACTGTTTTCAGCCTGGGAGATGTGGGTCGGCCGGTGTCCAGAACCGGGTCGGCGCGTTACAGTAGCGCTTTCAGCTGGGGCCACACTCATGATCAGCCTGTTGGGCGTCATTCTCCTCCTGTCCGTCGCGGTAGGGCTGTCCTCTAATCGATCCGCTATTCGCCTGAGAACGGTCTCTCTGGCATTCGCACTGCAAGTCACCATCGGCTTTGTCGCCTTGTTTACAGATTGGGGTATTGCCGCACTCGGCGCCGCATCCGAGTACGTATCTGTACTGTTGTCTTACAGCCGAGCTGGCATGGAATTTATGTTCGGTGGGCTGGTGGGGCCGAGCGACTCGCTGGGCTTTATTTTCGCGTTCAGCGTGCTGCCCGTCGTGATTTTCTTTAGCTCCCTGATCGCCGTGCTGTACCACGCACGCATCATGCAGTGGCTGATTCGCATCATGGGCGGTGGGCTGCGCGCCATCCTTCACACCAGCCACACTGAATCCCTCTCCGCCGCCGCTAACGTATTTGTGGGTCAGGCGGAGGCGCCGTTGGTCGCTCGACCCTACATTCCCGGGATGACGCGCTCGGAGCTCTTTGCGGTGATGGTCGGCGGCATGGCTTCCATTGCCGGCTCAGTCATGGCCGGGTACGTGGCGCTGGGTGTGCCATTGGAGTACCTGCTTGCGGCGAGTTTCATGGCGGCACCCGGTGGCCTCTTGATGGCGAAACTCATGGAACCGGAGACCGATACGCCTGCCGAACCCGAACAGGGAGAGCAGCTGGCCACCGAGAAATACATCAACTTCATCGATGCTGCGGCAACCGGTGCCATGAATGGATTACAGATGGTTGGCGCAATTGGGGCGATGCTGTTGGCGTTCATTGCACTCATTGCCATGGTGAACGGCATGCTGGAAGCGGGCGGCGCCTGGGTCGGTATCGAGCAGCTGACACTGGAGCGGGTGTTGGGTGGGCTCTTGCAACCGTTAGCCTGGGCGCTGGGTATTCCATGGGATGAGGCGCAGCTTGCGGGGAGCTTGATCGGGCAGAAATTCATCCTCAACGAATTTGTTGCCTACGTCAGCTACAGCGAGGTGGCGGGCCAGTTGTCGCCGCACGCTCAGGCAATCGTCATTTTTGCGCTCTGCGGCTTCGCCAATTTGTCCTCGATCGCGATCTTGTTGGGCGGGCTGGGTGCGGTGGCACCCGGGCGCCGCGACGATATTTCCCGGTATGGTTTTCGAGCGCTGATTGCTGCCAGCCTGTCCAACTTGATGAGTGCTGCACTGGCAGGGTTTTTCCTGACATTGGGCGCGGCCTGAGCGAGTAGCGATGTCGGCGCCGGTGGCACTTCCGCAAATCTCCTACACCGCTCCGGGGTTTGACGCGGCGTTTATGGCGTCGCTGCACGAGTATGGTTTTGCGGCTGTCGTAGACCACCCGCTCGACGGAGACCGTGTCGCCAGAATCTATGGTGAGTGGTTGGCCTTCTTTTCCAGCGGCGAAGCGGCGGGTTTCAGAATGGACCCCGTGAAGCAGGATGGTTACTTCTCGCTTCGGGAGGCGGAACACGCCAAGGGCTTTGTCGAGCGCGACTTCAAAGAATACTTTCAGTTCTATCTCTGGGGTCGCTGCCCTGAGTCGCTGCAAGTGGATCTGGCGAGCCATTTTAATGCGGCCGTTGAGTTGGGAGCAGAGTTGCTCAACTGCATTGCCAGAAGTTTGCCCGAGGCCGTCACCACCGAGCTGACAGAGCCGCTGCCAGACATGATTCAGGATAGTGAACAGTCGATGCTGCGGGTACTGCATTATCCCCCCGTGCCTGTTGGGCGACCCGTGTTGCGGGCTGCCCCGCATGAGGACATCAACTTGCTCACATTGTTGCCCGCCGCGGACGGCCCGGGGCTCGAGCTGCAGCTGCGCAGTGGCGAGTGGGTTTCCGTGCCGCATTCCCCGGGTCAATTGATCGTCAACATCGGCGACATGTTGCAGGAGGCGACGGGCGGCTACCTACCTTCCACCTCGCACCGTGTGGCCACACCCGACGCAGAACAACCCGCTGTCAGTCGCATGTCTCTGCCACTGTTCCTGCACCCGCGACCCGATGTCGTACTCTCGCCACGCTATACCGCCAGACAGTACCTGATGCAGCGGCTCGACGAATTGGGTGTCGCCTGACGTGACCGCCGTCGGGTTGCTATACGCGGTGCGGTGTTCATCTGTTCTGGCGCTGCTTAACCTCTTCGTTCTGGTCAGCCTTTTGTGGAGTGGCGGCAGTGCGCTCGCGGATGAGGCGCGCATTGCGGTCGCGGCCAATTTTCGCGATACCGCCGAGGCCATCGCGGCGCGCCTGGAGGCCGAATCACCGCATCGTTACCAGATAATTGCGAGTTCCACTGGCAAGCTGGCGAGCCAAATACTCAACGGTGCGCCATTTGATGTGTTTATGGCGGCCGACCGCCGCAGGCCGCAGCAGTTGGTGGAGCGGGGATTGGCATCGGCGGAATTTCAGCAGACCTACGCCGTGGGCGTGCTCGGCCTATGGTGGCCCGGCGGTTCTGGCACTCCGGCGTTGGATGCCCTTGCTACCCTCGACCCGCGATTGGTTTGCATGGCCAATCCGGCGTTTGCACCCTACGGGGAGGCCGCATGGGCGATGCTTCAGAACGCCGGCCTCGAGGCGAGCTGGCTTGAGGGCGTGGTGCGTGTCGACAACGTGAATCTGGTTGCCGGTTTGATTGCACAGGGCCATGTCAGAGCGGGCTTTGTTGCGAGGTCTTCGCTGATCGCAGGCAAGCGGCAGGGCACGGTGGTGGCAGTTGATGAAGAGGTGCTCTGGTTTGCAGAGCAGGCGCCCATCGATCAAGCGATGGTGCTGCTGGCACGCGCGGAGCGGAATGTTGCAGCCCGGCATTGGTTAGAGCAGATGCAGACCGAACCGATTCGCGAGCTCATTCGCGCTGACGGCTATCGCTTGCCGGGTACACAAAACTGATGTCGGGCGATCTACAGGCAGTTGGGTTAACAGCCCTCCTTGCGGCCACGACCACGTTGTTACTGGTGCCGCTTGCCTCGCCGTTGGCGTGGTGGCTGGCGCGATCTACCTCGCCGTCTCGCTCGGTAATAGAGGCCGTGGTGGCCATGCCGTTGGTGCTACCGCCCACGGTGCTCGGTTTTTACCTGCTGATCATGCTGAATCCCGAGTCGGCCGTCGGGAGTTTGTGGGTCGAGCTGACCGGTGATTCCCTGACATTCTCTTTCTCGGGATTGGTGATCGCGTCGATCATTTATTCCCTGCCATTTATGGTGCAACCGTTGCAGGCAGCTTTTCGGGCAGTGCCGGAGTCTGTGCTCGAAGCGGCGGCGACGCTGGGTGCCCCCCCACGAGACCGGTGGCTGAACGTGGTGTTGCCCATGGCAAAGCGAGGTTATCTCACCGGATGTGTGCTGACCTTTGCCCACACAGTGGGTGAATTTGGTGTCGTACTGATGATGGGAGGCAATATTCCGGGTGAGACCCGCGTTTTGTCGATCGCGATCTACGAGCATGTCGAGACTCTGAACTACGATGCCGCCCACATGCTGGCGCTTGGCCTGCTGTGCTTCTCGTTTCTGTCTTTGTGGTTGGTGTACCGCTATGCGGGCCATCGCTTCGAGGTGGTCCGCGGATGAGCCATCGATTAATAATCAAAGGGTATCTGAGGCGTGCCCGCTTTACGCTGGATCTCGATTTGGATGTGGATCTGAGCAGGCCTTTGGGCATTCTGGGGGCGACAGGTGCCGGCAAGACAACCCTGTTGCGAGTGATCGCGGGGCTGGAGCGGGATTTTTCGGGGCGTGTCGAGTTTTGCGGGGAGGTCTGGCACGACGGCGACCATTTTGATCGGATGCCGACCCATCAACGGGGTCTGGGTGTGGTTTTTCAGGATGGTCGATTGCTGCCCGGGCGCACGGTTGAGAGCAATCTTGCCTTTGCCCAGCAGCGCGCACGCAACGTTAATGCCGCGGTCAGCTATGAAGCCCTGACAGAAGCGCTCGATTTAAATCATCTGCTGAGCGAGCCTGCCGAAGTGCTCTCCGGCGGTGAGCGACAGCGCGCAGCACTTGCACGGGCCCTGCTGGCGAGACCACGATTGCTCCTGCTGGATGAACCCCTCGCGGCAAATGATGCAGATCACCGACAGCAACTGATCGGACATCTCGCTGAATGGCTGCCTGCAGAGGGTATCCCGCTGGTCTATGTGTCTCACGCCGCCCATGAGCTGGCACAACTGACCCGACAACTCGTTGTGCTCGAGCGTGGCACCGTCATGGAGCAGGGGGAAACACACCTCCTGCTGGAAGCACAAATCGAAGCCATCGATAGAGTAGCTCGGCCGGTCGCGGCAGTGGTGATGTCGACCGACGCGGAGCACAGCACGGCCACACTTCAGCTTGATGACGGTTCAGTGGGAGCTGTGGTTCCCGGGGAGCGAGTGCTGCTCCAGCGCGAGCTGACAGAGGATTCAGGACTCGGCGCGGCGCTGCAACCACAGCCCGATGAGAATGAGGGCTAGACCGAACAAGGTATAGGCCTGCACTGGCTCCCCCGCGATCACCCAGATCAGCAGCAGCGACAGCGGGGGCGATAAAAAGATCAGGCTGGAAATCCGCAAGGTGGAAGTGGTCGCTTTCATCGCGCCCATCCACAACACGAAAGCGAGACCCATCTCAAAGAGCCCCACATACAGTCCGCCGGCCCAGCCTTGCCAGACGTTGGGAAAGGGCGTGTCGCTCAGCCAGAGCAGGGCAAGTAGCAGCGGCAGCGCCCCGGAAAAATTGAGAAACAGGTTCACCTCCGGGTCCAAAGACAGCCGCGTATTGATGACCCAGTAAAGACTCCATAGCAGGGTGCTGAGGAGGGCAAGCCCTACACCCAGCGGTTGGGCGAAATCCAGAGATAAGGGCGCACCCCGGGTGGCGATCACCACAATACCGCCGTAACTGATACAAGCCGCAAGCAGCGCCCCCGAGCTCAAACGTTGACGTAACAGTGGCGCAGCCAGGAGTGCCAGGGTGATCCCCCAGGAGTAGTTGATCGCCATGGCTTCCTGTGCCGGTAGCCGATCATATGCTGCAAAGAGGACAAGGTAATAGAGCCCCGGATTCAGCCAGCCGACGAGCAAGCCGGTGGCGCGTGCTGAAGGAGACGTCGCCTGCAGATTGCGCCAGCGCTCGGGTGAGCCCAACCGTGCAGCAAAAAAGCACCAGCTGACGATGGTGGCTAGGGTGACGAGTTGCAAGGGAGTGAGATAGTCGAGGCTCAGGCTAAAGGCAGTGGCGACCGTGCTCCATAACATCACGGCTCCCATACCCATTTTGACGGCGCGGCGGTCGGTGTCTTGCATGAATGACATCCCGGTCAAGTGCGTCGGTTAGCCTTAGCGATTCAAGGCGCAACGTGACAAGATACGCGCTCCCCCGACCACACTGGAGCACACAGCATGGGACACATTGGTGAGCATGTCACCCTCGACGAACCCGCCTACATTCACGAGAGTGCATGGCTATACGGCAAGGTTTATGTGGGTCCTGGTGCCTCCATCTGGCCCAATGTTGTCACCCGCGCCGAGACGTTTGAGATCCGCATTGGCGCGCGCACCAACATTCAGGATTTCGTCATGATTCATGTGGGCATCGCCTCGCCCACGATCATTGGGGAGGACTGTTCGATTACGCACCACGCCACCCTGCACGGATGCGACATTGGCGACCGGTGTTTGATTGGCATCAACGCCACCATCATGGATGGTGCCAAAATAGGCGAAAACTCGATCGTTGCCGGACATACGATCATCACCGAGAACAAGGAGTTCCCACCCAACTCGGTGATTGCGGGAGTACCCGGAAAGGTTGTCGCGACCCGGGATTGCGGTGACGCCAATCTTCTTAATGCACACTTCTATAGCGCCTGCGCGGCGCAATACAGTCAGGGCGTCGACCGGCTGTCAGACGACGCGTTGGCGCAGTTCGCCAGCCTGGCTAAACCCGCTGGCTGACACCTTTGGCCTTGTGATGATGGGCAAGACTATTGAGGCGAGGCGGATGCCGGTATCACGGCCTGCTCGCCCGTCGCACTCAGCAGTGTTTCTAGACCGCCAGCATTTCTCGCTTCGGTAAAGCCCTTCTCCTGGAGTACTTGTTCGGCCTGACCCGATCGGTTGCCGCTGCGGCAGTAAAGAATGACCGATGTATCAGCTGTCACGCCGAGCTGATTCAACACTTCCAGAATGGTCTCGTGGGGGATATTGATCGCGCCGGGGTAGTGGCCATTGGCGAACTCCTCGGGCGTACGGACATCGACGATGAGCGCTTCATGTTCGATCGCCGAGAGCACCTCGGGGGTTATCGAGTCCCCGGTTTCGGTGGTTGCGCTGTAACAAGCCACGGTGAACACCATGGCGAAGGAAAAAAGAGCTACTGTCGATTTCACTGAAGGGCCCCTCCTGTGAGAGGCGCCCAGTGTATCAGCCCTGTCGCTGAAGACAGAAGCAGCGGGCTCAGGCGGCAGCTGGGTCGCCGTTCTGTGGGCCAGCCGGCTTCTGTCCCATGGAGGCTTTGTTTTCGAAAATCCAGTCGCGTGCCGCGGTGAGGGCGTCCAAACGTCTTGTAAAGCGGATCCCCTCGGGCAAATGCTCGCTCACGCCCAGCCCTTCAAAATTTGCGGCTACGTCATCATTGATGCCGCAGACATACAGATTCTTGCCCGCATGGGTGGCGTCCTGAGCAATGGTCTCCACCGCCCGCACCGCGGATACGTCCATGAACGGCACACGGCCGAAGTCGAGCACCAGCGAGGTGTGATGCTTGGAGCTGATTCGTTCGCGCACGTGGTGACCCAGATCGGCTGCGGCACCAAAACTCAGCGGCCCACCCAAATCAAAGTAGGTAAGCCGATCACCGCACTCCTTGAGCAGCGCGGCCTCTGCGTCTGACAAACCTTCCTTTGAATCATCGTTCTCGCCTGCTGCAGCGGCGAGCTGGGCGTCAGCAACTTGCTTCACAAACGCGACGGCACCCACCACGACACCGGCGACAACAGCAGTGATGAGGTCAACGAAAACGGTCAGACTCAGCACCATGACCATGAGTGCTAGATCGAAACGCGGCCCGAGGTGAGCGCGTTTGAGATAAGACAGGTCGATAATGTCATAGCCCACCTTGACCAAAATACCGGCCAGTACAGCGTGGGGGATTTTTGATGCCAGCGGCGCCAAGATGAGTACCACGGCGAGCAACAGCAGACTGTGCAGCATGCCGGAAATCTTGGTGACGCCCCCGGTGCGAATGTTGACCACGGTCCGCATGGTGGCGCCGGCGCCCGGAATGCCGCCAAAGAATCCAGCAGCGACGTTGCCGACCCCCTGGCCGATAAGTTCTCGGTTGGAGCGGTGACGCGTTCGCGTCATGTTGTCCGCCACCAGCGAGGTGAGCAGGCTATCGATCGCGCCAAGAACCGCGAGGATGAGCGCCGCCTCACACACAATCAACACGGTGTCGTTCGAGAGCGAAGGCATGATGAATTCGGGCAAGCCAGTGGGGATGGCACCCAACACAGGCACGTTGCTCAGGCCTAAGCTCACCACAGTGCCAACGATCAGAGCCGCCAGCGGGCCAGGCATGTACCGCCCCCAGCTAGCTGGCCATAAAAACACCATGACCAGGGTCAATACGCCAATGCCCAGCGCTTCTATGTTCGGGTTGCTAATCGCATTGGGCACCTCGAGTAGCGCCGGGATCGTGCCGCCCCCCTCGGGCTCGTGTCCGAATAATCGGGCAAGCTGCAGGGCAATAATGATGCAGCCAATACCGCTCATGAAGCCTGAGACCACAGGGTAGGGCACCAGCCGGATATACTGCCCAAAACCCAGCACACCAAAAAGGATCTGTATCAGTCCCGCGAGAATGACCGTGGCAAAAACCAGCGACAAGTCTCCACTCAGGGACGCGAAGACGCCCGCAAAGACGACAATCATTGGCCCTGTTGGCCCGGAGATCTGGGAGGGTGTCCCACCAAACAGCGCGGCGAAGAAACCAACCAGTATCGCGCCATACACACCGGCAATCGGTCCTGCACCGGAGGCTTCGCCGAAGGCGAGGGCCAGCGGCAGCGCAACGACGCCAGCGGTCAGCCCACCGAAGATGTCGCCGCGTAGGTGTGACAGGTCAAAAAAGCGAGTCATGATGAGTCTGGTCCTTTAATGAGGATTCTGTGTTCAGAGGTCAGTAGCAGAAACAGGTGGCTCGGTGCTCAAGACAATAAAGTGGGTCCCGCATGTCTTTTTAGCCCTCAGGCATCGCGGAGCTGTGATGTTGGAGAATTTTCCAGCCAGCCTCGGTCGCCACGTACAGATAGCTGAACCTTGCTGTCACCGCAGAGCCATCACCAAACGTAAAGGTGTACACGCCCGAGTTAGTGGCGTGAGAATCGCTCAAGATATGAACGTTGGATTCGTTGATGACGCCTTGGGGCGCCTTCTGCAGGAAGTTGACGAAATAGTCTCGAATTTCGCCATGGTTGTGCCTGACCTGATTGGAGACGGTTGGCAATAAGACCGCGTCTGCCGCATACATGGCGGTGACAGTATCCGGATCAAGGGTTGCTAATGCCCCATTCCATTCTTCAAACAAGGCTATAACGTCGTCTTTGGTCATGCTGTTTGCTCCTGCGGACAGAGGGCTGAAGTCTCTGTTGATGGGATTTATACGTGATAGTAAAAACAAAGATCATAGAAACATGTGATAGTTTTCATCTATCATATACTGATCGGGCGCGAGTACCCCGTGGGGGTGATTCGGCAAGTGGCTGCAGTGTTGCGCTTTGACCGTCACCTCAACTTTTTGCAGATGCGACCGCGTCCTATCCGTTAACCAAGGAAACAGCTCGCCAACATGGCCACTCAAGAACAGATCACGTTCAAACAAATTCGCTATTTTCAAGCGATTGCCGAGGCGGGCAGTTTCCGACGTGCCGCCGATCGGCTGGGTGTGAAGCAGCCGACACTGACGGTCCAGATTGCTGCGCTGGAGGAGACCCTCGCGACCACTCTTTTTGAGCGCCAACGCAATGGCGTGGTGATGACGCCTGCGGCTCGCGAGTTACTCCCCAGGGCACGAAGCATTGCCGAGGAAATGAAGGGCTTTGCCGATCAAGCCTTGGGTTTATCGGGACAAAGCACCTATCGGCTGGGTGTCACGCCGACGCTAGGTCCTTACTTATTGCCTCAGGTGCTGCCGTCGGTGCATCAGCGCTTCGAGGATCTTCGACTCTACGTGCGTGAGGGTGTCCCCAATCAGCTCAGCAACGACTTGAAGTCTGCGGTTCACGACGTGCTGTTGACCACGCTCCCACTGCAAGGAGACGAACTCGAGATCGTGCCACTCTTTAGGGAGTCTTTGAAACTAGCGGTCCCACTCGAGCATCCCTTGGCAGCCAAATCCGTCATTTCGGGGAGGGATTTGGTGGGGGAGGCTGTGCTCACGATCGACGAGCAGCATCTGTATCACCGGCAGGTCAGTGCGTTATGCGAGCGTCTCGGCGCGACCGTGAATCGTGACTACGAGGGCACTTCCCTCGACACACTGCGGCAAATGGTGGTCATGGGAATGGGCATTACCTTTTTGCCCTCTTTGTACGTGGCCAGTGAAATTGGCGACTCCGAGACCCTGCGGGTGACCGATGTCATAGACGTCAATATGAATCGCGACCATGCGTTGGTCTGGCGGCGTCGATCACCGGCTAGGGTGTTCTTTCGACAGTTGGCAGAAACCATGAGGGCGATCATCGATGAACAGCTGGCGGACGAGGTGACACTGCTCTGACGTTACTGGGCTTTTTGTTCCCGATGATCCAGATACTGCCTAGCAGCACCGGCATGTGACGCGGTATCGACCGCGTTTGACGCAAAATCGTTTTGGCAGCCTCGCAAAGCCGCCCTCAATCACGCACAATGCGGCCCGTTTAAACACGTAAGCTGCTGTTATGCACCGTATCAAGACCTACAACACGATCTCTGCCAAGGGTCTCGACCGTTTTGAGCGCGAGCGATATGAGGTGGGTCAGGATATTGCTCACCCCGACGCGCTTTTGTTGCGCAGCCATAAACTGCAGGAGGCGGAGA
>ERZ802822.1172-NODE-1172-length-17001-cov-8.515245_pt1 | contig 17001 bp, 16 predicted proteins | sample MGYA00345649_ERZ802822 | MGnify/ENA primary metagenome ERZ802822 (study PRJEB30503, sample SAMEA104212359) | marine metagenome | biome: Westerlies Biome; feature: [SRF] surface water layer (ENVO:00010504) within the epipelagic zone...; material: water...
GCGCTTCCCATCTCGCCGATGCAGATGCGCCTGTATGGATTATTGACCCGCTCGATGGCCCCTCAAATTTTTTACATGGGATTCCGCATTTTGCCATATCTATTGCAGTCAAAGATAAAGGTAAAATCACCGCCGCTTTGGTATTTGACCCGCTGCGTCATGAATATTTCTTTGCCGAGGCTGGTCAGGGCGCCTTTATCAATGACCGCCGTCTGCGCGTTTCCGGACGCCGGCGCATGGCCGAATCATTATTCGCCACCGGCATTCCGTTTCTTGGCCGGGGCGACGCTGCGGCGCATGAAAAATTTGGCAAAGAATTACAAAAAGTGATGGCTGTCAGTGCGGGTGTCCGCCGGTTTGGTTCGGCGGCGCTTGATCTGGCCTATGTTGCGGCTGGCCGTTATGATGGGTTTTGGGAACGCGGCCTCAGTTCATGGGATATCGCCGCCGGCATTTTGCTGGTGCGCGAGGCTGGCGGTTTTGTGTCCGACTTCGCCTCACGTGACCGCGCCCTCGATAGCGGCGATGTTGTCGCCGCCAACCCGGCGATCCATGCCGAATTACTAAAAACCCTCAACGCGGCAAATAACGACACCGCCTGATCAGCCCGCTTTTGCATTTGGCGGGGCGGCAAATGCTGTGATCCGGCACAGCAAGGGCTTGTCAATCGCCATAATCCTGCCATTGTTATACATAAGAACTGACGCAACGAGGCCGCCAGATAGCCGCGCTGGGCTATCAGGCGCAGAATCCGGAGAGTCGATAATGCGCACTGATCCAAAACGTTTCCTGTTCCGTATGATGCTGTTTTTGGTGGTCGTTGGCGTTATTTGCGCGGCTTTATTCGGCCCTTTAAAAACTGCCTTTCTTGGCAATCCGGCGCTCAATAGTGTGATTCTGGCAACACTTGGTCTTGGTATCCTCTATGTGATCAGGCAAACCCTGCGCCTGACCCCCGAGCGCAAATGGCTGCTATCGGTTCAAAAGACCGGATCACTGGACACGCCTGAAAAGCGGCCTGTCTTGCTGGCGACTGTCTATGCCATGCTGGCGGATTCCCGGCATGATGCGCAATTATCCGCATTGTCACTGCGCTCGGTGCTGGATGGCGTTGCTGGGCGGCTTGATGAAGGGCGTGAAATTTCGCGCTATATGATCGGGCTGCTGGTGTTTTTAGGCCTTTTGGGCACGTTTTGGGGATTGTTACAGACGATTGGTGCGGTCAGTTTGGTGATCAATTCACTGGATACCGACAGCGCCAATTTTCAGGCGATGATGACGCAATTGCGATCCGGTCTGGACGCGCCGCTATCTGGCATGGCGACGGCCTTCTCATCATCGCTTTTTGGCCTTGGCGGATCGCTCATTCTGGGCTTTCTGGATCTGCAACTGGGTCAGGCGATGGGCCGCTTCTTTAACGAGTTGGAAGATTGGCTATCCGCCTTTGCCCGGTTTAACGACAGCAGCACCGCCGGCGGAACACATGGCGCCCTTGCAGGCGGCATGAGTGAAGAAGCCGCGCGGGCCTTGTTATCCTTGTCGCAATCAATCGCAGAAGGCGAGACCAACCGCACAAAAATTGTCGAACAAATGGCCAGCTTGAACGGCACACTGGCCGCCTTGAACGAGGCAACCGCAGATGACCGCCGGATTCGTGAACAGCTGGCACAGCTCAACGCCAATTTGCAACAGCTTGCCGATACCATGCGCACCGACCGGCAGCATCAGACTGAAATTTTAACATCTGAACTGCGTGGGTTATCGGCATCTGTCGCGGCATTAATTGGCAACGCCTCTATCGCCAAACGAGGTAAATAACGATGGCGCTTTCGCGGCTTGGCAATACCCGCCGTAGCGAGAATTTTACCTGGCCTGGCTTTGTCGATGCGCTGGCCAGCTTGCTGATGGTGATCATTTTTGTGCTGATGGTTTTTGTGCTGATTCAGGCGAATCTGGTCTATCGCGTCTCGGGTCAGGATGCGACCCTTGGTGAGATGCGCCAGCAATTGGCCTCGTTGAGCGAATTACTGAACATTGAACGGCGCGCCAGTGCCGATCTGGCGGCGGATCTGGCACAGCTTCAAATCCAGCTCGACAGCAGCGAAACAGAACGCGGCGCACTTACCGAGCAGTTGGCACTGGTACAGGCGGCGCTCGGCACCCGCACCAGCGAATTAACCGCCCTCACCACGAAACAAGCCGAAACCGAAGCCGCGCTGAACGCCGCCCGCGACGCGCTTGATGAGCGTTTGCGGGCGTTGCAAATGGTTGAAGGGCAATTGGCTCTCACCGAAGCACGCAACCGTACCCAGCAGCAAAAAATGCAAGATCTGGAGGCGCAGACAACCGCATCAAAGGCCGAAGTCGCCCAGATGACGCTGGTTCTGGCTGGTTTGCGGCAGCGTATTGAAGAATTGTCGGCGTTGCTGGCTGAAAAAGACCAGCAAGCCAAAGATGATCAGATCGCCATTGCCAATCTTGGCAAGTCGCTGAACAATGCGCTGGCAAGCCGGGTTCAGGAATTGCAACAGTTCCGGTCGGAATTTTTTGGCAGGCTGCGTGATGTCTTAAAAGGCCGCGATGATGTGCAGATTGTCGGCGACCGGTTTGTGTTTCAGTCCGAGGTTCTGTTTGCCCCGGGTCAAGCCGATATTGCTGCCACCGGTCAACAGCAGCTTTCGCAATTGGCCGTCGCACTTGCCGATATCGCGGCAAAAATTCCAGATGATATCAATTGGGTACTGCAAGTTGATGGCCATACCGATAATCTGCCAGTACGGGCGGGCCGCTATGCTGATAACTGGGATTTATCGACCGAACGCGCCCTTTCGGTTGTGCGGTTTCTGGTATCGCAAGGCGTGCCGGCAGCACGTCTGGCGGCAACCGGCTATGGTGAATTTCAACCGCTGACCAGCGGCGACACCGCCGAAGACAGGCGCCTGAACCGTCGTATCGAGCTGAAAATCACCCAGCGTGTTGCCGCCAAATAAATCCATATAGTTTCCAGCTCGTTACCAGCGGCTTGCGCATGCGCCGTTGCCAGCGGCTGATCTCCAACATACACTAATTGATACTTTTGCATCATTCAAAAGGATCAGAGGCTGTCATGGGTTCTGACGGGTTTGCGCAAAGCATGTGCCAGATGTATCGCTGCTCGGTGGTGATCATCGCCCTGACGGCTTGCGTTCCCCTCCATGAAACAATGGATTACCGGCGCGCATCGTTGCAGACAGAATATGAAAGCCTGATCGCCGCCATGCAAAATTTTCCAGGGGCGGAAGCGCATAATCCGGGGTGGGTAACTGCGGTTCAATTCTCGCCGGCCACACCCCCGACACCTCTGCCCGAGCGCAGCATTTTGGAAAAGAATGACGGCTTGATTCGCATGCGCATTGATCTGTTATCCAACCAGTCATTCGATCAGTCATTCGATCAGTCATTCGCGCAACCACTTGACGTCTGGCATGCGCCCTTATCACCCGCCGCGCTTGCACATATAAAGCCGTCCGATGCCGCTGCTGATATCAAAACCAAACTGGCTTTCGATCTACGATTAAGCGACAAGCTGATCGAAATTGTCACCCCTGCCGCGTATTTTATCTGGCCAGAAAGCGGTGCCTTTGTGCAGCCTGTCGCCATCCAGTTCATTTATAGTTGTGGCTTGAATTGTTCGCCATCTGCCTATTCTGGTGACGGGCTGTTGCATATGGATATAGAAACCGGGCAGGCCTCACTCCGCGCCATGCAACTGACCAGTCTTCGTGACCAGCGGTTTTCCGGCCGGTTAGATTTCAGCCTGAACCACCGCCAGCAAAACAGATTTATTGATCAGGATGCACAGCTTGTGTTCCGCTTTAATGACGGCCAGCAAAATATCTGGCGCGCAAAAGTCACCGGCGCGGCCAGCATCCAATCAAAGCCAGAGGTTATTGGCGGATTTGGCGCCGCTGATACAGATCGTGCTAATGCGCTTCTTGGGCATTTTTCGACTGAGTGACTGGTGCCGTCTGCGGCGCGGAAAACTGCAGCTCGGCCAGTGTGCGATACAGTGCCGAACCAGCCATCAGGCTTTCATGTGTGCCGATCGCCTGAATGCGCCCCCGATCCATCAACAAAATGCGGTCTGCTTGTACGACCGTTGCCAGACGATGCGCGATCACCAGACTGGTTCGGTTTTTCATCAGATTTTCAAGCGCATCTTGGACAGCCGCTTCGGATTGCGCATCAAGTGCGCTGGTCGCCTCGTCAAGCAGTAACAGCCGCGGATTCCGTAAAATCGCCCGGGCAATGGCAATGCGTTGACGCTGCCCGCCGGAAAGCCGCACGCCTTTTTCACCAACCAACGCCGCATAGCCGCCATCAAGTGCTGAAATAAATTCATCTGCCTGCGCTTTTTGCGCCGCATCAATAATCATCGCCTCGGTGGCGTCAGGCCGCCCAAAGGCAATATTTTCGCGCACGGTTGATGAAAATAACGCCGCGTCCTGTGGAACCAGACCGATATGGCCACGCAGTTCATCAATCGCCACATCACGCAGATCCGCACCCGCAATTGATATGCGGCCAGCCAACGGGTCATAAAACCGCAACAACAGATGAAATATTGTTGATTTACCGGCACCGCTCGGCCCCACAATGGCGACGCGCTCACCTGCCGCAATGGTAAAATCCAGATCAGCAACAGCCGGCCGGTGCCGCGCCGATGGATAGGCAAAATTCACATTTTCAAACTGGCAGGCGACCGGATTGTGCAGATCAAATCGCCGCGGCGTTGCTGTTTGCGGCATGATGTCGGTTGTTGCGAGCACCTGTGCAATACGCTCGGCGGCACCGGCGGCCCGCTGCAAATCCCCGGCAAGCTCGGATAAAAAGCCGGTCGAACTCGCCACTAAAAACGCATAGAAAATAAATGAGGACAAATCCCCCGGGCTGATCCGACCCGCCATCAGATCCTGCCCGCCGATCCACAGAATGACGCTGATTCCACTAAACACCAAAAAGATCAGAATGCCGCTTAACACGCCGCGCAATTTCACCCGTGCCAGACCCGCATCAAGACTGCGCGTCACCGCCTGATTAAATTTTTCACGCATATGCGACTCACGGCCAAACGCCTGCACCGTATGGATCGCGTTGACCGTTTCTTCGGCCTCAACAGCGACATCGGCCAGCCGGTCCTGCGCCAACCGCGATGAGTCGCGCAGCCGGCGTCCCAAAATAATCAATGGCAACACCACCAGTGGCACAACCACCATCACCACCAACGACATTTTGGCGCTCGACAGAACCACCATCACCACGCCGCCGATCAACAACAATAGATTGCGCGCAGCCATGGACAGGGTTGAGGTCATCACTGTCTGCACAACAGTTGTATCGGTTGTGATGCGTGCCAGCACATCACCCGTGCGGTTATTTTCAAACCAGTTTGTCGACAGCGTCATCACATGGCCGAACACAGCACGGCGGATATCGGCCAGCACCAATTCACCTATTTTATTGACCATGGTGGTGCGTAAAAAACTGCCAAATGCCAGCACCACGGCAATAAGCGCGGTTGCCAGCACCGCCCGATTAAGCAATGCCGGATCACCCTTGCCCAGCCCTTCGTCAACAAGATAGGCCAAGCCCCGCCCCATACATAACAGCGCAACCGCGACCAATGTCAGCGCCAGAATAGCGACGATGATGCGGCCTTTATGCGGACGCAAATAGGGCCAGAAGGCCTGCAAAAGCTCGCGGCTTGTATAGCCGCGCGTTCGCATCGTGGCAGGCATTGTGCCATCTGGCGTCTGGTCGTTACCGCGCATAAACTGTCCTAAACCTCAAAACAGCCCCGCATGAGGCTGGCATATTTTCCTGACGGGGGGCTTGCTAAACATCGCCAGAGAGGATATACCACCAGCGCTGTCGTATGGCGAGACAGATTCCGCCGCACAGCACACCGATGACATTACGCGCAACCACAGATGGTTAAGCGAGCCTAACCGGAGACTGGCATGAAAAAAGATACGCACCCAGAATATCATGAAATCACCTTGGTGATGACCGATGGCAGCGAGCGCAAGACACGCTCTACATGGGGCAAGCCCGGTGACGTGCTGAAGCTCGATATCGATCCAAAAACGCATCCGGCATGGACCGGCCAACACCGTATTGTTGATTCGGGCGGCCAGGTGGCACGCTTTAACAAGCGCTTTGGTGGGCTGGGCGTAAAGTAACCAGTCGGCTATTATTGCGCTGATAAAAGCCGGCTGTTTAGCCGGCGTTTGGTAGGGTGTGACGGGTTGTATGGCGTAACAGGGAGATCAACTAGCATGAATTTTTGATCGCAGCCTGCGCCGCGGCCAACCGCGCGGCCGGCACCCGAAATGGCGAGCAGGACACATAATCCAGACCAACCTCTTCGAAAAAGCTGATCGAGTCGGCGTCGCCACCATGTTCACCACAAATACCAAGTTTGATATCCGGTCTGGTCGCGCGGCCACGCGTGACCCCCATCTCGACAAGAAAACCGACGCCCGCACGGTCAATCGAGACAAACGGATCGACCGGATAAATTTCAGCGTCAGCGTAATGATGCAGGAATGAACCGGCATCATCGCGGCTGATACCCAAAGCTGTTTGCGTCAGATCATTCGTACCAAACGAGAAAAATTCCGCCTCTTCAGCCAGTTCTGCAGCGCAAATTGACGAACGCGGCAACTCAATCATGGTGCCAACCAAATAAGACAGAGTGACGCCGGTTTCGGCCATCACCGCCGCCGCTGCGGCATCGATTTCCTGTTTACACAGGGCAATCTCGCGTGCCGTTGCGGCCAATGGCACCATAATTTCCGGGCTGGGCGCCGCGCCCGTGTTTTGCGCCACATTACAGGCCGCCTCAAAAATTGCACGGGCCTGCATCCGGCATATTTCCGGATAGGTTATTGCCAACCGGCAGCCACGATGACCCAGCATTGGATTCGATTCGGACAGTTTGACAGCACGCTGACGCGCCGTTTCAACAGTGACGCCCGACACTTTTGCCACCTCCGCCAGCTCATCTGCCGAATGTGGCAAAAACTCGTGCAAAGGCGGGTCAAGCAAACGGATAGTCACCGGCCGGCCAGCCATAATGGTAAATAGCGATTCAAAATCCCGCCGCTGCATCGGCAAGAGTTTGGCCAGCGCCGCTTCGCGGCCTTCGGTGTCACTGGCCATGATCATCTGTCGCATGGCAATGATACGATCCGCATCAAAAAACATGTGTTCTGTGCGGCTAAGGCCAATGCCCTCGGCGCCGAAATCAAGTGCCACCTGCGCATCGGCCGAGGTTTCCGCATTCGCCCGCACACCAAGCCGCCGGCGCGCGTCGGCCCATTCCATAATGGTTCCAAACGCGGGTGACATTTTCGGCGGAATGGTGTCGACAGCGCCAGCATAAACATCACCACTGGCCCCATCAATGGTGATGAGATCACCTTCCATCAGCTCGTGATCATGGATAAGAACCTTGCCACTCACCTCGTCAAACCGCACATCACCGGCGCCGCAGACGCAGGCGCGCCCCATGCCACGGGCGACAACAGCCGCATGGCTGGTCATGCCACCACGCGCTGTTAGAATGCCGGCCGCCGCATGCATGCCATGAATATCCTCCGGGCTTGTCTCAAGCCGAACCAGAATGACTGTTTCGCCACTTGCCGCCATTTCCTCGGCGCGGTCTGCGCTCAGCACAATTTTACCACAGGCCGCACCCGGCGATGCCGGCAGGCCGCGGGTCAAACAGATTTTTTCGGCTTTCGGATCGAGCGTTGGATGCAGCAATTGATCAAGCGCATTCGCATCAATCCGGCACAGCGCTTCATCCCGGCTGATCAGGTTTTCTTCTGCCATTTCAACCGCCATGCGCAGCGCTGCCTCGGCGGTGCGTTTGCCATTGCGGGTCTGCAGCATATAAAGCTGGCCTTGCTGGACAGTAAATTCCAGATCCTGCATGTCGCGGTAATGCGATTCAAGCCGGCGACGCACATCATCAAGCTGGGCAAATACATCGGGCATGGCTTCTTGCATTGAGGCGGCACTGCCAGCCGATTTTTCGCGCGCTTCTTTGGTCAGCGGTAATGGCGTACGGATGCCGGCGACAACATCTTCACCCTGTGCATTAATTAAAAATTCGCCATAAAAACTATTCTCGCCGGTCGAGGGATCACGGGTAAAGGCAACACCCGTGGCGCAATCATCTCCCATATTGCCAAACACCATCGCCTGCACATTGACCGCGGTGCCCCAGGCTGCCGGAATATTGTTCAGCCGGCGATAGGTGGCGGCCCGCGTATTCATCCAGCTGGCAAACACCGCGCCGACAGCACCCCATAATTGTTCCCATGGATCTTGCGGAAACGGCATGTCCATCTCATCCAGCACAATATCTTTATAGATATCGACAAGCGCTTTCATATCGTCGCCAGTCAGTTCGGTGTCGTCAATCAGACCACGCGCATGCTTCATATCTTCAAGCGCGTCCTCGAAAAGACCATAATCGACATCCATCACGACATCGCCATACATCTGGATAAACCGGCGATAGCTGTCATAGGCAAAGCGGCTGTCATTCGCATGTGCGGCCAAACCGGCCGCAGTGACGTCGTTTAAGCCCAAATTCAACACCGTATCCATCATTCCCGGCATGGATGCCCGCGCGCCCGACCGCACCGAGACAAGCAGCGGATTTTTTGGGTCAGCAAAACCACTGCCGGTTTCACTCTCGATTTTGGCAATGGCCGCCCGCACCTCTGCATCAAGCGTGTCCGGATAGTTGCGGCCATTATCGTAAAAGTAAGTGCATACGTCAGTGCTGATGGTAAAGCCGGGCGGCACCGGCAGGCCAATGCCACTCATTTCAGCCAAATTCGCGCCCTTGCCGCCTAAAAGATTGCGCATCGATGTATCGCCATCGGTGCCTGACTTGCCAAAATTATACACCCATTTTGTCATGTCGTTGCTAGCCTTCTATTTTGTTAAAATCCGCCACGAGCTGCATTTTTTCACGTATCATGGCCAACAGCCCAAGACGATTTAAACGTACCGCCGGGTCATCATCATTGACCACAATACCATCGAAAAACCTATCAATTGGCGCCCGCAGATCGCCAAGTGCCGCCAATTGCGCGGCAAAGCCGGCATCGCTATCGGGCAGCCCGGTCAAAGCGCGATGCAGCGCATGCTCTATATCATTAAACAATGCCGGGTCTGTGGTTGCGGCAAATGCGTGTTTGGCCTTTTTTTCCTCAGCCGCCAGCATACTGCTGACGCGGCGCCACCCGGCAATCAGACCAAGGCCATCGCCATTTTCCAAAAATCCGGCAAGCGATCTTGTCTCATCGGCCATCCGGCGCAGATCATCACCGCCCGCATCGGCCAATACCGCGGCAACAATATCATGCCGCATATTCTGATCGCGCAGATATACCCGCAGCCGATCACGGATAAATGGCAAAACATCATCATCAACAGCCGCAAAACCGTAATTTTCTGCTGCCTTATCTAACAGCTTTTGCAATGGTACCGACAATTTGCCATCAAGGATAATACGGATGACACCAAGCGCCGCACGCCGCAGGGCAAAAGGGTCTTTCGACCCGGTTGGTTTCGCACCAATGCCAAAAAACCCGACCAGCGTATCAATCTTATCGGCAAGCGCCACCGCTTTCGCCGTCGGGGTTTGCGGCACATCATCGGCCGGGCCCTGTGGGCGGTAATGCGCGGCAATGGCGGTGGCAATGCTATCTGGCTCGCCGTCATGGCGTGCATAATAGCCACCGATGATACCCTGTAATTCGGGAAACTCACCGACCATGCCGGTCACCAAATCAGCCTTGGCAAGATAGCCGGCTCGTGCAGCATCCGCGCCATCACAGCCATCGATATAGGGGGCCAATGCGCTGGACAGCTTTTCCAGCCGCACCGCTTTTGCCTGCAAATCGCCAAGCCCCTCATAAAATGTCACCGCTTTTAATTGCGGCACATAAGCATCAAGTCTGGTTTTTTTGTCCTGCTGCCAGAAAAATTCGGCATCGGCAAGCCGCGCCCGCAATACCCGCTGATTGCCTGCCATAATGACCTGATCACGCGCCGGGTCGGATTGCCGGTTTGATATCACAATGAAATAAGGCGAAAAGGCACCGGATTGATCCTGCAAGGTGATATATTTCTGGTGCGTGGCAATGGTCGCCTGCAACAGCTCTGGCGGCAGTTGCATAAACCGGTCTTCGATCTGGCCAAGCAAGGCTGTGGGCGATTCAACAAGCCCGGCAATGTCCTGAATATAGGTGCCAAGCTGGGTTTCATCGACCGTGCATCCCACATCTTTGGCCAGCGCCTTTGCGCCATCAATGATCGCGGTGCGACGGTCTGACTGGTCGATTATCACATGCGCGCTGGCCAGCCGGCGTTTGAATTCATCCAGCGAGTCGACACCAACAAGGCTGATGTCATCCGGCGCTTCAAAATAATGCCCACAGCTTGTTGCCCCAAATGCCATAGGCTGGGTATCGCCAAGATCAAAACTGCCAGCCAGCGGTTGCCCGTCAAAGACGATATTAATGCGGTGCAATGGCCGCACCCAACGGAAACTGCCGCGGCCCCATCGTTGACTTTTCGGCCAGGGAAACTGTGTCAGAATATCGGCGACAACATCGCCAAGCAGCGCGGTTGTATCGGCACCAGCGACATGGCTGCGGGCAAAGAAAAACCGCCCTTTCGGGGTATCTTCTTCGGTCAGCGCCTCTCGCGGCAGACCGGTTGATGTCACAAAACCAGCGATGGCGGCGTCTGGCGCATCGACACGCGGGCCACGTTTCTCGATCACCCGATCCGGCTGTGCGACAGCGATGCCGGTCGCATAAATTGCCAGATGCCGCGGCCCACACAGGCCGTTGATCGTCGCCTCACCCGTCCAAACCCCTAAACCATCAAGCGCAGCTTGCACCGCATTGGCAAAATGCTGTGCCGCCATTGTCTGCATGCGGGCGGGGATTTCTTCGCCAACCAGTTCAACCAGCAAATCAGCCATGCGACACCGCCTTATCTGCGCCAATCCAGGCCTCGCAACAACCGCGCGCCAAAGCCCGCACACGGCCGATATAGGCAGCGCGTTCGGTAACCGAAATCACCCCGCGCGCGTCGAGCATGTTAAAAAAATGGCTGGCTTTCATACACTGGTCATAGGCCGGCAATGCCAAGGCTTTGTCCAGCCCTAGCAGACGACCACATTCGGCCTCGGCATCACGAAAATGCTGCAACAGCATGTCAGTGTCGGCATGTTCAAAATTCCATCCGGAAAACTCAATTTCCGCACGTTTGAAAATATCGCCATAGATTTTTCCACCATCGCTGGCAGGCACCCCGTCCCAATCCAGATCATAGACATTATCAACACCCTGAATAAACATCGCCAGCCGTTCCAGACCATAGGTTAGTTCAAGCGGCACAGGGTGGCATTCAATGCCGCCAACTTGCTGAAAATACGTAAATTGTGACACTTCCATACCGTCACACCACACTTCCCAGCCCAGCCCCCAGGCACCAAGCGTCGGTGATTCCCAATCATCTTCGACAAAGCGGATATCATGCGCATCGGGATCAAGACCAATGGCTTTGAGCGACCCCAGATATAATGCCTGTGATTCGGCTGGCGACGGTTTAAAGATGACCTGAAACTGGTAGTAATGCTGCAACCGGTTCGGGTTGTCACCATAGCGGCCATCCGCCGGGCGCCGCGATGGCTGAACATAGGCAGCGCGCCATACATCATCCGGCCCCAGCGCCCGCAAGGTTGTTGCCGGGTGAAACGTACCGGCCCCCACCTCCATGTCATAGGGCTGAAGGATGACCGCCCCCTGCTGGGCCCAATAGATTTGTAAATTCAGTATGATAGATTGAAAATCAGTGCGTATCATCTTTATCTGACCAGTGACAGTTTCCCGCCACCTTATCTAGAGATATATTGGGGCAACAGCCTGGCGGCAAACTAGCCGCAAATGCCCCCAAAAAGCAAGCTGAACCAGTGTCAATAGGGACAGTTTTCCCGCCCGCAATTTTCCCCACTGACCCAGGCTGAACAAATTTTACATTCGCGCAACTCAACCGAACCGCTGTCATCTGATGCGCCCGACGCCGGGTCGCTGTCGGCTGGCGTATGATCCTCGTTTGGATCATCAGCCTGTGCGCGGATCGCTGCCTGACGTGTTTCATAGATGCGGAACGCGGTCCACACCACCCAGATAATGGCAATCAACCCAAGCAGTTTTGGAAGTGACGGTATCATGAACGCTTAATCTTTCTCTTTCACATTCTGGCCAGCAAGCAATATAGTTACATGCATAGGCTACAGACCATAGCGCGCAAAATACGCGCGCTCAACAGCGCGTTCAGCCACATCCCCAACGACCGAGCTGTTGATATGGGCAGACACACCGCCGCCGCCAAGCGATAATAGCTTGCGCTTTGGCTCGATCATCAAAAATTCGGTCTGCGCGCCAAATCGGTCGGCGATCACCTGTCGATAGTCACCAATGCCGTCAACAAGGCCAAGATCCAGCGCCCTCTGCCCGGTCCAGAACGCACCGCTGAACAGGTCTTTGCGATCCCCTTTCAGGCGTGATCCGCGGCGCGCCTCAATATGCGCGATAAACTGCTCATGGATATCGACCTGCAGTGATTTCAGCCGCGCCACATCCTCTTCACGTTCAGGTTGAAACGGGTCAAGCGTCACTTTGGCTTCACCGGCAGTATAAACCCGCCGATCAACACCAATCCGGTCGAGCAGTTTGTCAAAGCCAAAGCCGGCCCACAAAACGCCGATGGAGCCGACAACCGATGCCGGGTTGGCAAATATTTCATCAGCCGCCGCCGCCAGCCAATAGCCGCCACTTGCCGCAACATCCTCGCAAAATGCAATCACCGGTATGTCGCTCTGCCCGGCCAGCTGGCGGATACGATTGCCGATCAGCGATGATTGCACCGGAGAGCCACCCGGCGAATTAATCAGCAGCACAACAGCTTTTGCCCGCTTCATCGAAAATGCTTTTTTCAATTGCGGCTCAACAGCTTCTAGCGACAACCCGCGACGTGCCAACGATTGCTGCGCCGCGATAACCCCGCTAAGACGCACCACCGGCACAATCGGGGCTTTACGCCGCCAGAATAGTAAAGACGAGAAGACACCCATAATTCACCTTTCCCTGCCATGACGACAATGCCATGACGGCAATTGCGCAGGCTATTTTGCCCGCGCCGGATGCACCAGATACAGCGCACCACCTTTCATAATATGCCGCGCCGCTTCGGTAAAGTTGCCATCGTCATTATGCACAACAAGCCCGGGCAGCACAGCACCGGGGCCAACCACAGCTTTGCGCAGCTGGATAATCACCCGGCTTGCCGGACTCATCGGCCGCGACCACAAGGGAAACAGCACGGTTTCGCCGGCCCCGGCGGCATCAAATATGGTGATGAGTTCGGCGGCGCGATCGGCCCGGCAAATAAAGCTGATCCGGCCGCGTGGCTTGGCTGCCCAGACCGCCGCTTTGACCCAGTCGCGCAAATCTGTATCGGCGCCCATATGCGCCATCGCCCGCGCCGCATGACGCGGCCGGGTGCCGGCTTTGTGATGATAGGGCGGGTTGCTGACCACATGGTCAAAACTGCCAGCCATCACCGCTGGCATTGCGGTAATATCGGCCTCGACAACACGGATCCGCTGATGCAGGCCATTCACCGCCGCATTATAGCGGGCAAGTGCCGCGGCTGTCGGGTCAATTTCAACGGCAGTGATCTGCAGCGATTGAAGACGATGGGCGATACACAGGCTGATCCCGCCAACACCGGCGCCAAGGTCAAGCACGCGGCCCCGCCGTGCTGTCAGGCTGGCGGCTGCCAGCACCGCATCACTGCCAACCCGGTAGCCGGTTTTCGGCTGGGTGATCTGCACCTGTTTATCGAGCAGATGATCATGCGTCACCGCAACATCATCGGGCAGCGATGGCATAGCGGGCTGTTGCGGGTCAGTCATCATAGAATTCGCCTGCATCAGTCAAAATCGTTTTTGCCGCCAGCCAGCGCGCCCGGTCAACCATCAGCCGACGTGGAAAGGCACCAATGCCCGCTTCCAGCGCCGAAATATTGGCATCAAACACCTCGACGTGAACGCCGGCATCGCGCAGCAACGCCTGCACAAAAGACAAGCGCACAGGATTGGTTGTATGTAATAACGTTACCATTGCGCTAAATTATGCCGCAGGCGCGCCTATTCACCAAGAGTTTATCCGGCCCGGTGCCAAAATAACGCATGCGGAAAATGCGGGTTTTACTTGCTGGATATGCCGCTGACAGGTACATCTCGCAGCATAGATATATCGCAAAAACGATTGAGCAGAAAGTTTTGCAGATGAACAAGGCGCCGACTATCGCGCATGACAACGCACCATCGCTGACCCCGCTTGTGACATTGCTGGCCGATGATATGGAACAGGTGAATGCGCAGATTGTGGCGCGGATGGCGAGTGACGTACCGCTGGTGCCGGAACTGGCAGGGCATTTGATTGCCGCTGGTGGCAAGCGGTTGCGGCCGTTGTTAACGCTGGCCGGGGCGCGTTTAGCTGGCGGCAGCCCGCATGCCATTGGCCTTGCCACCGCCGTTGAATTTATTCATTCAGCCACATTGCTGCATGATGATGTGATTGACGAATCGAAATTGCGCCGCGGCCACGACACCGCCAACGCCCTGTGGGGCAATGACGCGTCAGTATTGGTGGGGGATTTCCTGTTTGCGCGGGCCTTTGAGCTGATGGTCGAAACCGACAGCCTGTCCGTTTTGGGCCGGCTCAGTAACGCCTCTGCACGCATTACCGAGGGCGAGATCAAACAGATGACAATCGCCGGCGTTGCCGACACACCGGCGGCGGATTATCTTGATGTGATCCGCAACAAAACCGCTATTTTATTTGCCGCTGCCATTGCTGCGGGTGCCGAAGTGGCCGGCGCCGACAAGGCGGTGATTGAGGCGACCCATGATTATGGATTGCAGCTTGGCATGGCATTTCAGATCATGGATGATGCGATGGATTACAGCCAGTCATCGGCGGCGATGGGGAAAAATAGCGGGGATGATTTTCTTGACCAGAAAATTACCTTGCCCATGATTTTGGCCTATGGCGATGGCGATGAGGCTGAACGTAATTTCTGGCATAAAACCATGCGTGACGGCGATTTTGCCGATGGCGATTTTGAGAAAGCTCACAGCATTTTACAGCGGCATAATGCGATTGAACGCAGCATCGCCGAAGCGGTTACATATGCCAGCGCGGCCGAAGCCACCATGCAACGCATCGCCGAACAGAGCAAGGCTGACCCGGCGCTGCTTGAGGCCCTGTGCGAAGCCGCCAGATTTGCCGCCCACCGCCAGACCTAGCCGCGCAATAAACCGGCAATTTCAGCAGCCCGCGCCGGCAATTGCCGCGCCCATTTGCTGTCCAGCGCCTCGGCCGCGGCCAGCCGCCAGTCATCCGCCGCAATGGCGGCGCGCATGTTATGAAATTTGCCAAGACGCGGCGCCCCTAAATTAAACGCCATCGATAGCAACGCCGCCTGTCTGGTCGGGGCGATGCTATCTAAATTGACAAATAGCTGCTGGCATATCTGTCTGGACAGCCGCATATCATTCAGAAACAGCAGCGATATTTCATCATCAGACAGGCCGCGATCGGCAAGGTTGCGGCCAATGCCAATGCTGATTTTACCAACGCTGTCATAATAGGGAAAGGCGCGGCGGCCCTCGTGATGTTCGATGAGCGCAAGTGCCATTTTTGAAAATTCAGACAGCGTCATGGGCGTGGGTCGCGGTCTGCGAGCCCGGTCATTTTTGGCGCGATTTTTTCGACGCTGCGCCCCACCACATAGCCGCCAAGCCCAATTTGCAACAATGTCCATGCCGCATCCGACAGGCGGAATGCCAGCAAGCCACAGCTGTCAGCAATCACCAGCGCTAAAAAGCTGAGCATGGTAATCGGACGCCAGTTGCGCTGCAACCAGGATCGCCCACCAGCCTCGGCAGCAATCAGCCGTGCGCTGGCGGCAAGCTGCTGCTGTTCAAGCTGCAACGCCAGCATCAGCGCCTGATCATGCAACCGCATTATTTCAGCCTGCGCCGCGGCACGTTCATCAGCGGCGGCAGGCACGCGCCCATAATAAACGCCGTGCCGGTGCCGGTAAATCGGTCAGGCAATCCAGCACGAGATCCATCTCATCAATTTGTTGTGGCGTTGGCCTGCATTGGGAATTACGCCTTGTTCCGGCAATCACAATATAATTGCCGCGAGTCATTTCGGGCCAGGGGCTACGCATCCCGGCTGGCTTGGTAAACCCATCGCTTGGCAGCCTTGCAAGGGTTTGTGCGGCCTGTTGTAAATGCCGCATATCCAACATAGTTTCGGCGTGAAAATCCATATGACAGCTCTTTATCTGTGGTGAAAAATGACGCTGTACAAAATAAAACTTGGCAAATGAGAACCTGTATTATAGGATATTTCTTATTGTTTGGCAATGATCAAAAGGATTATCCCTATGGTCAAATCGGCAGATCAGTCACATCTGGCAACGCCGCAGCGCCTGGTGCGCCAAGCGCTGGCACTGGCGACACCGGCGGTCACGCTGAAACAGGCGTCACGCGCCATTGGCATGAATGACGCCTATCTTCAGCAATTTCTGGAACGCGGAACGCCACGTGAACTGCCTGAGCGGGTGCGGTATAAGCTGGCTGATTTTCTTGGCATCAGTCAGGACAAATTAAATCCCGATCCGTGGCAGCGTGACATTCACGGCGCGCGGCCGGTTGATCCACAAATACGCGCGGTACCATTCATTGATATTCAGGCCAGTGCCGGTGCCGGCAGTGTGATTGATGCGGTTGAAGACCATGAAATCGAGCAATGGCATTTGCCCAAACAATGGTTGCGGCAG
>ERZ802822.1174-NODE-1174-length-16985-cov-7.302342_pt1 | contig 16985 bp, 11 predicted proteins | sample MGYA00345649_ERZ802822 | MGnify/ENA primary metagenome ERZ802822 (study PRJEB30503, sample SAMEA104212359) | marine metagenome | biome: Westerlies Biome; feature: [SRF] surface water layer (ENVO:00010504) within the epipelagic zone...; material: water...
TGACCGATCCATCCGGGGCTTCAGTAGCCAAAGCTGCCAGAACATCAGCGGGGATATATTGACCAGTCGCCGCGTCGGCAGACGTGGGCACATTTACCACACCATCAACGTTAGAGCTGTCAGAAATAACACCATCATTCGAGTAGCTGTTCGAAATCCAAACACCAGGCGATCCACCCGAGAATTTACCGATCCCGCCTCTGACCGTAGTATTTTCTGACGCGTACCACTTGAAGGAGATTCGAGGCAAAACGACGTGAAGACCGCCAATGTCAGTTGTATTGGCATAACCATACCGTTCTACGAAGTTACTGTTCTCTCGAATTGAACCCTTGGTATCGTAGCGGTCGTAACGGACGCCAAAGTCAATCTCTATGTCACTACGCGCATTCCAGCTGTCTTGAATGTACACAGACGTGTAGTCGTAACCCCAAATTGCTCTTAAGTCATTTTCGTCGTTAGTGACTGCATTGTTGTACAAAAGCCCGGAAGCAGTCGCGTTCTGCAGATCCGCGACGCTATCGAATACGTAAGAACCCTCTGAATTTTGAGCAAACAGGTTGTTCACGTCGACTTCCTCACGCTCTATACCTGCCTTTATCGAGTGATCTCCAAGCGAATACTCTGCAACAAATTTCACTTGGAAAAAGTCCTGATCTAGCTCGTTACCATGCCTAAATCGATCTGGCCCGAAAACCAAATAATTTTCGTCGCCATCGACCTCCCGAAGGAACACCGCCATTGAGGGGAACTCAGCACCATTCAACGAGTCTTGACCAGTGGCCTGAGTCGTGCTCGCTATTTTGAGCTGGGTCGAAAAGTTATCTGACCAATTTGAAAACAAATGACCAATGAGGCTTTCGACCTCTTCTGAGCGATCGTACCAAGCTGAAGACGCCCCGAGTCTGTTGTCAGATGCTAAAAAATTGTTGCCGTTTTGTTCCCGAATCGTATTCCCTTCGGTCTGAATGTAAGTGAACTTCGCGCGGTGGTTCTCACTGATGTTCCAGTCGACATTCGCCAAGATTTTTTCATCCTCAGCAGGCCCCTTGCTGAAATTACCAATATCGAAACCCCAGACACTGTTCACAATCTGCGCAACCTGTGCCACGTCATCTAACGTAATGTCCGCCTCTGTATTCAGAGCACCCGAACCAGCAGGCCCGCGCTGTAATGGAGCAACCTCTTCGTACTTGTCGTAAGCGACAAAGAAGAACAACTTATCTTGGATGATTGGTCCACCGAATGTGGCGACCAGTGATTCTTCTTCGAATGTGAAGTCAAAATCATCGTCCCGGTTTTTATCACCGATCATACTGTCGTCGGTGGAGTAGTAGCCTATGGAACCTTCAAATTGGTTGGTGCCCGACTTAGTCACTGCGTTGATAGTGCCACCTGTGAAACCATTATATTCAACGTCAAATGGTGCGGTTTGAATGGATAACGACTCGATAGCATCATAGGAGATCGGCGATCGTTGTGAGGGATAGCCATTGGCATTGAGACCAAATCGATCGTTGAGCGCGACACCATCGATTGTTAGTGAATTGAAGCGATTGTTCGCGCCTGCAATCGAAAGTTCCTTTGCGCCTCCACTCTGAACGTTGACCGAAGCAAACGGATCGAGTTGCGCGGCATCAGTGATATCACGGTCGATCGAGATAACTTCCTGCAACGCCTGCAGGCCAAGTGTCGTACTCAATCCCTCGTTCTGAAAACCTGTTTGCCCCAAGCGCTCAGCAGTCACAACAACCTCCGCCATGACGCCAGCTACCTGAACCTTAACAGGAAGATTGAATTCTTGGTCTAGGCTCAGATTCACGCCATCTAATTTGACGTCCTCAAAGTCAGGGCCCGAGATTTCAATCGAATAGGGGCCCCCGACCCGCAGGCTTCTCGCCGAGAAAGCCCCACTGCTATTTGTGGATGTTCTCGTAATCGTGCCTGAAGGCGTATGCACTATCGTTACCGAAGCATTCGGGAATATAGTCCCAGATTCCGTGGCGACGTTGCCGCGGATAGATGATGTTGTTGTATTCGCCAATGCAACCGCCGAAATGCCCACCGCTAGTACGGCAGTCATCGCTAAGCGCATTAACTTCAAAGAATTGGACATAGTTAATCTCTCTCAGGGGAAAATATGTTTGGTGATCGCAGGCCTCTCCGCAAGGCCTTCGAACAATATGGTTGCAGGAGCAATGGCTGCGGCATGACGCTTGAGGACCATCCCAGTACGCTCGAGCGAATGCAGCAGTTACACCGTCAACCCGGTCATTGACATCTCCGTGTGTTTTTTGAAACGCGACGTTCCAATTTCCTTCGATCCGATGGCAACGCCATCGGATCGGGCGATAAAACTACAGCCGCCGTGTTACATGAAAATTTCACTGACGAAAATTTCTGCTAATTCCACTGTTTTCACTGTGACTTTCGTGGCAGCTGATAGGAGATTAGCGTCACCATGCAAATGAAGAGAGCGGACACAACAAGACACGCTACCAAACCGTAAGTTTGATAAATCCACCCTGAGCAGACAGTGCCCAGCAAACGCCCTGCAGCGTTCGCCATGTAATAAAAGCCCACATCCAGCGACACACCGTCGGCATCGGCGTAAGAAACGATCAGATACGAGTGCACGGCTGAGTTCATGGCAAAAACAAAGCCAAAGATTCCGAGACCAATCATCAGCACCAGATCAGGGTTGAGCGGCTGCCTCAGAGCAAATGCTATACCCACCGGCACCGCTACCAGCGCCAACCCCCAAATCATGGCAGTGCCGCCATCCGGCGTCGGCTTCTTAGCCACGCCTGTGATCGTCGGCGCCATGGCCTGCACTGCGCCGTAACCCATAATCCATACGGCAAGAAAGGTGCCCACAGACACACCCGACCAACCAAGCTGCGTTTGCAAAAAAACCGGCAGCGCCACTACGAACCACACATCTCTTGAGCCAAACAAAAAAAGCCGTGCCGCTGAAAGCTTGTTAATTTTCGCGCTTTTCGACCAAAGGTTTGAGAACTTGGGTTTGAAAGACGCCCTTCCCATATCACGGTCAAGCAACGCGACCGCGGCAACCGCGACGCCAAGCAGTGCCAGCGCCATCAGAGCAATGGAGGTAGTAAACCCAACTAGGGCTAGGGAGGCGCTACCGGCGAAGAAACCCATTCCTTTAAGAGCATTCTTCGACCCTGTTAGCCAAGCTACCCAGCGGTAGAGCCGCCCTTGACTCTCCCCCGCCATTAGCTTGACGCTGCTCTTAGCGCTTAATTTGTTGAGGTCTTTGGCGATGCCCGATAGGGCCTGTGCCACCATGACGTAGGCAACGGTGAGCATTTGTTCGTCCACCAGCAGCATGGCGAGAGCAGCAACCTGCAGCAGCAGCCCGGCAATCAAAGTAGCGGCAAGACCTACCCGGGCCGCGACCCAGCCGCCAAAGAGATTCGTTACGACGCCAAAAAATTCGTAGAACAAAAACAGCAGAGCGATGTCCAACGGACTGTAGCCAAGCTGATGGAAATACAGCACCACCAGCATACGTAGCGCCCCGTCGGTGAGCGTGAACGCCCAGTAGCTACCTGTGATGAGGGCGTACTGGCGCATACCTAAACCGTGAGGCAAATCTTGCGAACCAGCTCCATCATGCGATGGACATAGCCCATTTCATTGTCATACCAAACCAGCACCTTAACCTGCCTGTTGTTCACCACCCGTGTAGACAGGGCATCAACCACACCAGAGCGGGGATCGCCTAGGTAATCTACCGACACTAGGGGCCGATGCTCGACCCCGAGAATCCCACGAAGCTCGCCTTCTGCGGCGGCTTGCAGTGCTGCGTTAACCTCCTCGGGCCTTACGCTACTGGCCAGCTCGAAGACACAATCTGCGAGTGATGCGTTGGCAATGGGCACTCGCACCGCGATGCCGTCGAGCTTGCCTTTGAGGTCTGGAAAAATTTCCGTAATCGCGGTGGCAGAGCCCGTTGATGTTGGGATCAAGGACACACCGCTTGCCCGCGCGCGACGCAGATCTTTATGGAAATTATCCAACACGCTTTGGGTATTCGTCACATCGTGGATCGTCGTGATGAGTCCATGCTCAATCACAAATCGTTCGTGCAACACCTTAATGACCGGTGCGATGCAATTAGTCGTACAGGATGCTGCCGAAACAACGTGGTGTCGCGAGGAATCGTATAGGGCATCGTTGACGCCCATCACAACGTTGAGCACCTGCTCCTTCACCGGCGCAGAAACCACAACTTTCTTCACGCCTTGTTGGAAATAGGGTTGCAGTGCTTCCACGGTTTTGAACGCGCCGGTGCAATCAACCACGACATCGACGCCAAGATCCTGCCAAGGCGTTTGTTGCAGGGCGCTATGACTGGAGTAGGACACCTCCACCCCACCAACTACTAGCCCATCATTTGCAACGCCAACCTCAATCTCCCATGTGCCTTGGGTGGAATCAAAGGTGAGTAGGTGCGCCGCGGCAGCCGCATCGCCGGCGATTTCATTGACATGCACCACATCGAGTTCCGGCATTGCCTGCGCAACCCGCATCGCTAAACGACCAATGCGTCCAAAGCCATTAATGCCAATTCGTATACTTATGACTCACTCCTGCCGAGTTACTCGCGACGAGAACTACTTCGAGGTTAAAGCTGCGATTCAAGTGCGCAGCGCCGTCCTACTCCGATAAACCCCAAAAAAGATTGATGACGTTAATCACGCTAGGCCAGCCGCACGCTCAGTAAGCGCTATCAAGATGTCATCTAGATGAAGCAGAACGTTCATTTTTTGGTTATCAAGAGGCGGCAGAGTAATCCCGATATTCACTGGAGATTACAATGACCCGCTTTCCTTTTTCTATGTCCTTATTAGCCCTTGCCGTTGGCAGCAGTGCGCAAGCCGAGACGAATGTGATGGAAGAGAGCATCGTCGTCGGAACACGAGCATCCCTGATGTCGGCGGTCGACAAGCAAGAACTCGCAGACAAACTTATTTCTGTCGTTGACTCCGACGCGCTTGGCGACTTCCCAGATACCACTGCGGCTGAAGCCATCCGCAGGCTTTCTGGCATTTCCATTGAAAATGACCAAGGCGAAGGTCGCTACGTGACGATCCGCGGCATGTCTTCTGACCTCAATTCCATCGCCGTTAACGGCGCTACCATCGTCGCGCCAGAAAACGACCGCTCGGTACTACTGGACGGTGTGCCAACGGAGCTGCTCGACTCCATTACCGTCTCAAAATCATTAACGCCGGATCAAGACGCCGACTCGATTGGCGGGCGCATTGATTTCACGACGAAGAATCCGTCTGACCTAAAAGAAACTCTGTTAAAGGTGAAGATTGATACCACCTACAACGACAACACTGAAAGCGCCAACAGCCCGAGGTTCTCGGTGACCTATGGAGACAAACTCAGTGACAACGCTGGCCATGTGCTTGGCTTGACCTACTCGGAAAAAGAGATCGTCTCCTACAACAACGAGACCGGCTTTGGCTGGGATTCAGACGGTTATATGGACGATGACTGGGAGATGCGCTACTACGCCATTACCCGCGAAAGGTTGGGTGTCACCTACGAGGTTGACTACGCTTTCGCCGACGAATCACGGGTGTATTTCAACGCTTTTTGGAATGAGTACACAGACAACGAGCTGCGCTGGAAAGACGAGTACGGCAAGCTAGATCGCACCGATGAACTCACCAACGGCATGGTCACCAGCCGAATTCGTCACGATGCAGAGACGCGTGTTCGCGACGAGGTGCGCACGATCTCCGCCTTCAACATCGGTGGCGAGACAATGATCAGCGGCTGGATGACCGATGCCAATCTCAGTTTTTCTTTCGCCGAAGAAGACGACAGTGACAATGCGGACGTTACTTTTCGCAATTACGACAAAGACTTTGGCGGCAGTGTTTTTTGGAACGACCCACAAAAACCCTACGTCGTAGCATTAGATCCAAATCTGCGTAATCCGGCAGACCTAGAATTTGACGAGGCAGAATTCGAGAACTCTGTATCCAAAGATGAGGAAACAGCCTTTGCCATCAACGCGGAGCAGGAGTTCGACTTCGGTACTCTTAAGTTTGGCGCCAAATTCCGCAGCAGAGAAAAAGACCGGGACAATAACAAAGACTTTTATACCTTCGACGACCAAACCATGGCGGACTTCAACCCACAAACGCTGCCTTGGCCCTTTGCCAATCAAGTATTCAGTCAACAGGCGGATCCGGCTGCCGTTTACGCACTGCGCAGCTTGCCGCTGGGTATGGAGTTAGATGGCCAAGAAACCTTTGTCGAAGACTTCGTCACTGAGGAAGAGATTTTCGCGATTTACGGCATGGGCACCTTTGCCATCAACAACACACGAATCGTCGCCGGTGTTCGCTTTGAAGACACCCAAGTCGACAGCCAAGCGTTCGACCAAGACGGCAATCAAACCACTGCGTCAAGCGACCATGATTTTTGGGCACCGTCGATCACGATCAAACATAACTTTGACGAGCAACTCGTTCTAAGGGCTGCCATTTGGCGATCTCTGTCTCGCCCGGGTTTTTCCGCTACGGCCCCCGCTCTTGAGCTGGAGATTGATGGTGATGACATCAGCGGGAAAATCGGTAATCCGGAACTAGAGCCTTACGAATCAAACAACTTTGATTTGGCCTTAGAGTTCTATGGTGACGGCATGACCTTTGCCAGTGCTGGCATCTTCCACAAAGACATCGAAAATGCGATTTACAAAACCATTCAGAAAGACGCCACCATCAACGGCATCACCTTTAATGACGGGGTTGCAACGTGGATCAATGCAGACGAATCCACCATTACCGGTTTAGAAGCTAACTTCCAGTACGGCTTGGAAAACGGGTTATTCATCGCAGCGAACCTCACGCATATGCTCGATTCGGAAAGCACATTCCGCTACGAAGATAACGAAACCTACACAACACCTTTTCGCAAGCTCGCTGAGGACGCTGCCAACGTCAGTTTGGGCTACGACAAAGGACAGTGGGATGTCCGTCTTGCGATGAACTATCGAAGCGAATACCTCGACTGGCTTGCGGACGAGGAAGACGACATCGACAAGGTTTCCGTCGATAACTCGCGCTTTGTCGACGAACATATTCAGTGGGACTTGACCGCTAAATATAAGGCGACGGAAAACATCACCATCAAGTTCGAGGCTATCAACATTGGCGACCGACCCGAGTTCTACTACTGGGGGCGTGATACTCGCCTGAGCCAATACGATGAGTACGGCTCTAGCTACTCGCTTGGCTTTACCTACAAGCTGTAGCCTTGTGTCAAACGCCTAGCCGGTACGCTAGGCTTTTTAAGGAGCGCTTAAGCGCTCCTTTTTTTGAGCCGGAAAAACATGAACAAATTGCCCTATCTCATTCTTAGCTTCGCGCCACTCGTCATCAGCGCCTGCGCCAATGAACCAAGCAAAACGCAGGTCAGTATGGCTGATGGTATGCGCACCGTTACCGCCTTTGCCGAAACCCAGCCAGTACCTGACGATGACGATGCTGCGGACGACCCCTACATTATGGTCACTCCCACCGGCGACACTGTTGTTGCGGGTACCAATAAACGGCGCGGTGTCGAACTTTACAGCCTGCAGGGTCAAAGGATCGCGTCCATCGACAGTGGTCGAGTGAACAATATCGACGGTATCTACGACGTCCAATCCGCCAGTTTCCGCATTGCCGGCAGTAATCGAACGACTACACAGGTTGATGTTTATCAGGTAACCACCGAGCCTGTGGCCATTTCACTCACCACATCTTTTGACCTACCGCTCAAAGAGCCCTACGGGCTATGCGTTTCACCCACTCACATCTATGTCGGTGACAAAGATGGTGTGGTGCAGGCATGGACTTGGGATGGTCAGGGACCCATTGCAACGTTTACCTTCGAATCCCAAACGGAAGGGTGCGTTGTCGATACGCGCAACAACGACCTCTACGTTGGTGAAGAGATGACCGGCATTTGGCGAGTCGCCCTCGATGGCGAAACACCACCCAGCCTTTTTGCTGCAACCGATGACCAGAACTTGGTCGGTGATGTAGAAGGTCTGGATATTTACCATGGCGAGAGCCGCTCGGTTTTGCTCGCCTCCAGCCAAGGTGACAGCAGCTATGTTGCCTATGACTTAGCAAGCGCCGAACAACTCGCCAAGTTTGCTATTGCCTCGACGCCAAACGACAGCATTGACGGCACACAAGACACGGACGGTATTGCCGTATCAAATGCCGCAACATCAGCCCACCCTAGGGGTCTACTGGTGGTACAAGACGGCTTCAATGTCGACTTAGATCAGCGCGCACTGAATCAGAATTTTAAAATTCTCGACTGGCGTGACGTAGAAAATCAGTTTGCACGCGATTCGGTTTATCGCGATGAATAACGCTGCATGATGCAAGCGCGGTTGCTGTTGGTTAAGCCGCGCGATCCGTCGGCACAGGAGCCTCACGCGGATTACGCAGATCGACGTCAGAGGACGACACGAGCTCACGCCTGAACAGTTCTCCTACGGCATCCCAGCTTTTTGTCATGGCGTAGGCACGGGCGCTGTGTCGAGGAATCCGCAAGGCTCTCTCAACCGCCATGGCTAAATCAGCATCGATGGCGCCATTCACACCCTCTTGCACAACATCAACCGTGCCTGTGGCCGGATAGCCCGCTACAGGAACACCGCAGGCCATGGCTTCTAACATGACAATGCCATAGGTATCGGTTTTCGAGGGAAAGACGAAGACATCGGCATTGGCGTAATGGCGCGCAAGATCCGCGCCGGTCTGGTAGCCCACCCAATGCGCATTCGGGTAGGCAGCTTGCAGCTTTGCACGGGCCGGACCGTCGCCAACTATTACCTTGGTACCCTCGATGGGCAGATCTAGGAAAGCTTCAATGTTCTTTTCAATGGCGACTCTGCCGACGTAAATCATCACCGGCTGGTGCTGTCCTGCGCCGCTCGTTTCACGTCGTTCAGGACAGAACAACTGTGTATCGACCCCTCGGGTCCAGACCACCAAATCCTTTAGGCCGCGTAAGGTCAGCTCATCGCGCATGGACTCTGTGGTCACCAGCGTCGCCTTCGAAGGCTCATGAAACCAACGCAAAAAATGGTAGCCCCAGCGCACCGGCACGCCGATACGCTGATTCACATATTCTGGAAACTTAGTGTGTAGCGACGTTGTGAAAGGCAAGCCGTGCTTGGTCAGATAGTGCCGCGCTGCTAACCCAATGGGGCCTTCGGTAGCGATATGCACGCAGTCGGGTTTGAAAGACTCGATAATCTCGGCGAATTTCCAAACGTTCCACGCGACACATATTTCCTTGTAGTTGGGCAGCGCAAAGGTGCGAAAGTCGCCAGGGTGAATGACCCGCACCTCGGCACCCTGTGCCTGCAAGTATTCCTCAACATGGGTAAGTGTTGTGACCACCCCGTTGATTTGAGGCTTCCACGCATCTGTCGCGATAACCACTTTTAGCGCCACGTCTGCCATTAGGCGATCTCCCTTTGCGGAAGCTCAGAATCGGCATGATCGGTCGTAGCAGTCGCTGCTACATCGGCGACCGTAGGGTTTTCACTGGCGTCGTATTCGATCACTTGAAACTGACCATCATGGGTATGCAGGATCGCGGTGCATGATTCCACCCAGTCGCCGCAGTTCAGGTAGCGAACGCCACCAACCTTGCGATTCGCTGCTTTATGGATGTGGCCACAAATGATGCCCGCATAACCACGTTGGTTGCACACGCTTGCCACCGTCGATTCAAAGTCGCCCACATAGCTAACAGCCTGCTTGACCGAATCTTTGACCCATTTCGAGAGTGACCAATAGTCATAGCCCAACATTGACCTAACTTTGTTGACGACGACGTTCATGCGCAGCAGCAGGGTGTAACCCACATCACCCAGTGTCGAAATCCAGCGTGCGTACTTGGTAATAACATCGTACTGGTCGCCGTGAATGACCAAAAATTCGCTGCCGTCTTTGTTACGCAACCGGTACTCATCGACAATCTCGATGGTATCGAATTGCAAGGCACCGTAGTTTCTTAAAAACTCGTCATGGTTGCCGGTGATGTAACGGACTTTGGTTCCCGCTTTCGCGATCGCCAGTAGCTGCTTCATCACCTGCTCGTGACTTTCAGGCCAATACACCCGCCCACGCATTTGCCAGCCGTCAATAATGTCTCCGACAAGAAACAGTTGGTCACAGGAAGTGTTTTGCAAAAATTGCAGGAGTTTCTCTGCTTGACACCCGTAGCTGCCGAGGTGGACATCAGAGATAAAAATGGAGCGATACTTGTTAGGTGAGAACGGCGGACGAGCTAGCGTGTTCATAGCGTTCCAAGCAGTAGGTTTTGTTAACACTCCGCCTTTTTTCTTACGTTCTTGCTAAGACTTCGTGAATCTTTTGTGAACCTGTGTCGCGAACCTTTGATCGCGAAGCACTAATTTTCGCGGTAGATGTCGCGACTGAAGGTCTTGTCGCAGACATCGCTGAGCTCTTCGGCCTGTCGATTGGTTACGATCAAGTCGGCTCGGCGCTTAAATTCGGCCAAATCGGTTATCACCCGCGAACCAAAGAACACACAAGCTTGCAGAGATGGCTCGTAGACAACGACCTCGATGCCCCTAGCCTTAATGCGCTTCATCACACCCTGTATGGCGGATGATCTGAAGTTATCGCTGCCCTCTTTCATCGTAAGTCGGTAAAAACCCACGACACGAGGGCGCCGCTTGAGAATTTCTTCGGCGATAAAATCCTTACGCGTTGAGTTAGAGGAAACGATGGCTTGAATAAGCGTTTGCGGAATTTGCTCGTAGTTTGCCAAAAGCTGCTTAGTGTCCTTGGGCAAACAGTAACCCCCGTAACCAAAGGACGGGTTGTTGTAACCGTCGCTAATCCTGCCATCGAGGCAAACCCCCTCGATGATGTTCTTCGTATCCAGACCGCGGGCTAATGCGTAGGAATCCAATTCGTTAAAGAACGATACGCGCATAGCCAAATAGGTGTTGGCAAAGAGTTTGACCGCCTCGGCTTCCGTGGAAGCCATGAGTATGGTCTCAACCTTGGACGCTAAAGCCCCGCGTAGCAGTAGTTGAGCAAAACATGCGCTTTGCGGCGCCTCGTCACCGACGATAATGCGCGATGGATGCAAGTTGTCATGCAATGCATGACCCTCGCGAAGAAATTCCGGCGAAAAAATAATCCGCTTCGTTTGATACCGCCGCTGCAATGACTCGGTGTAGCCCACGGGCACCGTCGACTTGATAACGACGAGCGCACGCTCATTGAATTGCAGAGCTTGGCGAACAACCTCATCTACCGATGACGTATCAAATTGATTCGTTTCTGGGTCGTAGTCGGTAGGCGTCGCAACCACAATAAACTCGGCTGATGCCAATGCGGCATGCGCATCTGAGGTGGCCTTGAGTGCCAGACAACTGCTTGCCAGGCATGATTCGAGCTTGGCGTCTGCAATGGGTGACACCCGCCTATTGATGTCGCAGACCCGCCGCTGATCGATCTCCAACACGCAAACGTCATGTTGGCGGGCGAACAACACAGCAAGAGACAGCCCAACATAGCCCGCACCGACGACAGTGACTCTACGATTCTGCGCAAACTCTTGGCTGACAGCAGGGAGGTTCATAAGCAAATCTACTCACCGTGAGTGACATCACGATGCGACGAAATTGTTATGGAAATGTTGCTCTTGTGTGTGGATTCAATGACACGCATCACGCTTTCACTGCACCGTCATATAGTGACGAAGTGAGGGTGCCTTGGCCGCGTGCTCGCGGACAAGATCAGCAACGGCTGTCTCGTTTCCCTTTGCTACGGCGAAAGAACCACTACGCAAACTGGAAGTTGAAATACACCACTAAGGTAATTGGAGCGGGAAACGAGACTCGAACTCGCGACTTCCACCTTGGCAAGGTGGTGCTCTACCAACTGAGCTATTCCCGCTTTGTTGTCGCGCTGTGTAACGCTCTTGCGACAAGGCGGAGCATTCTAGCTCACGGCGACGATGTGTCAATTGCCTTAGGTCACTGCCGATCTATCCTGCGCAATGTCGCAGTTGCGAGTCCACTACTGTCAAAGCTGCTCATCGGCAAATTTTTTCTTCAGAGCCTTGCAATCGCCAACTCTTGGGACATAATCAAAGTCCCTAAACAATTTATAAGGAGGTGATCAGTGTTATCTATTGCAAGTTTTGAGGGACAGCCTTCTTAAAAAGTTGCTCCTTCTTACGAGCAGAAAAGGCCAGCCACGCGCTGGCCTTTTTTATGTAAGTGCAAGTGAAACCCCTACGTCGTTTCTAACACTTAGGCCCTATACCGCCGTTTGTTCGGTCACACTTCCCCACAGTGGACTCACCACACCCATAATGAGTGCCAGCAAGGCCATACAGCCTGCAGAAATGATAATGGCGTTTTGTGGGCCGACTGAATCCGCTAGATATCCTGCCCACAGTGCACCCAAAGGCCCGGCGCCCATGAACGAAAATGCATAGAAACTCATGACCCGCGCCCGCAGCGCCGGTGGCGCTGTTTGCTGCATCAGTGTTCTCGACATGGGCATGGCGACCCCGCCACATATGCCCCACATGAACACAAAAAAGACGAACAGGTACTGTTGCACCACCCACCCGGCCAGAACCAACACCAGCGAGCCAACAAATTGTGCGAGCAGTAGCGCACGACCCGCCCGCGCGATGTGACCTAGGCGCAGTAACACCCCAATCGTGATGACTAATCCCAGCGAGTTGAACGCATTCAGCGCAGCCAGATCGCCAGAAGTACCGTTGTAAATTTCGCGCACGACGAGCGGGAGCGCGACAATAAATGCCCCCATGAAAAAGATCCCCATGGCAACGTTCTGAATCATCACCGCCCGCATCAGGGGGTTGCCAGCCACCGTTGAAGCGCCCTCCCACAGGTCCTTCATTACTGAAGCTTGTCGTGATTCAGCCCGCGGCGCCCCGACTTCTCCCAGCGCTAACAACGCCCCACAGCCCATGAGCAATATGATGCTCTGCACCGTAAGTATGGTGATGGCGCCTACGGTGTCGGCGAACCCAGCCAAGGTGTAACCCAAAATCTGAAAACCAAACTGACACAGGCTCGCGAGCACCACCATGCGCTGGATGTTGTCGCCTGCCACATGATTGAGAAGCCCATCCCGCGCAGGTGTGACGAACGCCTGAGCCAACCCCATCAGCAAGGCGTAAACAATGATCACAGAGTAAGAAAGGGCATCGAAATACAAAAAGTAAATCAGCAGCATTGGCGTGAGCGCTGCAAACAGCTGCGACCATAGCGCCTGTCGGCGCAGACCCACACGATCAGCAATGGCACCGGCTAGCAAGATCAGCAGCATGCCGGGTAGCAAGATGCTCATTTGCGCATATCCCACCCGCTCGGCAGGCTCGCGCAGCAGCATGGTGACCAACCACGCAAATACCACCGACTGCATGCCAAAGGCCGCAAACCAAGTTGATATGGCGACCAGATAGATTTTTTTGCTGGTCAATGCCTCAGGCGCTCAGCTCGAAGCCTTCGTAGCCGTTGCGCGCCACTTCATCGCACTTTTCACGGTACACCCCAACACCCCCCACGTAGGGCATGAAGATGCGCGGCTTGCCTGGAATATTGGCGCCAAGGTACCAAGAGTTGCAGGACTTCGCCGTGAACATGGTGTTTTGTGCAACCTCGTTAACGTGGGCGATCCATTCGTCCTCAGCTGCCGGCGTCGCCTCAATGGTCTGCGCGCCTCGTTGATCGAGATCCGAGATGCACTGAGCGATCCAGTCAATATGCTGTTCTATGGAGACGATCATATTGCTCAGCACAGAGGGCGACCCGGGGCCAGTAATCGTGAACAGATTTGGAAATCCTGCTACCTGCAGCCCTAGGTAGGTGCGCGGTCCGGCTGCCCAATATTCGGTCAGCGCAGTGTGATCGCGGCCGCGAATATCAATTTTGCCCAACGCACCGGTCATGGCGTCAAAGCCAGTGGCATAAACGAGCACATCAAAGGCGTAGTCGCCCTGCGCCGTGCGCACGCCAGCTTCAGTAATCTCTTCGATGCCGCCCTGGCGCAAATCCACCAAGGTGACGTTGTCCCGATTAAAGGTCTCGTAATAATCCGTATCAATGACCGGGCGCTTGCAGCCCATGGGATAGTCACGCGGCATCAGCGCTTTAGCCGTGGCCGGATCCTTGATCATGCGCCTGACCTGATCGCGGTACATTTCACAGGCTAGCTCGTTGGCCTCTTCATCCAGCGCGACGTCCGCATACCGTCTGATGGCGAGAAAACCCTCCTCTTCTACCAAGCGTTGCCTCTCTGCTTGGGTGGTCTGTTTTATTTCTTCGGTGGGCGCGACGTTTTCAGCACCGCCAAAACCAAAACCGTAGCCGACGATTCCTACTTGGGAGGCCCGCTGCTCGGCACGTATGTTTGGGTAGTTCTTTTTGGCTTGCTGCAGAAAATCAGCCTTCAACGGCGCGTTGGCGGCGGGCATGGTGTAGTTCGGCGTACGCTGAAATACCGTTAAGTGTTTGGCTTGTTCTGCGATCACAGGGATCGACTGAATACCTGAGGACCCAGTGCCAATGATGCCAACGGCGCAGTCGCTAAAGTCCACACCGCCTTCAGGCCAGTTACCTGTGTGGTAGACCGGACCAGCAAATGCTTCCTGACCGTCAATCCTCGGCGTATTGGGCACCGACAAGCACCCGGTCGCCATGACACAGAAACGGGCCTTGTACTGCCGTTCTTTATCCGTAGTAACGGTCCATCGATTGCTGCTTTCGTCAAATACGGTGCTAACAACTCGGGTTTGAAACTCGATGTCTTTGCGCAAATCGAAACGATCAGCGACATGGTTTGCGTAGTCGAGTATCTCTGGCTGAGCGGCCATGATCTCGGTCCAGTTCCACTCTTGCTCGAGGTCTTTATCGAAACTGTAGGAGTACTCAACGCTGGGCACGTCGCAACGGGCGCCGGGATACCGGTTCCAATACCATGTGCCGCCAACGTCGCTGCCTGCTTCCAGCACCCGGGTGCGTAACCCCAAACCACGGAACTTATGCAGGGCATACATGCCGGCAAAGCCAGCACCTACCACAATGACGTCTATGTCTAGGTTGTCTGGTGTCGTACGCATCACAAGCCCTCTCCCAACTCAAATTCGGTAGCCGGTTATTGCAGCACAAAAGGCAGGCTGTTGCACAAACAGCGCGCTTGGTCGCTACGGTCATAGAAAACGGCAATACGCCGGGCAAAAAAAAGCCGCCTTAGAGCGTGTCTAAAACGGCTAAAGAAAATGGCGTCCCCAAGGGGAGTCGAACCCCTGTTGCCGGGATGAAAACCCGGAGTCCTAGGCCTCTAGACGATGGGGACTATGTTCGGTCATACGTATCGTCCACTGAAAACAGCGTAACAAAGGTTGTCTGTGCCTCAGCGAGCGGCGCATTCTATGAGTGCGCCTGTGACCAGTCAAGGTTTTGCCCAATGAGATGATCTTCTGCAAACGATTGTCCAATTGAGTCGACGTTGCACCTTAGAACTTCAGACCAACGCCCAAACTGTAAGTGGTATCGGTTTTCTCATTGCCCGGAGGCGGGTCGCTTTCGTAAGCCAAGTCGATCCGAAAGTTGGTGTCGATACGTTCGCTAAACGCGTAGCGAATACCGGTAGATGACGAGAACACTTGGCCGTTTTCGTCGCTGAGCAGCTGCAATATCGATTGCCGGTGAAACACCTCCACCGTCTTCGCAAACAAAAAGCGCTGATAATCCAAACCCCAGCGCAGTGCTGGCTTGGTACTGCTATCGCCGCCAATGTCTTCTTGCACGGCACTAAGGCTAAGGTCTGTGGCTAGATTTTCTAGGCTGTTGTCGATCACCTGTATGCCCATACCCGCACCGAGGGTAATACGTAGATCGATGTCTTTTAGGGTGTCCTGGAAATACTCGGCATTCGCCGCCCCATACCAACGCTGGGAAATAAAGCGACGATAGCCGTAATCCACATCGAGCTGATCCTTGGTCAACAGACCCTCACCCTCCTCGCGCGCGAGCAGTACCGTCAGCAGATGGGCGTTCAACTCGTCTTGAAAATCTGCCTCCAGCAAAACATTCGAAGCCTCGGTAGAAGAGTTGCCGTCGGCCAGCGATAGTGCCAAATCAAGCCGTACGCCCCAGTCGAGGGAAAACGGTGTGAATTGGGTTCGGCTTTGCGAAGCACTACGAATGTCGCTCAAGGCTAATCGCTCGTTGCCGTCGCGGGTCAATAACGCCTGCCCTTCACTTGCAGAAAAGAAAGCGCCGCTCAGGCTCTGATCATTGAGGCGCACGGTATATGCATCATCGGTCACCATGGAACTGACTTGTTCGAGGCTGACTAATATTCGCCCAGCATATTGCGTCTCAAATACCGCCTTGCCGGCAGAGATACTGTCTAGACGACCCGTAATGCGGTCGCCGTTTTTCATGATCAGAGTGTCCGCCAGGGCGAGGCTGCTATGGCCTAGCGCGGCAATTATGCAGAGCATCCGCAACATAAAGTGAACCTTGAAGTGTGAGCCTTAAGAATTGATTAGGTACTGGACTGCTTGAGCAGCTGCTGACCGACCCAATGGCGAGCAAAATGCTCCGCGCTACGGCCATTGCGCACACCGCGCGCCAGTGCCCAGCGCAGGGCTTCCTGACGATAATGATCTGGGGAGAATTCGTCGCGCAACGTTTGAGCACTCGCGTACTGGTGCACTAATCGATCTATCGCACTGCGCACCATGTCGAGGTATTCGTTCTGGCGCACCGGATAAAAAGACAGCCAAAGTCCAAATCGGTCGGAGAGAGAGATTTTCTCCTCCACCGCCTCGCCATGATGCAGTTCACCATCCACAAGCCTGCTTGCCGCATTGTCTGAGTTTTTCTCCGCCAG
>ERZ802822.1175-NODE-1175-length-16972-cov-14.895354_pt1 | contig 16972 bp, 17 predicted proteins | sample MGYA00345649_ERZ802822 | MGnify/ENA primary metagenome ERZ802822 (study PRJEB30503, sample SAMEA104212359) | marine metagenome | biome: Westerlies Biome; feature: [SRF] surface water layer (ENVO:00010504) within the epipelagic zone...; material: water...
GATGTTGAAGTTTTAAATTTATCAGAATCTATTAGAGATAAATCTGCTTTTATACTTACTCGTATGGATGATATAAAATCCACTATTGTAGAAGAGACTGAAGGATCAGATGGTAAAGGAGGAATAAAGGGCTATAAAAATTTAGACTTTGTTTACAGTTACATGCAGCCTGACGGACAAAATCCAGGAGCTGGAGCAGAATTACAGGATCTCCTTAATCAATTTTCTAACTTTGTTCAAGATTCTGTTTTCTTAGGAGATGAAAATTCTGGTGTTACTGACCTTGCTAAGAATGCAGACCAAATCCCTCTTTATCAAGATGATTTACCCAATGACCCGTCGTTTACTTCATTAAACTTTGGATATGGTACTTCTGCTGGTGCTGGTCTTGCCACAATTAGTCAACTACAGGCTGATGTAATAAACCTTGAAATTAAAGCTCTTGATAAACTTGCTGCTTCAGTTGGAGCTGCAGATTTAAAGTTTGATGTTGTTACTTTAACAACATTACCAGACCAGAAAGTTGTTGCTGCTGGAGCTAAATATAAGACACAATTATTATTCATATAAAAAGTTTTCTTAAATTTAAGAAAGGTATTTTGAATTTAAATTGCAAATTTAAGTGAAATTTAGAAAAATTCCTGTCAGACCCAGTAACTCTTAATGCTAGACAACAATTTTCATATTCTATGCCCACAAGACTCTCTATATTCTGGTTAGAGTTATGATCTCTTTTAAGCTTTGCAATAAATTTAAAATTTGGACTCATACTGATATCTGCAAAAACTTCTGAATAATCCATTTCGATATTGAAATCACCAGCCATTCTTCTGAATCGGTGAGCATAACCTATATCACCTGATTTAAGTTTATGCTTAAGAGTAATTCCAGCAAGAGGCATTTTTTTTTGATCTTTGATGTAACTACCATAACCCATAATCATTGTATTCATACTTGGCATCCATGAAGCCATTATTACCATAGGGCCCTCGTCCATATTCATTTCCATCATAGAACCCATTTGGTTCATTGAGTTCATTGGTGGACTAATCCATACCTTTCTGTCTTTGAGATAATATTTCTTTGAAATATTTAAAGATGCCTTTTTCATTCCTTTTTTTATTTTGGAGTAATCAATACTTAGTGTGTAAAAGCTTTGATCTCCGATTCTATCCATTCCTGAAAATCTATCATTAATAAATAACTCATTATTTGGAGATATCTCATCACTATCAAAGATAGGGTTGTTCTCTTGATTTCTGTAGGCTGTATAACCATAGATAAATCTTGGCTTTAAGACATTGATTGAAGAACCATTTTTATTTACATAAACGGAGCTCATATCTATAAGAGCATTTGGTACGTTGACAGTTTGAGTCTTTTTTAATGAGTTAGCAAGGTTATAGGAAACACTTTTTATACCAATTTTTGATAAGATATTAAAACCATTTATATTAAAAATTTTAGATACACCAAGGTCTGAAAAAATTCTCTGACCTTCATCAGGATTTTCAATTAACCTTAAGTAATTATTGTCTATTGTTTGATAGCCAAAATATCCATGAATCGTATTAGCCTTAAATGTTGCGATATTTAAATCTTCAGAAACGATAAATCCATTTATATTTTTTCTGTATTTTATATTGAGAGAAGGCGATTTTTTATATCCATTTGAGAGAATAGGGTTAAGTGACTGGTATGCTTGATGTTCTAATGTTAGCTCTGTATTTTTAAATCTTGTTTGAATGGAGATATTTTGATTCAAATTTTGAACCCTTCTGTTGCCAAATGATGTTATATCTCCAGGTATATCTCTTAAAATTAGCTCATCTGAAGACTTTGACCAATCAATATTTACAGTTGAGTGATTTAAATTTAGTACATCATTAAATTTATATATCCATCTAGAAGAATCAGAATTTAAAGTTTCTTCTTTAAATTCATCGTCTTTATTAAAATATATGACGTCTAGGTTTCTGAAATTGTTATTTTTTCCATGAACTTCCCTGTAATTAATTTCAAGACCCAAACCTCTTTTAGCTATATGTCTTGGAGCAAATGTAATATCCGACTTATTGGAAATGACTTTGTAATATGGAATCATTAAATCAATGCCATCTGAGGAATAAGATATTGATGGCTCCAAAAAACCACTCATTCGCTTATCTGAAGTAGCAAATGGAACATATGGGAATGCAAAAATTGTCGAACCGGCTGCTTTGATTTTAATATTTTTTGCCAAACCTCTATTTGTCTTAGAGTCTAGAGATATCTCATCAGCTTGAAGCAACCAACCCTTGTCTGGATTTGAACAAGATGACATGGAAGCTTCAAGTAAATTTATAGTGTCATCAAGATTGCCCTCTAACTTATCAAAATTAAAAACTAAATTTCTTTCTTGTGAAAATGCTATGCCTTTATTAAGAGCAATAGAATTATCATCTTTATTTAAATATCCATGCTCAGATTTAAAATAAAAATTTGTAAGGAAAATTTCTCCAGAGTTTGAAAATTTTACTTTTCCATTATCTCTATCTAGCTCAGCATTTTGTGCTTTTAAAAGTCCTTCAGGAAAATCAAGAGCAACATTTCCATACAAAACCAATCTTTTATCATCAGTAATTTGAAATTTATCAGAATTAATTTCTAGATCTTCATTTTTTTTAACTTTTCCAATGTTTGGAACGTACGAAATACATGAAAGAGTACTTTCTTTAGATTGAACAAGAACATCGTCCACCAGAAACTCTCCATATGAATGGATTGAACAAATTGCACCTATAAAAATAGGCAGGAGATGTAATCTCTTCATTTATATATTCTATACCTCAATGCTTTGAAAGAGTATTTAAAGAAAAGTTCTATTCTTTTTTTGAATTTATATATTCTTCAAGTTGATACATATGATCTTTTCCAAAAAAGATTTGATCATCGATCAAAAATGTTGGAATACCAAAGGCACCTTTTTCAACTGCCCAGGAGGTATTGGCAATTAGTTGATCTTTGCATTCCTGAGTTTCAATAATCTCAAAAATTTTTTCATGATCGATTCCATCATCTATCAGCGCCTGCCCAAGAACATCTTTTTCTTGGATATTTAAATCTTTTTCCCACATTCCTGACATAGTACATTCAATATATTCTTTAAAGATATTGAGCTGCTTTGCAGCAATTGCTCCTCTTTGAATAAGTAAAGAATTTTGAGGAAAATTAGAATTATTTTTAAATCGATTAATTTTATGCTTCTCTATCCATCTATTCATTTCTACAAAAAAATAATCAGATTTATTCTTTACATCAGCGTTAGCTAATAGTGGCGGAGTATTGTTAGTAAGCTTAAATATTCCTCCAGCAAGACAAGGAATATAATTAAATGTTGTATTTGTTCTTTTTTCGAATTCAGGTACAACCTTGTGCGCTAGGTAGCCATTAGGTGTGGCGACATCATATATAAAGTCAACTATCATTTGGGTTACAATTTTGTAAAGTAAGAACAATTAAACAATGTTATGACAGATTTTTCAAAATATTCTGCAATTATTATAGGTGCTGGCGATGCAACAGGATCAGCTCTATGTAAGAAATTTGCCTCAAATGGCTACAAAGTTTGTGCTGTGAGAAGACCAGGCAATTTAGATAAATTCAAACAACTTGAAAATGATATTAAGGAAGTAAACGGATGGATCAAATGCTTTGGAGTTGATGCAAGAGAGGAAGAGTCCATCCAAGACTTATTTAAGCAAGTAGAGGAAGAGGTTGCTCCTATTGATGTGGTAATTTTTAATCCTGGTGCAAATGTTTTCTTTTCAATAGAAGAAACGACTTCAAGAGTTTTTAGAAAAGTATGGGAGATGGCAGCTTTTGGAGGCTTTCTTAGTGGCAGAGAGGCTGCAAAATATATGAAAAAGAGAAATAGAGGGAGTATATTTTTTACTGGTGCAACAGCCTCTATGAGAGGTGGTTCAGGTTTTTCTGCTTTTTCAAGTGCTAAATTCGCTCTAAGAGCATTAGCTCAAAGCATGGCAAGAGAGCTTGGACCTCAAGGCATTCATGTAGCACATTTCATTATAGATGGAGCAATAGATACAGCATTTATAAAAGAAAATTTTCCTGATACATATGCTCTCAAGGAAAAAGACGGTATCCTTCAACCTGAGGCTATTGCTGATGCTTATTGGTTTGTTCATACTCAACACAGAAGTGCATGGACCCATGAATTAGATTTAAGGCCATATATGGAGAAGTTTTAATAACAAAGGAAGAAGTTATGAGTTTAAAAGATAAAGTTATATTTATGTCGGGCGGCAGCAGAGGTATTGGCTTGGCTATGGCAAAAAAGGCAGCTCAGGATGGAGCTAAAATTGTGATAGCTGCAAAAACTGCTGACCCTCATCCAAAATTACCTGGAACTATCTATACAGCTGCAGATGAAATTGTTGATGTAGGTGGCGATGCTCTACCTATTATTTGCGACATTAGAGACGAAGATAATGTTCGAGATGCTATAAATAAAGCAGTTGACCATTTTGGCGGTATAGATATTTGTATCAATAATGCTTCTGCTATTCAGTTAACAAATGTTAAAGATACAGAAATGAAACGATATGATCTCATGCATCAAATTAATGGAAGAGGAACCTACATGGTGAGTAAATATTGTTTACCGCATTTAGAAAAGGCATCAAATCCTCATATTTTAAATTTATCTCCTCCTCTAGATATGCACCCAAAATGGTTTGCAGGAACGGTTGCTTATACAATGGCTAAATATACTATGAGCATGTGCGTTCTTGGTATGGCTCAAGAATTTGCTGATAGAGGTATAGCTGTAAATGCTCTTTGGCCTAGAACAGCAATTGCAACTGCTGCAGTTCAGAATCATCTTGGTGGTGATGAAATTATGAGATTATCTCGAAATGTAGATATTATGGCTGATGCTGCATATGAAATTCTTATCAAGGACTCTAAGTCCTTTAGCGGCAATTTTTGTATTGACGACTTAGTTCTTCATGAAGCTGGCGTAACAGATTTTTCAAAATACGCTAATGTTCCATTCGGCGATCTCATGCCCGACTTCTTTGTTCCTGATGACACCCCTGTGCCTGATGAAGTTAAAAATAGTTAATTGAATAAAGAAGAAGCATTAGAATTAGCAAACAAAACTGGCTTTAATGCCATCGAAGTCGATGTCTTAAAACTTGAAGCAAGTGGAAGAGAATACTATAGATTGCACTTTGACAAAGCAGAGTCTTTGGTTATGTGCTTTCTCGATCCTAAAAAGGGTAGGCATACTAAATTCCTTCATGTTTCAAATTTTTTTACAAGCTTAAGCATTAATTCTCCTGAAATTATTTTGGTTGATCAAGCTAGCGGAGTAATTGTTCAACAAGATCTGGGAGATAAATGTTTGATAGATATGGATTTCAATAAAAATCCTGAATTGCTGAAACAGTCAGTTGAGATCTTATCTAAAATACAAATAGCTCATATTCCTCAAATAGATAAACTTGATGACGAATCTTTGACGATGCAAATGGAGACAACACAATCCATTTTTTTAGAAAAATTTTTATCTTGTAAAAAATTAAAAGAGCTAGAAGTTCTGCAGTCTAGAGCACTATCTAAATTATCCGAACAACCATGGATGAATTGCCATTTTGATTTTGAAAGAAGAAATCTAATGGTAGATTCTAATAACGAAATTGCAGTAATAGATTTTCAGGATTTATGCATTGGCCCTGTTGGTATAGATTTAGCTGGAATAATAGTAGACCACTATATTTCTTATTCTGATGAATTAATTAACAACACTCTCAAACATTACATTGAAAGTAGTCAGTTAGATGTTTCTGTTGAAGATGTTTATGAATGGTTAAGGTGGGGCGGTATTCAGCGCAATATGAGAATTTTAGGCACCCTTAGTAATTTATATATTAAAGACAATAGAACTTTTAGATTAAAGGATTTACCTGGTATTCTTGAAAATTTGATTACTTTAATACCAAGTGATGAGTTTTTGTCATTAAAAGAGCATTTAGGTTCTGCTGTTATGCCAAAATTACATGAGGAGTTAGAGGCTTTATGAAAGCTATGATTCTTGCAGCTGGATATGGCAAAAGAATGATGCCACTTACGGAAAATTTGCCAAAGCCACTATTAAAAATTGGCAATGAGTCTCTCATTGAAAGAAATATCAATGCTTTATTAGCTGCGGGATTCAATGACATCATTATTAATATCTCCTATCTTGGCAGCATGATTAAAAAACATGTTTTAGAGATTTTTCCAAACGCAAATATTAGTTTTTCTGAAGAAGAAATTCCTCTTGGAACGGGAGGGGGAGTTCTTAATGCTATTAGGTTGCTTGGAAAAGACCCTTTTTTGCTTATTAACGCTGACATTTATCATCAAATCAATTTAAAGGATCTAGAGCAGGATGTAGATATTGCTCATTTGGTTGGTGTAGAGAATCCCGATCATAATGCTGATGGCGATTTTTCACTGAATTCTAATGTAGTATCTATTAAGAATAATTTAAATGAATGCACATGGAGCGGCATATCGATTATCAATCCAAAAATATTTGATGGATTAAAAATAGAAGATGCACCATTTGATATATGGAAATCTATTCTTATTGAGTACGTTCAAAAAAATAAAGTCACCGGCGAACTTTCAAACTCTACGTGGATAGATACTGGCACTATTGATCGCTTAGAGCTTGCTAATAAAACCTATAAAGACGAAAATTAACTCATGAGTGAAAGTAAATATATTATAGCACCATCAATTTTATCCGCTAATTTTGCAACCCTAGGTGAAGAAGTTGTAAATGTTCTTAATGCTGGGGCAGACTGGATACATTTTGATGTTATGGATAATCATTATGTACCCAACTTAACTATTGGGCCCATGGTATGTAAATCCTTAAGAGATTTTGGTGTAAAAGAGTTTATTGATGTTCACTTAATGATCGATCCTGTTGATGAATTAGCGCAAAGTTTTATAAAAGCTGGAGCTGATCTGATTAGTTTTCATCCAGAAGCATCAAAGCATGTTCATAGATCAATTCATGCAATAAAAGATCAAAATTGCAAAGCAGGCTTAGTTTTTAATCCAGCATCTTCTTTAGATATATTAGAAAACGTAATTGAAGATTTAGATTTAGTTTTAATAATGAGTGTTAATCCTGGGTTTGGTGGCCAATCATTTATTCATAGTTCACTAGATAAGATTGAAAAAGTTAGAAAAATGATAGATGAAACGGGTAAAGATATTCGCCTTGAGGTTGATGGAGGAATTAACAACGATACTATAAATCTTGCAGCACAAGCAGGAGCAGATACATTTGTAGCTGGATCAGCTATCTTCAATACTGATAATTATGAGCAGACCATTAGCACGCTCCGCGCTCAAATTACTTAGTTTTTCTTTTTTAATTTCTCTAAACATTTCTGCTGAAAGTAAAGGCTTTATCATTTTAGAAAAATATTTATCGCAAATAGAAGTTGTTTCTTCTTTTGAAGATCGAAAAACTGGCTTAATGTATAGAAAGAGCTTGCCCGATGATAGCGGCATGATATTTGCATGGGATAGAGAAAAAATTCAATGCATGTGGATGAAAAACACTTCAATACCACTAAGCGTTGCTTATATTGAAGATACAGGTGAAATAATAGGTATTTATGATATGGTGCCATTATCAAGGAAGTCAGTATGCTCAAAAAAGCCTGTTTTATATGCATTAGAAGTAAACAAAGGCTGGTTTAAAAGAAATGGATTTCATGTTGGCGACTTTATTAACATAAGCGCAGTTATACAAAATGCTAAGTAAAGAAGAGTTTCAAGCACATATTGATTCAGGATTTAATATTATTCCTGTTATTGAGGATTTGCCTGTAGAAAATCAAACACCCTTAACTTTATATTCACAGGTATCAAAAAAGAATAATACATTTCTACTTGAGTCTGTTGAAGGTGGGGATAGGTGGTCACAGTACTCAATCATTGGGTTTAATTGCTCAGATACCATAAAGGTTACTGGAAATGTTGTTGAATTAAATAATAATAATCAGGTAACTTCTATCACTTCAGATGACCCATTAGGCGAGATACAGAAAATCACATCAAGTTTTAAATCACCTAATGTGATTGATTTACCAAGATTTCATGGCGGGTACGTAGGTTTTTTTGCATATGAAAGTGCACGATATGCTGAAAAAAGAATTTCAGATCTTTCATCTAAGGGATCTAAATTTAAGAAACACATGCCTGAAATTTTTTTAGTTAAGGCAGAGCAATTAGTTGTATATGACAATTTTAATAATTCTGCCCAAGTTATTTTTAATGCTGATCCAGCTAAACATTCATATGAAGTAGTTCAAGAACGAATAAATGAGATGAAGACATACTTTTCATCTAGTTCTAATCTTGAAGAATTAAAATTTAAGGAACCAAAAGGTTCTATACATTTTGAATCAAATTTTAAAAAAGAAGAATACATAGATGCTGTAAATACAATAAAAAATTATATTAAAGAAGGTGATGTATTTCAGGTTGTTCTTGCTCAAGATTTTTACTCTAAGTTTGATTTAAATCCTTTTCATTTATATAGAGCCATTAGAAAGCTTAATCCGTCTCCTTATATGTATTACTTGGATCTTGAAGAGTGCCAAGTGGTAGGGTCTTCACCTGAGATTTTGGTGAGACTTGAAGATACTAAATTGACATTAAGACCAATTGCTGGAACAAGAAAGAGGGGTAAGGACTTAGAAGAAGATAAACAAAACGAAGAAGACTTGTTAAATGATCCAAAAGAGTTGGCTGAGCATCTGATGCTCATTGATTTAGGAAGAAATGATGTTGGTAGAGTTTCAGAAATAGGTTCAGTAAAAGTGACAGATAAAATGGTTATTGAAAAATATTCTCATGTCATGCATATAGTCTCAAATGTAGAAGGAACTCTTTCCAAGGATCTCGATTATCTTGATGCGCTAAAGGCTTCATTGCCGGCGGGAACATTATCTGGTGCACCAAAAATTAGAGCTATGGAGATAATCAATGAATTAGAGCCCAGTTCAAGAGGCATATATGGTGGTGCTATAGGATATATTTCTTGGAATGGAAATATAGATACAGCAATTGCTATAAGAACTGCTGTTATAAAAGATAACAAAATTCATGTAGGTGCTGGTGCTGGAATAGTTGCTGACTCAGTCCCAGAAAGTGAATGGTTGGAGTGTATTCAAAAATCTAAAGCATTTATAGACGCGCTGGAAATGATCTCATGATATTAGTAATCGATAATTATGATAGTTTCACATATAACCTTGTCCACTATGTTGGTGAATGTGGCAAGGAAGTATTAGTTGTTAGAAATGATGAAATCTCAATAGAAGGAATTGAGGACCTTAATCCAGAAAAAATAGTAATTTCACCAGGGCCCTGTACGCCAAATGAAGCGGGAATATCTGTAAAGTTAATTCAAGAAGCAAAAGTTCCAATCCTTGGAGTATGTCTTGGACATCAATCTATAGGAGCTGCTTTTGGAGGCAAAATTATAAAAGCCCCAGAAATTATTCATGGAAAGTTATCTAAAATTTCACATAGTCAGGAAGGCATTTTTAATGGCATAGATAGCCCTTATTTAGTGGTTCGTTACCATAGTCTTGTAATTGAAAAAGATTCTCTGCCAAATGAGCTTGAAATTACTGCAGTGTTAGAAGAAAACCCAGATGTTATTATGGCAATTGAACATAAGGATAAACCAATTTATGGAGTTCAATTTCATCCTGAATCTATTGAAACAGGGCACGGCATGAAGCTTATAAAAAATTTTTTAGAGTTATGATTAAAGAGATTCTTAATAAATTAAGTCGCAAGGAAGATCTTTCAAATCAAGAAATGCAGGATGTTGTAAATCACATTATGTGTGGTGAAGTCGAAGATAATGACATAGAAAGTTTTCTTTTAGCCTTAAACGAAAAAGGTATTCAAGAGCCAGAAATAACAGCTGCAGCTACCGTTATGAGAGACAAATCTCTTAAGTTTGATATAGGAGATGGAACCCATATAGACACTTGTGGTACCGGAGGAACCGGACTCCATACTTTTAATTGCTCAACTGCTTCATCTTTTGTTGCTGCTGCTGGCGGAGCATCGATAACAAAACATGGAAATAAAGCTATTTCTAGTAAATCTGGTAGTGCTGACTTTCTAACAGAGGCTGGCGCAGACATAACCCACGATAGAAATAAATTGCTAAATGTGTTTAATCAGGTTGGCTTTATCTTTCTTTTTGCACCCTTGCACCATGAATCAATGAAATACGTAATGCCGGCAAGGCAACGAATAGGCAAGAAAACAATATTTAATTTATTGGGACCACATACCAACCCTTGTGGGGCAAGAAGACAAATAATTGGAGTTTATGACAATAGTCTTTTAAGTACCTTTTCAAGAGTTGCAAAAAATTTAGACATGGAGCATGTCATGGTCGTTCATGGAGAGGATGGTTTGGATGAAATAAGCATAACCGGACCAACTAATGTATCCGAATATAAAGATTTTAAAATAAATGAATATGCAATATGTCCTGAAGATTTTGGAATAGCCTCTGCTCCATTTGAGGATATTGCTGCTCAATCATCTGAAGAAAGTTTAAGGATGGTTCAAGAAGCTTTTGCTGGAGAAAAATCTGCAGTTCAAGATATGATTGCTCTGAATTCAGGTGCAGCGCTTTATATTGCTAGAAAGGTAGACTCAATAAGTGAGGGAGTAGAGCTATCATTTGATTTAATGAATAATGGAAAAGCTGCTGACAAATTAGCAGCCTATGTAAGGGTTTCAAATATCTAATGACTATTCTTGATGAAATTGTAGAAAACACTAAGACAAAATTAGTCCAAAAAAAGATAGACTTACCTGTTGAAAATATTTTGGATCAACTAAAAAAAACACAGCTTCCTAAAGCAAATTTTAAGAATAATATAATTGGTAAAGACCAAGCTATTATTGCAGAGATAAAAAAAGCTTCGCCCAGCGCAGGCATAATAGACACCAATTTTGATCCAGTTAAAAAAGCAAAAGAATATGAATCCTTTGGTGCTTCAGCGCTCTCAATTCTTACTGAAGAAGACTACTTTCAAGGAAGTGTTGAATACCTTAAGGATGTAAAAAAGATAACCAATCTGCCAATACTAAGAAAAGATTTTACGGTAGATGAGTATCAAATTTATGAAGCTAAATTAATAGGCGCCGATTGCATTCTTCTTATAGCAAGTGTTCTTGATGATGTTCAAATAAAAGATTTTGTTAATTTAGCAGAAAAATTGGAATTAGATTACTTAATTGAAGTGCATGATTTAGATGAGTTAAAAAGAGTTCAGGCATACAAGAATGCCATTATTGGAGTAAATAATAGAAATCTAAAAACCTTTGAGGTTGATCTAAATAATTCCATTAACCTTAGGGGAGAATTTCAAGCAGATAATATTTTTGTTGCTGAGTCTGGAATTAAAAATCAATCCGATATTGATTTACTTAAAGAAAATAACATTCACGTTTTTCTTATTGGTGAGAGCCTGATGAGAGGAGATTTTGCTTGAAGCTAAGAGAGTGGCAAGCAAAAGCATTTCCCTTATGGTGGGCAAAAAAAAGAGGTATTGTTAAAGTAGTTACCGGAGGCGGCAAAACAGTCTTTGCCATTCATTGCTTAACTAAGTATCTAGAAGAAAACAAAGACCATTCAATTTTTATTGTCGTTCCATCTATAGCTCTATTAGATCAATGGTATGAAGGATTACAAAAAGATTTTAATGAAAAAGACATTGCTTTAAACGGAGGCGGAGAACATTTAGAACATCTCTCAAGAATAAATATATCCACCATTGATTCTGTAAAAAATATTATTGAACAATTTAATGCATCAAAAACTCTTCTTATTGTTGATGAGTGTCACAAAATCGGCACTGAAAAAAGAGGAGAAGTTCTCACCAATAATTGGCATGCCACTTTAGGCCTTTCAGCAACCCCTGAAAGAGATTACGACGATAATTTTTATATCATTATTAGAAAAATACTTGGAGACATTATCTTTGATTATGACTATATAGATGCAAGAGAAGATGAGGTAATAGTTAACTTTAAACTCTTATATGCCTATGCCGCTATGACTCCGGATGAAGAGGAAAAATATAAAAAGTTTACAAAAAGCATTCAAAGAAGGGCAGCCACAATTGGTGGAAATGATATGAATGACTACCCATTAAAAATGTTAATTTTTAATAGAGCTAGAATGGTAAAAAATTCTAAAAATAGAATTCCCTTTGGAATTGAGTTACTACAAAAACATAAAAGAGATAGTTGGATTGTTTTTACTGAAAATAAAAAACAAGCAAAAGAGTTTAATAAAATTATTAATACCAAAGGATATAAATCAGCGATTTATAATACTGACTTGGATAATACAGAGAGGGAAGAAAATTTAAATAATTTTAAAAATGGAAATTTAAATGTTCTGGTTAGCTGTACAGCTCTTGATGAAGGGTTTGATATGCCTGAAGCAGATGGAGCAATGATATTAAGTGCATCTTCATCTAAAAGACAAAGAATTCAGAGAATGGGTAGGGTACTAAGAATAACAGCTAACAAGCAAAACGCATTAATAGTTACGGTATATTCATCTAAAACAGAGTTTGATAAATTAAGAGAAGAATCTAACAGATATAAGCTTGAAGGCGTGCCCGTTAAATGGCAGCAAATGAAATAGGTTTAAATATGTGCGCTTGTTGATGTCATTACCTTGGCGGTATATTTCATTATCTTTTTTGTTGGTATTTCTAACTCTTCTCCGCCATTTTCAATAGCTTGCTGAGCATGAGCATCTTCATCAGCTCTCATGGTTTGAAGAATTTCAATTGTTTCTTTGTCTTTTGAAGATATTTTGTTGAGATGTTTATCTAAATGTACCACTACTTGTTTTTCGGTTTCTTCAACAAAACCCAGGCTAACCTTTTCTCCATATCTTCCAAAAATTGCACCTATTGCAAAAGAACCCGCATACCATAATGGGTTAAGTATTGATTCTTTACCATCAAGTTCATCCAATCTTTTTTTACACCACACCAGATGATCTGTTTCTTCCTCTCCAGCTTCAATTAAATGCTCTTTTATCTTTTTATCTTTACAAACAAGTGCTTGTCCTCTGTATAGAGCTTGTGCAGCTACCTCTCCAGCAAGGTTCACCCTCATCATTTGTATTGATAAGTCTTTTTCTTTTTGGGAAAGGCTTTCGGTATTATTTTGAATCGAATCTGCAGGATAAGCTCTTCCGGTGCCTGATTTTTTATTGGACAGTGTTTTTAATGCAATATCAAATTCATTAATAATGTTATTAACTAAGCTCATTTAATTCCTTTAAAACCAATATCTTTTCTAAAAAAAGCACCCTCAAAGGATACTTTGTCAACGAGATTATATGCTTTAGCTTGTGCCTCCTTCAAGTTATCACCTAGAGCTGTTGCACAAAAAACTCTTCCACCAGATGTTAAAACTTCATTATTAGAAAGCTTAGTTCCAGCATGAAATAGTTTTGTTTCACTTTCAGTATTATTAGGAAGTGAAACTAACTTGTTAGATTCATAACTTTCAGGATAACCTTGTGATGCAATTACAACTCCACAAGAATGCTTTTCAGTCCATTCAATCTCATGAGATTCAAGTTCATCATTTATAGCAGCTAAACAAAGTTCCACCAAGCTTGATTTAAGTCTTAATAAAATTGGTTGAGTTTCAGGATCTCCAAATCTGCAGTTAAATTCTAGAACTTTTATTTCACAATCTTTAATCATCAAACCTGCATATAAAAATCCCAAGTAGGGTGATCCTTCAGAAATAAGACCATGCATTGTTGGGGTCATAACCTCATCAATAATTTTTTGATGAATGTTTTCATCCACTATTGGAGCAGGTGAGTATGCGCCCATGCCGCCTGTATTAAGCCCAATATCACCTTCACCTACAGCTTTATGATCTTGACTTGTGGCCAGAGGAATAATTTTATCCTTGCTTACCACAGCTATGAAGCTAGCTTCTTCTCCTTCTAAAAAATCTTCTATCACAACACTACTTCCAGCCTCTCCAAATGCTTGATCTTTAAAGATACTTTCAAGAGCATTGACGGCTTCATTCTTTGTATTGCAAATAATCACACCTTTACCAGCTGCTAGACCATCAGCCTTAACAACAGTAGGAAATTCAATCTGATCAAGGTGCATAAGTGCTTCATCAAAAGAATCAAAAGCTGCATAGCCTGCTGTAGGTATTCCATACTTAACAAAGAAATCTTTTGAGAAAGTCTTTGAGCCTTCAAGTTGAGCAGCAGCTTCAGAGGGGCCAAAAGTACTAATATCTTTAGCTTGAAGAAAATCAGTCATGCCCATAACAAGAGGCTGCTCAGGACCAATAATTACAAGAGCAATATTTTCGTTCTTACAAAAATCTGCTATTTCCTCAAAGTTATTTAAATCTAGCGAAATATTTTCCAACTTTTCTTCTAATGCAGTTCCAGCGTTACCTGGACAAACAAAAACTTTGGTCACTGCGTCATCTTGTGAAGACTTCCATGCTAGGGCATGTTCTCTTCCGCCTGAGCCAATGACTAAAACTTTCATTAGTGCCTAAAGTGTCTGGTGCTTGTGAATACCATCGCGATGTCATTTTCATTCGCAGCTGCAATCACTTCATCATCTCTTATCGATCCACCCGGTTGAATAATTGAAGAGATTCCACTTGAAGCAGCTTTATCTATACCATCTCTAAAAGGAAAAAATGCATCAGAAGCCATAGAAGCACCTTTAACCTCTAACCCTTCTTCTTTAGCTTTTAAGTTTGCAATATCAGCACTAATAACTCTGCTCATTTGGCCAGCACCGATACCTATTGTCTGTCGATTCTTTACATAAACTATGGCATTACTTTTAACGAACTTAGCAACTCTCCAAGCAAACATTAAATCGTTTAACTCTTCTGGTGTCGGTTCTCTTTTTGTAACACATTTTAAATCTTCTCTAGGAACAACGTAGTTATCATCTGATTGAATTAAAATTCCTCCAGAGACTTTTTTAATCACTCCTGGATAAGGGTTGTCTTGCTCAAGGTCAACCTTTAGAACTCTGACATTTTTCTTTTTAGCAAATTCAGCCAATGCACCTTCTTCATAGTCAGTTGCCAAAATAACTTCAACAAATTGCCTTGAGTTTATTTCTTCGGCTGTTTTAGTATCCAAAGTTCTGTTTAAAGCAATTATTCCACCAAATGCTGATGTTGGATCGGTTTTAAATGCTAAATCATAAGCATCATAGATATTGTCTGATTCGGCAACTCCGCAAGGATTTGCATGTTTAACAATTACGCACGCAGGATCATCAAATGCTCGTACACATTCCCAAGCTGCATCAGCATCTACTATGTTGTTATAAGATAATTCTTTGCCTTGCAAGATATCAGCATTAGCGATGTTTTTGTGTTGCAAATTAGAGAAGGTAAAAAGGTTTGCCGTTTGGTGAGGGTTTTCGCCATATCTTAAAGAAGAACTTTTCTCAAAACTATAATTTGGTATTGAGTTATCAGATTCTTCTTTTAGATAATTTGAGATAGAAAGATTGTAATCAGCCATTTTCTCAAATACTTTTTGAGATAATTCTTTTCTAAAGTCATATGAAATACCATCACCAGTTTCCCATTCCTCAATTAGCCTTGAATAATCAGAAGGGTCTGATACAACAGCAACGTCCTTAAAATTTTTGGCAGCTGACCTAATCATAGTTGGACCGCCAATATCTATTTTTTCAATTGCCTCATCAAAAGAACAATCTTGGGCAATTGTTTCTTTAAATGGATAAAGATTAACTACAACTAAATCAATCGGCTCATAGCCTCTCTCTTGAAGAACATCCATATCTTGATCACGTCTTGCAAGGATCCCAGCATGAATTTTTGGATGCAAAGTTTTAACTCTTCCATCCATCATCTCTTCAAATCCAGTAAAGTCAGAAACCTCGACAACTTCAGATGTAATTTCTTTTATTGCTTTGTAGGTCCCGCCTGTAGAAAGCATTTTTACTTCTTTTGAAACTAGAAATTTAACCAGTTCCTCTAGACCTGATTTATCTGAGAGACTTATGAGGGCTGTTTTTGGCTTTATTGAATGCATTATTTAATATTATATTTTTTTAATTTTGTTCTAAGGGTTGTTCTATTCATTCCAAGGATTCTTGCACTTTTTGACTGATTATTATTAGCAAATTTCATCACTGCATCTAAAAGCGGGGGCTCGACTTCATTCAGCACCAGTTGATAAACATCAATGGGCATATTTTTTTGATCTAGTTGCTTGAAATATCTTTTCATAGCTTTTCTAACCTCATCCTTTAGTGGTTTTTTAGAATAGCTATCAAATGATTTCTTTTTATTTCCCAAATGAATTTATAAAATTAATAAGAAGAAATATCAGTTTACAGTTGTTTAAAAATTGCTCAATAGATTTTTAGAGATTTATTATAGTTTTTTTCTCATCGCCAAGAGAGATGCTTTTAACCTCTTTATTCTCAAAAGTAATTTTAGTTACGGATACGTAATTAGGGTAAAAGTACATGAGCGCATTATTTTTAAGAAGTGAACCTACCAAGGCATTAATAACCATGAAATGGGTAAATACAATTGTATTGCGCGAAACATTGAGAGAATCCTTGATAATATTATCTCTCCAATTTACTAAAGAATCAGGCAAATCTTTGATTTCGGTATTCATAATGTTTGTTAGCCAAGCTTTTTTTTGAGAATTATCAATATCATCTGATGGAATCTCAGAGTACGCATTATTTATTATCAATTCTTTATTAAATTTCTTAATCAATGGTTCTGCTGTCATTTTTGCTCTTGATTTTGGGCTTGATACAAAATTGTATGAATC
>ERZ802822.1177-NODE-1177-length-16957-cov-9.696090_pt1 | contig 16957 bp, 14 predicted proteins | sample MGYA00345649_ERZ802822 | MGnify/ENA primary metagenome ERZ802822 (study PRJEB30503, sample SAMEA104212359) | marine metagenome | biome: Westerlies Biome; feature: [SRF] surface water layer (ENVO:00010504) within the epipelagic zone...; material: water...
CTTTTTACACGTGTTTGGTGACTTCACACTTTTACCTTTACATAAACTCTTTTTAGTTGGCATTATAATATATGTAGATATATTAATAATTGTTATTAGTGACTTTTAGTGGAAGTGTGACTCCGCTGAGGAGCTAGAGTGGTTCAAAGATTAATTTACTCGCAAGACCAAAAAATTGGGACGGTCATTCTAGTCCGTTCATTAGACGATTTAAAATCGATGCAGGATGAGTTTAAAAAACTAACCTTCACCATCTGGTTAATCATTGTAATCCTTGTGATATTTGCCGCGCTATGGATTGAGAAAAGTCTCACAAAACCCCTTATCGAACTGGTCTCCGTTGCCGAGAGAGTAGCCAGTGAGAAAGATCTCCAAGTTCGAGCTAGAAAAATGAGTGATGACGAGTTCGGACGGTTAACGACCGTATTTAATAACATGCTCGATTCGATAGGCGAAGCAAATGAGAAACTTGTTGAAAGTAAGGAACAGATGGAGACTAGGGTGATCGAAAGAACCGATGATTTGAAGAAAGCGAATAAAAGGCTTCAGTCAGAAATAAAAGTTAGAATCAAAAAAAATCAGGAACTTTTAAATCTCCAAAATCAGCTTGGAAGACAAGAACGACTTGCAAATGTTGGACAGGTGTCATCCAATATTGCCCATGAATTACGCAATCCGATGGCTGCAATTAGGAATTCGGTTTACTTTTTAAGAAACAATTTATCCGCCGTAGATAAATCACTGGAGCATCTTGAGATCATTGATCAGCAACTTTCTGCAAGTGATGATGTTATTGAGCATTTAAAAACTATAATTGATACGAGATCTGAAATAAAAAATATCCTTGATAAAACATCGAAGAAATTTGTAATTGTTGTTGGCCCTTGCTCAATACATGATATTGATGCAGCAAAAGAATACGCTATCAAATTAAAAACTTTAAAAAACTCATTATCTGATAATAGCTTATTGGTCATGAGGGTATATTTTGAAAAACCAAGAACAGTCATTGGATGGAAGGGTTTAATTAATGACCCAGATTTAGATGGATCTTTTAAAATCAACAATGGTATAAAAATAGCAAGACAGTTATTAATAGACCTATCCGAGATGAACATACCATGTGGTCATGAGTTTCTTGATTTAGTAAGCCCACAATATTTATCTGACTTGATAAGTTGGGGTGCAATTGGCGCTAGAACTACAGAAAGTCAGAGTCATAGAGAGCTTGCTTCAGGATTATCTTGCCCAGTTGGATTTAAAAATGGAACAGATGGTAGTATTCAAATTGCAATTGATGCAATGAATGCTGCAAGACACTCTCATAGTTTTTTATCTGTAACAAAAGAAGGAAAGTCCGCAATATTCAACACAGCAGGCAACAATGACTGCCACATAATTCTCCGCGGAGGTAATAAAAAAACAAATTTCTCTTCTAAGGATGTGAGGGAATCTACTATTACATTGGAGAATAATAATTTGAAACCTAATATTATGATTGACGCGAGCCACGCCAACAGTAAAAAGGATTATAAAAAACAGTCCACTGTTGTCGAAGATGTCAAACAACAGATATGTAATGGTGAAAAAAATATCATCGGAATTATGCTAGAAAGTAACCTTGTAGAAGGCAATCAAAAAATTAATAGCAGAGAAAAACTAAAATACGGTCAAAGCATTACAGATTCATGCATAGGATGGAATGAAACTGAAGAAATAATTTTATCACTCGATGAAGCATTAAAAAATAATTTATGAAAATTAAAACTTTAGATATTAGTAAAACGAACTTTAATAAAGACTTAAATGAATATCTTAAATTGAAGGTCGAAAACTCGAAAGCTATCGAAACTTCTGTTTCTCTAATATTAGAGGATATTAAAAAAAATAAAGACAAAGCTTTAATAAAATTATCTAAAAGATTTGACAAGACTGCCTATAAAAGTACATCTGAATCTGATGTATCAAAAGCTGAAATAGTCAAAGCTTATTCACATATATCTAAACAAACATTAACAAGTCTAAAAAAAGCAATAATAAATATAAAAAAATTTTCAAGAAAACAAATGCTGAAAAGTTGGTCAATGAAAATCAATGGATCAACACTTGGAGAGAAAGTGACAGCTATTGAGAAGGTCGGTATATACGTACCAGGGGGCAAAGCATCCTATCCGTCTACTGTATTGATGAATGCAATTCCTGCAAGAACAGCGGGTGTAAAAAATATAACTATGGTTTGTCCTCCGATTAATGGGAAACTTGATCCACTTGTTTTAGTTGCTGCAGATTTATGTGAAGTCGATGAAATCTATAAAATTGGTGGAGCTCATGCGATTGGGGCTCTTGCTTATGGCACAGAAACTATTGAACAAGTTCATAAAATTGTAGGCCCAGGCAATATCTATGTAGCTACTGCTAAAAGAAAAGTATTTGGTACAGTTGGTATTGACAGTTTTGCAGGACCATCAGAAATATTAATTATTGCTGATAAAGATGTGAATCCTGAATGTATAGCTATTGATATGTTTGCTCAGGCTGAACATGATGAAATGGCACAATCAATTTTACTAACAACAAGTGGTAAGTTAATTTTAGACGTGAATAAAAAAATTAACATAATGATTAAAAATCAAAAAAGAAAAGATATTATAAAAAAATCACTTACTTCGAGAGGGTTGTTTATCAAAGTAAAAACACAGTCTGACATTGTAAATATAGCAAATTCCATAGCTCCTGAACATTTAGAGATTCTTGGCTATAAAAAATTAAACTTACCAAAAAAAATTAATAATGCTGGTGCAATTTTTATAGGCGAGTCTAGCCCTGAGGTTTTCGGAGATTATTGTGCTGGACCCAACCATGTGCTTCCAACAAACGGTACGGCTAAATACGCTTCACCTTTAGGAGTTTATGACTTTTTAAAACGGTCTAGCATTATGCAAATATCAAAGACTCATGCAAAAGAGCTTTCAAAAATAGCTATTTCTATTGCAGACAGCGAAGGGTTATATTCACATTCAGAATCAGCTAAGTATAGAAAGTAACTATCTATTTATGGTTTTATGAGTTGCTGGCATCGCGGTTACCTTAATAGAAGACTCAACCAATTCTTCACCTCTTCGATATTTGAGAGTTACTTTTTGATCTACCTCAAAAGAGGCTACAATTTTTACTACCTGTTTGATATTCTCTATTAATATACCATCAATACTCACAATGATATCCCCAGGGTTTAATCCAGATTCGTCTGCTGGACCATTTTTTAGTACATTTGTTATGACTACTCCGCTTGGAGTGTTATATGCAGACATACCGACATAGCCTCTGACTACCCTTCCATACTTGATTATCTGTTCAGTGATGTTTCTCACAAGGTTAGAGGGCACTGCTAACCCAATTCCATCACTGCCGCCGCCAAGAGATAAGTTCATGGTGTTAATGCCAACTAAATTTCCATCTGTATTAACCATTGCCCCACCTGAATTTCCTGGATTGATAGCAGCATCAGATTGAAGGAATTCATCAAGTGGGTTTTCAGTTATATGTCCACTATTTGTTCTTGAAATTATTCCCTGAGTTAGTGTCTGTCCAACTCCAAATGGATTACCAATGGCTAGAACTATATCGCCTATTTTAACCAATGTGGAATCGGAAAAAGTAATTGATTTACCTTCATAACTACTGTGCAATAATGCTATATCAGTTATAGAATCTACCCCAATAATTTTTGCTGGATAGATTTTATTATCAGTAGTTATAATGTTAACTATTTGAGCTTGTCTAATAACATGTTCATTTGTGACAATATGCCCATCAGAAGTTACGATAACACCTGAACCTCTTCCTTTGTCTGTTTGTATTGTAACAACAGAATCTTTTACAGCTTCATATATATAGTTATAAGAATTTTTCCCCGATATAATATTTTCATTTGAAGTCTGATTTACTTTTATAGAGACCGGTGTATCTAAAATAACTAAATACGATGCGATACCTGCAACAACACCAATTACCATATATTTTAAAAGTTCTTTAAACATAATATTAATTTCTATGTCTAAAAGTATATATTAGAGAATCATTATATGATATATTATCGACAGAATTAAAAAAGTGAACAGGGACATGAGCGATAATAATAATTCATCAAATAGAAGAAATTTTCTTACGAATGTAACAAAAGTAGTGGGCGGTGTCGGAGCAATTTTTGCTGCAATCCCATTTTTATCTTCAATGTCCCCAAGTGAAAAAACGAAAATGGCAGGTGCGCCTATAGAAATAGATATATCTGCAATCCAACCTGGTGCTTTTAAAATTGTTGAATGGAGAGGAAAGCCTGTTTGGATAGTTCATAGAACAACAGAGATGCTTGAAAAGATTAAAAATGATGCCGAGCATTTAGCTGATCCTAAATCGGATGAGGAATATCAACCGCAATATGCTCAGAATAAATTTAGATCGGTAAAGCCTGAATATTTGGTTCTAGTCGGAGTATGTACTCACTTGGGTTGTTCACCATTGTATAAACCAGGAGAGAATAAGGACTTAGGCCTAGACTGGAAAGGAGGATTTTTCTGTCCCTGTCATGGATCAAAGTTTGATTTATCTGGAAGAGTTTATAAGGCAATGCCCGCACCTTATAATCTAGAAGTACCACCGTATTATTTTGCAAGCGAGACTAGGTTAGTCGTTGGGGAGGATAGAACATAATGAGTAAATTTATTGCATGGGTTGATGAAAGATTGCCGGTTTCGAACTTTGTAAAAAACCATCTATCTGAATATTACGCACCTAAAAACTTTAATTTTTTTTACTTTTTTGGAAGCCTTGCATTATTCGTATTCATAATGCAAATTATTACCGGTATATTCCTCACTATAAACTATAAGCCGGATGCTGCGTCAGCATTTGCCTCAGTTGAATACATCATGAGAGATGTAGAATGGGGCTGGTTAATCAGATATATGCATTCTACAGGAGCCTCATTTTTCTTCATTATAATCTATTTGCATATGTTGAGAGCGCTGATGTATGGATCCTATAAAAAACCAAGAGAACTATTGTGGCTATTTGGAATGTTTATATTTGTACTTTTAATGGCAGAGGCGTTCATGGGATATCTTCTACCATGGGGTCAAATGTCATACTGGGGAGCCCAAGTAATCATATCATTATTTGGTGCTATACCATTTATAGGTGAGTCTTTAGCTTTATGGATACGCGGTGATTATGTAATCTCAGATGCTACATTGAATAGATTCTTTGCCTTCCATGTCATCGCTCTTCCGCTTTTACTTTTTGCTGTAATCTATCTTCATATTGCAGCTTTACATACAGTAGGCTCAAATAATCCTGATGGAGTGGAGATAAAACAAAATAAAGATAAAGATGGTAAACCAGTTGACGGCATCCCTTTTCATCCTTATTACACAGTTAAAGACATCTTTGGTCTCGCAGTATTTTTAACTATATTTATGTTTGTAGTGTTTTTTCTTCCAGAATTTGGAGGTTTTTTTCTTGAGAAAGATAACTTTGTTCCAGCAGATCCATTAAAAACACCAGAACATATCGTCCCTGTTTGGTACTTTACTCCTTTTTATGCAATTCTTAGGGCAATTCCTGATAAGCTTGGTGGTGTTTTAGCAATGGGCCTTGCTATTTTTGTTCTCTTTTTAATGCCTTGGTTGGATAGATGTAAAGTTAAATCCATAAGATATAGATCATTAACATATAAAATATTACTTACATCTTTTGTAATAAGTTTTATCGGTCTAGGTTACATCGGAATGATGGCCCCTACACCTATTTTGACTATACTAGGCAGATTGTTCACATTAGTTTACTTTGGATTCTTTGTGTTGCTTTACCTCACGAGTAAGAATGAGAAAACAAAGCCCGTACCGGAAAGAGTAACTATGTATGAATAAAAAATATGTATTTTTTTTTATCCTAATTTTTTCAACCCAACTTACATATGCTGCAAGTGGCGGTCAGCTCAAACCCGTACAAATTGATTTAGGAAATAAAGCCTCTCTTCAAAGAGGTGCGCAAATTTTTTTTAATAATTGCGCTGGTTGTCATACATTACAATATCATAGGTATAGTAAATTTGTAGGCGATTTAGGAATTAGCGAAGATATGATTAAATCTAATCTTATTCTTACTACCAGCAAAGGTGAAAAAACTAAGTTGGGATCTACAATCGTGAATGCTATAAATCATGACTCTATTAAAGAGGGATTTGGCGTTGTTCCGCCAGACTTAACACTGACGGCGCGCTCACGTGGACCCGAATGGATATATACGTTTCTAACATCTTTTTATGAGGACAAGACAAGACCAATGGGTGTAAATAATGTTCTATATCCAAATGTCAATATGCCTCATGTGTTGTGGTATAAGGAAGGTTTAAAAGAAATGGATGAAAATAATATTCTCACTGTTAAGGTTCAGGGGCAGCTCACTCAAAAAGAATATGAACAAGAAATAACTGATTTAGTAAATTTTTTAACTTATGTCTCTGAGCCTGCTCAACTAGAAAGGTACTCAATAGGTCTATGGGTGATGTTATTCCTTGTATTTTTTGCCTTTATTACGTATCTTCTAAAGATTGAGTATTGGAGAGACATTAAGTAATGACCTTATTAGCTAATCGCAGATCTGCGATACTATTGTTCTCTCTACCAAACTGTCTGGATAGTCATAGAACTCGCATCGTAATTAAAGAGAAGGAAATATCAGCTGAAGTCCATGAGGTTGATACAAATAAAATTCCTGATGAAATTAAAGTTATCAGCCCCTATGACCAATATCCTTCTCTAGTAGATAGAGAGTTGATACTTCAAAATTCTAGAGTAATTATCGAGTATTTAGATGAGAGGTTTCCTCATCCGCCACTATTGCCAGTAGACCCAATATCACGCGCAAAATTTAGGCTTGCATTAAATGAAATAGAACAACATTGGTATGTTAAATATAACGAGTTATATATAGGTGAAGTTTTGGATATGAAGTTTGTTGATGAAATTAAAAATTATTTACTTGAAATCGCCCCTATGATTAAAAATAGTTTTTTTATGAGCGATGATTTCGGTCTCGTAGACTGTAGCCTGGCACCATTATTATGGAGACTAAAATCATTAGATTTTGATTTAGCTTCAAATAATAAAATAATTAGCGAGTACTCAGAGAGAATATTTGATAGAGAAGCTTTTCAAGAAAGTTTAACTGAAACAGAAAAAGAACTTTTTTAAATTCCATAAACATTCATTAGGTCTTATGTTTTATATCATCTAATATAATTTAACATATGATAAAGTAATTCTTATGTATGGCGAGTTATATATTGTTTCCACTCCTATAGGTAACTTGGATGATATCACTATCCGAGCACTAAATGTATTAAGGGATGTAGATTTCATTTTTGCTGAAAGTGTTGAAAGAACCAAATCTTTGCTTTCACACTTTGGAATTAAAAAGAAAGTAATATCATATAACAAAGACAATGAAGTCAGAAAGGCAAGTACAATTATATCTTACCTTGAAGAATCCAATAATATTGCTTTAGTGACCGATGCTGGGACACCATCAATATCTGACCCCGGATATCATTTATTATCAAAACTTTGTCCTGAGATTAATGTAATACCAATACCAGGAGCATCATCGCTAAGCTGCGCATTATCAGTATCAAAAATACCAATGAATTCTTTTATTTTCGTTGGATTTTTACCAAAGAAAGATAACGACAGAAAAAAGAAGCTAGCTGAATTAGTTTTATATAATAATCCTATCTGTTTATTTGAGAGTAAACACAGACTACTAAAGCTCCTTAAAGATATAAATGACATATACGGACAGGAAACTCAAATTGGTATATTCAGAGAGCTTACAAAGGTCTATGAAACTATTATTCATGACAGTGTCTCAAATTTGATTAATTACTACAGCGAAAATCCCCCAAAAGGAGAGTTTGTAATCATTATTTCGTCAAAATCCTTACATAAGACCCCAGATATAAATTATTTGATAATTGTAGAACAGCTGATTAAGAAGAAATTCACCAATAAAGACATAGTAGAGATAATCAACCTCATTTCGAATGATTCAAAAAAAGAAATCTATAAAAACGTATTATCTATTAGACATAGCATATAGTTTTATCGTATCATTTAGTTTTAGTGGAACCTGCTAAACGACATATAAGATGACTCTAATCGAGGCATCTTTTTTTTTATTTAAGACAAGGAAAAATACTTGAAATCTTCTGCGATTCTTCTAGCGGACGGCACGGTAATACCTGCTGAATCAATTGGATATGATTCAATCACCATAGGTGAAATAGTATTCAATACATCTATGACTGGATATCAGGAAATTATTACTGATCCATCATACGATAAACAAATCGTTACTTTTACTAATCCACATATTGGGAACACTGGAGTTAATGTCGATGATTATGAGTCTAGCTATAACGGATGCTCAGGAATTATTATCAGAAATCACCCTACAAAAGAAAGTAGTTGGAGAAACGAAAATAATTTTCTTGAATTCCTCAAGGACAAAACGATTTCTGCTGTATGCTCGGTAGATACAAGATATTTGACATCACTTCTAAGAGAAAAAGGTTCTATTAATGGATGTATAGTGCCAGATATAAAAAAATTGGATCAAGCAAAGGATTTGTTATCAAAATTCCCAGGTCTAAATGGATTAGATTTAGCAAAAAATGTGACAACTAAAGAGCAATATATTTGGAATGAAGGAACACATGATTTAGTAAATGTTGAGTCTTCAAAAGGTCAAAAAGAGCTGAGAGTATTTGCTTATGATTATGGCATTAAAAAAAATATATTAAGAATACTTACTGATTTGGGTTGCGATGTGACTGTTGTCCCTGCAGAGACTACTTATAATGAAGTATTGAAAAATAAACCCGATGGAGTATTTCTATCTAATGGCCCTGGGGATCCTGCAGCATGTGACTATGCCATAAACAACATCAGAAACTTATTATCAAAACAAATACCAATTTTTGGAATATGCTTAGGTTTTCAGTTGATGTGTTTAGCAAGTGGTGCAAAAACCTATAAAATGAAGTTTGGCCATCATGGCGCAAATCACCCCGTAATTGATGTTAATACAAGTAGGGTTTACATAACCAGTCAGAACCATGGATTTGCAGTGGATAAAGATTCATTAAAAAGCATCCATAAAATCACGCATAAATCTCTTTTTGATGAATCTCTTCAAGGAATTGAATTAACAGATACTCCTGCATATGGCTTCCAGGGACATCCAGAGGCTAGTCCTGGCCCACAAGATATTTATAATTTATTTAAAAAGTTTATAGACAATATGAAAAAGAAAAATGCCTAAAGAAAACGGAATAAATAGTATTTTGGTAATCGGTGCAGGGCCAATTATTATCGGTCAGGCATGTGAATTTGATTACTCTGGTGTTCAAGCATGTAAAGCTCTTAGAGAAGAGGGTATAAAAACTATTCTTGTAAATTCTAACCCTGCTACAATCATGACTGATCCTGATATGGCAGATAAAATTTATATTGAACCAATACATTGGAGGAATATAGAAAAAATTATTGCTATAGAAAAACCAGATGCAATTCTTCCAACCATGGGTGGTCAGACTGCGCTTAACACAACATTAGATCTCAATAGACATAAGATTCTTGAAAAATATAATGTCAAGATAATTGGAGCAAGCGTTGATTCTATTGATATGGCTGAGGATAGAGAACTCTTTAAAAATGCGATGACAGATATTGGTCTTGAAACACCAAGAGCTTATGTTGCTAAAGATTTTGATAGAGCATTAGTGATTCAAAAAGACATTGGTTACCCAATTATTATAAGACCTTCATTTACATTAGGCGGATCAGGCGGAGGCATTGCATACAACAAACAAGACTTTGAGAAAATAGTTAAAAGAGGTCTAGACTTATCACCAACGAATGAGGTTCTTCTAGAAGAGTCAGTAATCGGATGGAAAGAATTCGAAATGGAAGTTGTCAGGGATAAGAATGATAATTGCATAATTGTTTGCTCTATAGAAAATCTAGATCCAATGGGAGTTCATACAGGAGATTCGATTACAATAGCTCCAGCACAAACTCTTACAGATAAGGAATATCAAAACCTTAGAAACCAGTCTATTCAAGTTCTTAGAAAAATTGGAGTTGATACAGGTGGATCAAATGTTCAATTTGCAATTAATCCAGATAATGGAAAAATTTATGTCATTGAAATGAATCCAAGGGTTTCTAGATCTTCTGCACTTGCATCAAAAGCTACAGGTTTTCCTATCGCTAAAGTTGCAGCTAAATTAGCTATCGGTTATACCTTGGATGAACTAAGAAATGAAATCACTGGAGATGTAATCCCTTCATCATTTGAACCAAGCATTGATTATGTTGTAACCAAAATACCAAGGTTTGCATTCGAAAAATTTAAAGAGGCTGATTCTCATCTTACAACCCAAATGAAGTCAGTAGGTGAGGTAATGGCAATTGGCAGTTGTTTTAAAGAATCTCTTCAAAAAGCATTGAGGGGACTGGAGGTTGGTATAGATGGATTCGATGAAATTATATTTGAAGAATCACTGTCACCAAAAGAGAGACAAGATTTGATAGTCAAAGAAATATCAACGCCATCCTCTAATAGAATTCTTTATGTAGCACAAGCTTTCAGAGAAGGTATGAGCATAGATGAGGTTTTCAATTTGTCTTTTATTGATAAATGGTTTCTTAATCAAGTATATGAAATTATTATTTCTGAAAATAAAATGAAAGATAAATTAATTGAACTAACAAAAGAAGAAGTATATGCAATGAAATCAGTCGGATTTTCCGATAGGAGATTAGCAAAGTTATACAACACTAGCGAAAAAAATATTAGAGATTTCCGTAAGGACAAATCTATAAGCCCAGTTTTTAAAAGAATTGACACATGCGCAGCAGAATTTAAATCATCAACAGCATACATGTATTCTACATATTCTGACTTTTGTGAATCTAATCCTACAGACAATAAAAAAGTTATTATCCTTGGTGGTGGACCAAATAGAATTGGACAAGGAATAGAATTTGATTACTGTTGTGTACATGCCTCTATGGCACTCAAAGAGGCTGGGTTTGAGACAATTATGATAAATTGTAATCCTGAGACTGTCTCTACTGACTACGATACTTCTGACAGACTTTACTTTGAGCCACTCACAGTAGAGGATGTAATGTCTATAATAGACATTGAGAGACCATGGGGTGTAATTGTTCAATATGGAGGACAAACACCTTTGAAACTTGCAGATGAACTTGAGAAATGTGGCGTAAGAATAATAGGAACTTCTCCTGATTCTATTGACTTGGCAGAGGATAGAGAAAGATTTAAAGTTTTGGTTGAGTCATTAGGTTTAAGACAACCTATGAATGAAACTGTAACCAATATTGCTGAAGCAAAAAAATCTGCCGAAGAGATAGGCTACCCATTGGTTGTAAGACCATCCTATGTTCTTGGTGGAAGAGCTATGGAAATTGTTACTAATACTTCTGATTTAGAAAAATATATGAAAGAAGCTGTAGATGTCTCTGATGATTCGCCTATCCTTCTGGATAAGTTTCTAAATGATGCTATAGAAGTTGATATTGATCTTCTTTGCGACGGTAAAGATGTTTATGTAGCTGGTATCATGGAACACATAGAAGAAGCAGGTATACATTCTGGCGATTCAGGTTGTTCGCTACCACCGTACACTCTTAAAGATAAAATCGTTGATGAACTGAAAGATCAAGCTTCTAAATTAGCTATGGCATTAAAAGTGATAGGTTTAATGAATGCCCAATTCGCCATTAAAGATGATCAAATATTTTTATTAGAAGCAAATCCAAGAGCATCAAGAACAGCACCATTTGTCTCAAAAGCTATTGGGCTCCAACTAGCAAAACTAGGCGCTCTAGTCATGTCAGGTGCTACCATTAAGGAATTAAGTTTACCAACAGAAAGAAAAAATAATTCTTATTTTTCTGTTAAAGAGGCTGTTTTCCCATTTTCTAAATTTCCAGAGGTAGATGTATTATTGGGACCTGAAATGAAATCAACTGGAGAAGTTATGGGTTTTGGTAAATCATTCGGTGAAGCATATTTTAAAGCTCAGAGAGCAGCTGGTGTTATTTTACCTAAAACTGGGAATGTATTTATCAGTGTAAGAGATCACGATAAAGAACCAATATGTGGAGTAGCAGCAGAACTTATAAATATGGGATTTGATATCTACGCAACCTCTGGAACTTATCTTCACCTCAAAGAATCTGGAGTATCATGTACTAAAATTAATAAAGTAAAAGATGGACATCCTCATATTGTAGATATGATAAAAAATAACGAAGTTCATTTAATAATAAATACGACCGAGGGTGTACGCTCCATAAAAGATTCATTCTCAATAAGAAAAGAGGCTCAGAATCATAAAATATCCTTAACGACAACAGTGTCTGGAGCCAAAGCTTTTTGTAGAGCAATTAAATTTATAGATGATTTTGATGCTGTTGATTTAAAGCTAAGACATGAGTCTTTAACTGTTAATTAAGATTTAAAAATAGTCTCATCTATTCTATTTTCACTATTAGCAACTATGCAACTTATACAAAGGTCACCACTCACATTAATAGAGGTTCTCATCATATCAAGCAATCTATCAACACCTAAGAGTAATGTTATACCCTCTAAAGGGATGCCTATTTGAGTAAAAATTACTGTTAGCATTATTATTCCAGCGCTAGGTATACCCGCAGTACCTATGGAAGCAATTGTTGCCGTTATCACGATTGTAAGTATTTCAGGCATGCCAAGATCAATACCATAAAGACTGGCCAGGAAAAATGTCGCACAACCCTGCATAATTGCAGTTCCATCCATATTTATAGTTGCACCTAATGGAATCGTAAAACTGCTTATCGATTTATTTATACCACATTTCTCATTAGCAGCTTTAAGTGTAAACGGAATTGATGCACTGCTACTGGATGTACTAAATGTAAAAACAATGACGTCTTTTATATTGATAAAAAATTTCTTTGGGCTTAGGTTCGTGAAAGTTTTTAACATGAAATAAAAAGTTATAAAGAAATGAAATAGCAGTACAAAAACGACCGTAAAAAAATAACCCATTAGTGGCGTTAGTGTTTCAAGACCTTGAGTAGCAAATGTTTTTGATAAAATACAAAATACTGCGATTGGCGTAAAAGATATGATTATCTTTACAAGCTCATTAATCACGGCATTAAATTCATGAAAATAATTAACAAAAGTTTTAACTTTATCTTTAACTTTACTTGCTGCAATACCAATTAGAACAGAGAAAATTAATAGATGAATGATATTTCCATTGGATAGTGATTTAAAGATATTAGTTGGGAAGAAATTTGACTCAGTTTCAATATTATCTATAGAAACATCACTCTCAAGATTTGATAATAAAATTGGCTCATAATCTATAAATGATGAAAATAATAAACCCAACGAAATAGCTATGACAGTTGTTAGCAAATATAACGATAAAGTTTTGATACCTAATCTAGAAAGTGAAACATCATCAGATAATGATATTATGCCGCAAACTATGGAAAAAAATATCAGGGGAATAATAACTAGCTTTAGGGCAGAAATAAATAAATCTGATACTATACTAAAAAGATTTATAACAATTGAATCATCTGCAGATACATCATAAGTAAATATATTTAAAAATATACCGGCTATAATTCCTAAAATCATTGCAACAATGATTTTTTTTGTGAAGGACATTACTATTTAATTGAGTCTAATGCAGCTTGATAGTTAGGTTCATCAGCAATTTCAGTTACAAGTTCTGAGTGAAGTACTTTGTTATCTTTAGAGATTGTAACAATCGCTCTTGTTGTAATACCAGAAAGCGGGCCATCTACTAATAAAACACCATAATCTTTTGCAAAATTTCTTGACCTCATCATCGACACAGGCGTCACATTTGCAAGAGATTCGCTCGAGCAAAATCTTTTCATAGCGAAAGGTAGGTCGCTTGATACAATTAGCATCACTGTATCATCAAGTCCTGCCACTTTCTCATTGAAAACTAATGTTGATTTTTGACATACAGGCGTATCGAGACTAGGAACAATACTTAATATTTTATTTTTACCATCAAAACTAGAGAGATTTACGTCTTGTAAATCAGAATCCACAAGGATGAAGTCCGGAGCAATTGAGCCTTTGGCAACGATATCAGAATTTGTGTTAACTTCATTACCTTTCAATGTTATTTTAGCCATGAACATAGATTATACCGATATGACAAAAAAGAAAAGTATAAAAAATTGGGTTAACAAACATTCTAAAGACAGGTATGTGAAGTTATCCCAAACTGGAAATTATAGATCTAGAGCATTTCATAAGCTTCATGAGATTCAAGAAAAATATAGTATTTTTAAGTCTTCTCAGAACATACTTGATTTAGGTTCCGCCCCTGGTTCTTGGTCGGAGTATGTTAGCAGAAACTTCAAGGAAAAAAATCTTGTCGCTATAGATCTCCTTGACATGAAAAAAATCAAAGGCGTACATTTTATTAAAGGGGATATCAATAAATTGGCGGATAGAAGTCAAATATACGCTAAAATGAACAAAGCAGACCTTGTATTATCAGATATCGCCCCTAACATTAGTGGTATAGAAGATGTAGATCAGGCAAATTTCGTTGAGATTCTTGAGTCAATACTTAGCATATGTTCTGATTTACTCAAAATAAATGGAGTTTTAGTTATGAAGTTTTTCATTGGATCATCATATGATTTTTCAAGAGAAAAGCTGAAACAGTCTTTTAGCAAAGTAGCAACTTATAAGCCTGATTCCTCAAGAAGAAGCAGTAATGAGGTGTTCTTTGTTTGTAATGGATATAAAGACTGATATTATTGAAATTATTAATTAACAGTGTCACACTTAGAATGATTCTAAGAAAGGGAGTATTATGGGAGACTTAGTCAAAAATTTAGTTATTTGGACAGTAATTGCGGTTGTAATTATGTCTTTATTTACAGGAGTTGGAGGAAGAAATACTGCCTCACAAGAATTTAATTACACAGATTTTATGCAACAAGTCCAAACCGGCCAGGTTGAGGAAGTAACAATAGCAGGAAGAGAAATTTCTGGTTCATTCAAATCGGGTGAAACATTCAGAACTTATAGTCCTGAAACAGATAATTCTGCATTGGTAGGCGAACTCATTAAAGGCAAGGTTCGCATCAGCGGGAAAGCTCCGGAAAAACAATCTTTTCTTGCTCAAATATTTATACATTGGTTTCCATTTCTTCTGCTAATTGGTGTTTGGATCTTCTTTATGAGACAAATGCAAGGTGGCGGTGGCCGAGGTGGAGCAATGTCATTTGGTAAAAGTAAAGCTAAAATGCAAACTGAGGATCAAGTGAAAGTTACATTTAAGGATGTTGCTGGAGTAGAAGAAGCAAAAGAAGAAGTTAAAGAGCTTGTTGATTTCCTCAGAGATCCTGCAAAATTTCAAAACCTTGGTGGTAATATTCCCAGAGGAGTATTGATGTCAGGTTCACCTGGTACAGGTAAAACACTCCTTGCTAGGGCAATCGCAGGAGAGGCAAAAGTGCCATTTTTTACAATATCTGGCTCAGACTTTGTAGAGATGTTTGTTGGTGTTGGTGCTTCAAGAGTAAGAGACATGTTTGAGACAGCAAAAAAACATGCTCCATGTATTATCTTTATAGATGAGATCGATGCAGTAGGAAGACACAGGGGAGCAGGTGTAGGCGGCGGAAACGACGAGCGTGAGCAAACACTCAACCAATTGCTAGTAGAAATGGATGGATTTGATGGTAATGAAGGCGTTATTGTAATTGCAGCTACTAACAGACCAGATGTTTTGGATCCAGCCTTGTTACGTCCTGGCAGGTTTGATAGACAAGTTACAGTTCCTCTGCCTGATATTCGTGGTAGAGAACAGATTCTTAAAGTACATATGAGAAAAATACCTATAGCAAATGATGTAAATCCTAAACTGTTAGCAAGAGGTACTCCTGGATTCTCAGGGGCAGACTTGGCTAATCTTGCAAATGAAGCTGCACTATTTGCTGCAAGAGCTAATAAAAAAATTGTTGATATGGATGATTTTGAAAAAGCTAAAGATAAAATTCTAATGGGTGGTGAGAGAAAATCAATGGTCATGAACGATGATGAAAAGAAACTCACAGCTTATCATGAAGCAGGTCATGCAATTGTAGGAAGGTTAGTTCCTGATCATGATCCAGTTTATAAAGTAAGCATTATTCCAAGAGGAAGAGCTCTTGGTGTTACTATGTTTTTACCCGAAGAAGATAGATACAGTAACAGTAGACAACGTATAAATAGTATGATTGCAGCATTATTTGGCGGAAGAGTTGCAGAAGAGGTCATTTTTGGTGATGACGCGGTAACGACTGGTGCTTCAAATGATATTGAAAGAGCCACGGACTTAGCAAGAAATATGGTAACAAAGTGGGGTCTTTCTGAAAAGATGGGTCCATTAGCCTACAGTGAGCAAGAACAAGAAGTTTTCTTAGGCAAGTCAGCATCTCAAACAAGTAAGAACATGTCGAATGAGACTGCTAGTTCTATAGACTCTGAAATCAGAAAAATTATTGATCATCAGTATCAAAGAGCTACGAAGCTTATCAAAGACAATCTAGAAAAAATGCATCTGATGGCAGACGCACTAATGAAGTATGAAACTATTGATGTTGAACAAATTGATCAAATTATGGATGGTAAGGTTCCTGATGCACCTGATAGTTGGTCGGATGATGATAATGATTCATCTGGTAAACCGGCTAATACTTCTTCAAAAGATAGTCCTTCAGCTTCACCTGCATCATAAGACTTAAAAATCAGTTCATGGTAGTAT
>ERZ802822.1182-NODE-1182-length-16917-cov-8.795131_pt1 | contig 16917 bp, 17 predicted proteins | sample MGYA00345649_ERZ802822 | MGnify/ENA primary metagenome ERZ802822 (study PRJEB30503, sample SAMEA104212359) | marine metagenome | biome: Westerlies Biome; feature: [SRF] surface water layer (ENVO:00010504) within the epipelagic zone...; material: water...
CTCCTGAAGCCGGCGCTCTGTTGGCTGTTCTGTGCGTTCCTGACCTGTCTGCTCTTCTGCCACAGCGCCCCCTTATCCCAAAACCATCAAGGTTTGGTTAATTCCGGCTTCGAAGAATCGCTGCATTGCTGCGATAAAAGCCGGCATACCGAGGAACAAAAACACAAGCCCAGTCACGATGGTGACGGGGAATCCCACTGCAAAAATATTGAGCTGCGGCGCGGCACGAGTGATGACGCCAAAGGCGACATTAATAATCAACACCGCGGTCAGCGTCGGCAGCGCTAACAACAATGCACTGGCAAAAAGCTGCGATCCGAGTGACACCAGATTCTCGTAGCCGGTCGCGGCAAAGGCTGAATCGGTCAGGGGCACCACCGTAAAGCTTTCGAATACGGCAGACACCAACATCAAATGACCATCGATTGCCAAAAACAGCAGCGTCGCAATCACCACTTTGATCTGACTCACAATCGGGACCTGAACGCCGTTCTGCGGGTCGACGGACATGGCGAAACCCAGACCCATGCCGGTCGCAATAGATTGTCCGGCCAGCACGACGGCGCCAAAAATCATCTGCATGACAAAGCCCATGGCAAGACCGATCGAGATCTCGCGCAAGGCCATCAAAATGCCAGGCGCTGAAAAGAACTCGATGTCGGGATTGATAGGCAGCATAGGCGCCATCAGGGCACTCAGTAACGCCGCTAACACAACACGTATGCGCACGCTCACAGTGCCAGCGCCAAATACTGGCGCGACCATCAGCATCGCCGACAAGCGCAAAAAGGGCCACAAATAACCCAGCGCAAAGATTTCGAGTTGATCTACCGGCATCGCAGCATCCACCTCACCCGATCAATTCAGGAATACTGGTGATCAGCCGCTGACTGAAGGTCACCAGCACTTGGATCATCCAGGGGCCACCCACGAATAGCGCAATCACCAACGCCAGCAACTTGGGAATAAAGCTCAGCGTCATTTCCTGGATCTGCGTGGCCGCTTGGAAAATACCGATCAATAAACCGACGGCAAGTGCAGCACCCAGCAACGGGCCGGCGAGCAATACGCTCATCCAGAGTGCATCCCGCCCCACATCCAATACTGTTTCAGGACCCATTTCGTTCCCCCTCAGAAACTCGTCACTAAGGTGGCAGTAATCAGCGTCCAGCCATCGATCAACACAAACAGCATGAGCTTGAATGGCAAAGAGATCAGCATGGGAGACAGCATCATCATGCCCATCGACATCAAGACTGCGGCCACGACCAAGTCAATGATTAGAAAAGGTACGAACAGTAAAAAGCCGATCTGAAACGCGGTTTTCAGTTCGCTGGTCAGAAACGACGGCAGCAGCACCACCATCGGCACCTCTTCCTGAGACACGAATGGACCGTAGTTACCGAGGTCACTGAATAGCGCAAGATCTGTCGCTCGAGTCTGAGCAAACATAAATTCCCGGAACGGCTCTTTCGCCGCATTTAACGCGGCCTCGAAGCCAATTTGCTCTGACATGTAGGGCATCAAAGCAGCGTTGTACGCCACGTCAAAAACCGGCGCCATGATGAACAAGCTCAGAAACAGCGCGAGTCCCAAAATGATCTGGTTACTGGGGGTCGTGGTGGTGCCCAACGCCTGTCGCAAAATAGCCAGCACAATTAAAATGCGGGTAAATGATGTCATGGTGATGAGCGCGGCAGGCAGCAGTGTCAGCAGCGACATCAATAAGAGTATCTGCAGACTCAACGAGTAATCAGAACCCCCATTAGCGGAGGGCTGGGTGGTAATCAAAGGAATCGTCGCCTGCGCTAATGCCCAGTCCGGCACCAGTAGTAATGCGATCGCGATTACCGAGACGAGCATCCGCATTATCGAGTACTCCCGAATGGGTTAACCGACTGCCATACGGAGCCGAAATCAGCAGGTTTGGCGCTTTCAGCGGTTTCTATTGCTAGAGGCTCGTCGAAAACATGTAGCGTCCGAACATTACCTGGCGCCACGCCAACAAGAATCTGTTGTCCGGCCGCATTGATCAGCACGACCTTCTCTCGCGTGCCCACACTGGCGGAGCCCATCACCGACAAACTGGCCTTACCCGTTGAAGGAGATCGATTCACACGCTTAACGACGATAGCCATCAACACGACCGCGCCAAATACAATCGCCAGCGAGCCCACGACCTGCATCAAATAACCGGCCGACAGTAGCTGTGGCGCATTCCCCAAAGCGGGCACCGCTGTTTCCTGTGCCTGAATGACAGGAGCGGCAGTCAGAAGAAGAGCGGTCAGTGCGTATCGCATGGTCAAGGACCTACTGGAGCGGCTTTAATCGTTCGTCGGTGCTGACGATATCGAGCAGTCGCAGACCGAACTGCCCCTCGGACTCGACAACATCGCCGCGCGCGATCAAGGTACCGTTGACCATTAGATCCATGGGCTCGGTCACTTCCTTGGCCATGCTGATGATGGACCCTTTGTTCAAAGCCATCAGGTCTTTAATGGTCATCTTGGTGCGGCCCAGCTCGACCGACAGCGTGACGTTGACATCGAGCAGCATGTCCAAACTGATTTCAGGATTCTCACTCATTGCCTGTTTCCTCATTTAAAGCTTGGTCAACGGCACTCGAGAGCGTGACTCCCGCTCCCAGGTCGAGCAGACCTGTCATGCCGTACTTGACTGATTTTTTGTCGTCAAAAACGCCGAATTGGCCAAAGCCGACTGACTGGTTTTGCACCTCTAGACTCACCGAGCCCAGTTGAGCCAGATCAACCACATCGCCGACCTTGAGCCCGAGCACTTCGCGAAGCGGTAACTCGATCGATGCCAACACGCCGGATACCTCCACCGCGACATCCTGCATCTGCTCGGCGATTCGAATCTGCCACTCGCCCTCCAACGAGACGCCTGACTCCTGTTTGGGGCCAGCCAACTTGTCCTCGAGGCTTTCGAATGATTCGAACGGCACGAACAGGCGCAATACGTCTTCGAAATCGGGTGTCGACACGTCCGTGACGAGCGCCAGATACTTCTCTGTCGCCACTCGCTCTTCGAGTGCGTCGAGATTGTTCTGGGTGTCGATTACCTCAGTCTCGAATGCAACTTTTTCTTTAAAGGCGTTGGTAACTGATTGCAGGTATAGCTCGGTGAGCTTGCTTGCCACGCGCATTTCGCTCGATGTCGCATCGGCGCGGCCCGTGACACTCGGTGGCTTTGTCTTGCCGCCACCGAAATAGCGGTGCACCAAATAAGACAGCGTGTTCAGAGAAATCACCAGAAATGCGTCTCCGGCCACCGGCTTAAGATTCAGCGTAACCAACACAAGGCCTTCGGGCAGCGCCGCGATCGCCTCAGATACGGAGAAAACGCGTGGCGCCTGACACTTGACCGCCATGTCAGTGCTGAGCTGCTTTACGAGCCCGTGGTGAATGAGTTCGTCCTGACGCTCGAGAATGGCTGCCAAGGCGCCCATTCGATTAACGGTGCCCTGCTCACGCGCGGTGATGTCGAAACGCCGATATTCCCGAGCAGAATCATCTGCAAAGAACACCTCGTCGTCGCCCGATGATTCCATCAGGGCGTCGACTTCGTTTTCAGACAAGACTTCTTCAGACACGGCTCAGGACACCCCGGTTACTGCAAATTAAAGCTGGTGAAATAGACTTCCTGCACGCCAGCTCCATCCGGGAACTTGAGTACTCGGTTAATCGCGGCACGGCTGGAAAGTCTTAATTTTTCTTTGCCCTCGACTGAGCGCATCTCGCCAAAGGCCTGTCGAGCAAATAGCGTATTCAGCTCATTGACGATGACCGGCATATCGCGCTCCGCGATATCGGCACTCTCCTGATGATGGAACATCAGCTGCACGTCGCCCTGGATGTAGCGGATATCGCCCTGGTAATCGACGTTCACCAAGATCTTGCCCACCTGAATGTAGATCGGATCGGGATTCTCAACCACGTCCGGCGCCTCGGCTTCTGCCTCGGCACTGCTGGGCTCCATATTCGACATCATGTAGTAAGTAATCCCGCCGGACGCAGCAATAGACAGCAACATGACGGGGATCAAAATCATCAGCAGCTTGCCCGTGGTGATGCCCGCTGGCTTCACCTCTTCCTTTTCTGTGTCTCTGTTTCGTTTTGCCATCAGATCGTTCTCCCGATTGCGCCTACCGCGCGGGGTCTACCCCCTTGATTAAGCAATAGGCATGCCAAAAAAAATAAACCTTATAAAACAACGCTTTAGAGATAATAAAATCTCATGCGTTGGTTTATTGACGGTATCGAAAAATCGTCCAACCCACGCGCTCCCCCGAAAAGTGAGTGCATGAGCAGACAAGAAGGAGTCTAGCGTGGAATAGGCGGAATAAAACGTGCCGACCCAGCGGATACACTGGGGCGGGAAAAGAGCATGCCTTGCTATCGTGGCTGCGACGCCATCACAGCGCCCGTTTAGATATAGGTATCGACCCGACCAGCCCCATCGAGAGTATCTTCAGCATCGACATTAGCAAGCTGCGGCCTCAAGGCCTGGCCATCGGCTTGGGCGTCACTATCGCCTTGAGCCATGCGCTGAGCGTCTTCATCCAAAGGCTCCCCGCGGCGTTGCGATTCAGTTTGATCGCTCACGTCCCCCTGTGCGAGCTGAATGCCACTTTGCTGCAGCATTTCTCGCAGTCGCGGCATAGATTGATCCAAAAGATCTCTCGCTAAGGCTGTCTCAGCAACGAATACAACGCGGGCGTTATCGCCCTCGGTATTGATCGTGATCTGCACGCGGCCCAATTCTGCGGGCGTCAGCTGCAATCGTGCCTCCTGGAGACCGTTGTTCACAAACACGCGAACCTGCTCGCCCACCTCATCGGTGAATTGCGGTGCCGAAGGTAGGTTTTGCATCACGTGTTCACCACCGGCACGCATCGCGGCAGGTGATGCGGAAGACGCGGATGCTGGAAGCCCCGAGGGAGTGGGCGCTCCGCCGACAGTGGTTACTGTCGTGGATGAGGCCGAATTAGTGGCTTGAGGTAGCTCAAAAGAAGCCGATCGATTGCCCTGCAAATCCAGAGCGAAGCGGCCATCCGAGGACGCGTCCTGCATCGATCTCTGTGCCATCGCCATAGGGTCCAGTGCCGCTGCGCTCGAAGATACACGAGGTCGTGAATCGATAGCGTCCGCCATACGAGCACGTGCCACGTTGCTCGGCTGCAAACTGTCAGGACCGTCTATGTCCGTTTTTAGATCGGCCAGCTCCGTGGCGGGTGTGACCGTGCGTCCGGCGTCAGCGACCTTTAACTCTGAGGCAGGCCCGCCACTATTTAACTCTGAGGCAGGCCCGCCACTATTATTTAATGAGCCCGGTGCCACTGACTGGCCCACGCGGCGCTGTTCCGCTATCTGCGCAGGTGACAGTGTCACAGCCGTGTTGCGATCAACGGTAGTGCTACCCGCCTCGCGCGCGGCTACCTGAGACTCCCTCACTCGCGGTGCCTTGAGGGCTTGCTGTAAGTCATCAGCGGTCAGATTCGCTGTTCGAGCCGTGGCGTCAGGACTCATCGCATCTGCGCTGCCGGCGATCTGCTTGTTCTGTGCGCTGGCAAACGCCATCGCCGCACGGCGCGGGTCGACTTCATCGCCTGCTAACTGATCAGCTACGGTAGAGGTTGTGCTGGAAGCGTTCGGGGAAGTGAAGCGGGTCGACTCAGCGGCTGCGCGAGCCGCTGCGACTGTGTCAGCCCGCGGGACAGTCGCGTCGGGCGAGCCGTCAACGGCGTGATTGGCTCGCGCTAAGGCGACGCCGCCACCCAGCACCTCTTGAACCCCAACCGGGCGCTCAAATAGCGATCGATCGGAAAAATAGTTCGCCTTATTAAAGTGGGTCGCACCCTCGCTGGACAATGTTTTTAAGCGCAACTGAATGCTGTCCAGACTGGCATCACTGTCGGCCAGCGCCTGCTGCAGATCTGCCGCGATGGTGCCCTGAATACCGCCCTGCCCGCTAGACGCCATCATGTTCCAGATCGCATCCAGTCGCTGTGATTGCGCCGGAGTGAGAGCCCCTCCGGCCGTGTTCTGACTGTTGAGCGCGTTATTGGCGTTCATGGCCGCTTTTGTCGGATCAGCCATGGCTAAAGGCATCGTCTCGTCGCTAATCAGTGTCGTTGCCAACCCGGTGAGTACGGTAGCGGGCGTGCCATCGCGGTAGGCCGCTTCCGTAAATTCAAGAACACCGGCACCCGCTAACTGCTCCAGACGCTGCTCAATGGCGACCAGGGGGTGTTGGCTATGAGCCAGCTTCTGATGTAGGTCCGTGTCGAGTTTGCCGGGCAGAGCGCCTTCCCCACTGCTGGCGAGGAGCTGCCAGATGGCCTCCAATCGCTCAGAGATCTCGGAACGGGTCCATTGAACAGGCGTGTCATTCGTTGACAAAACGGCTACCGTTTTGCTCGACATTACGTCTCGCTCTGCAGCGGCGTCAGTCAGGGCCTGCAAGGCTGTTTCACCTAACGCATCAGCTCGCGAAACAGGGTCGCTCGCGTCGCGGGCGGTCCCCACCGTCAGGGCATCCGTTTCAGAGGCTACAGTCTCAACGGCCTTGGCATCGGATGGCTGGTCGTCAGCCGATGGCATCGTTGCTTTTTTCTGATCCGCAGCCGCTGTGACGCCAGTCGGCTGGGTTTCTGCTTCACCATCAGGCAGGTTGTCTCCGCCCTGCGGCAGAGATTTGCCGTTTTCAGAGCTTGCTTGCCCGCTCTTAAGCTCCGCTTTTAGGGTCTCTGAGAAGGCCTCATATTCGGCGTCACTGGCCGGCACACCCAGTGCTAAAGCGCCTGTGGGCGCCGGGGCGGCCTGCAAAATAAAGAGCTCTGTAGTGGCTGACATGCTGTGTCTCCCTTTTCTTCACCATAGAGGTGAGCAAGGGGCGTGCCAACTTACCCTTCAAGCTCGGGATTTCGCGTCCAGTTCGATTCCAGTGTCGCTTGTTCGCGCTTCTCTTCTTCGCGATCAGCCTCGGCATTTTGCTGGGTGATGAGGTTTTTCAGCGCCCGTTCGCGCAGTGAGGCCTGCTGCCACTCAGTACTACAGGACGCCACCGCTTCAGACGATACCGAGGCGGTCTGCACCTGACTGTCTACGGCGACATGGAGGCGATGCATAAACCGCCGGTACTCCTCCAATTGCCGGGGTGACAGGGTGTCGGCGTCGCGTCGCTCCAGAAACTGATCGTACTCACGACTAAATTCGGTCAACTGCTCGAGGCGAGTTTGCTCTGCCTGCTCACTGCGCAACGCATCGCGGAGCCGGCTGGCCGCGGTATCCACCTTGCCCTTGGCCACTACGCCGACTTTGTCCAGCCGGTGCTTACGCATCAGACACCTCCTGCTCGCCCGCAACACCAGTCAGCGTCTGCAAGGCGGTCACGCTCTCTGACATCGATATTGAGGAATCAATCGGCTGCCTGAGGAGCTCCATAATGTGCGGGTGTAGCTGGATCGCCGTATCGATACGGGGATCGCTGCCACGCTGGTATGCGCCAATGGTGATGAGATCACGATTGGCGTGATACGTCGCCATGTGCTCTTTCACAGCCTGCAGGCCAGCGTAGTGCTGCTCGTCGACCAGCGACACCATGGCGCGGCTGATCGAGGCACTGATATCAACTGCAGGGAAAACGCCCTCATCAGCTAACTGCCGGGACAGCACAATATGGCCATCGAGGATGGCCCGAGAGGCGTCGGCAATCGGATCGTCCAGATCATCCCCTTCCACGAGGACCGTGTAGATTGCGGTAATCGAGCCATTTTGGTTGTTGCCTGCCCGTTCCACGAGACGCGGTAGCAGTGAAAAAACTGATGGTGTGTAACCCCTGGACACCGGCGGCTCGCCGGCCGCCAGACCAATCTCACGCTGTGCCTGCGCAAAGCGTGTCAGTGAATCCATCAGCAGCAACACATTCTTGCCCTGATCACGAAAATATTCGGCAATGGCAGTGGCACGCCAGGCCCCGTTGACCCGCATGAGCGGTGATTGATCCGCCGGGGTGGCGATCACGATCGCGCGCTTCAGGCCTTCCGGGCCCAGCGTTTCATCGACGAAGTCGCGAACCTCTCTGCCCCGCTCGCCCACCAGTGCCACGACAATCACATCTGCCTGGGTGTTCCGGGTCAGCATGCCCAGCAAGGTACTTTTACCCACGCCTGAGCCTGCAAACAGCCCCAAACGCTGGCCCTTGCCAATCGTGGTCAACGCGTTAATCGCCCGGACACCCACATCGAGTGGCTCAGTAATCGCCTCGCGGCTGAGGGGGTTGAGCGCCTCGCCCCGGAGCGCCGTGCGCTTGAGTGGCAGCACGTCACCGCCACCGTCAATATATTGGCCCGCACCATCGAGCACCCGGCCCATCATCTCTTCGCCGACCGCAACGGCGTTTTCTTCTTCCAGCGGGATAACCGGTGCGCCGATAGCCAGCCCCTCCACACTGGATTCCGGCATGAGCACCAGTCGCCCATCGGAGAAGCCGACAATCTCGGCCACGATGTTCCGTGTGGGCGCGACGCGAACCAGGCATCGGCTGCCAACTGCACCTGTGCAGCCCGCGGCTTCGATCTTGAGGCCGATCATGCGTACCACCCGGCCCGCCACACTGGGCGTCAGAGACTGGGGATGAACCTCCGCTCCGCGAAAACGATCAGTCAGCCGCCCGCTTCTGGCATCAATAATGCTTTGCGCAGACGCCATATCATGGCTCCCCTTCAGAGGACTCTGAGGACGACGTGGGCTCCAGCGGATCTCGAGTTGCCTGAGAAGACAATGCAGGCACCTCGAGGCCCACCGCCTCTCGTATTGCAGCCGTCAACCGGCCTTCAAGCGTGGCATCCACTACAGAATCATCTACTTGAATCCGGCACCCGCCCGGCATCAGGTCATCGTCGACTTCGACACGCCAGGGCTGATTTTGCAGCAGCTCGGGTGCGACCTCCTCAAGACGCGAGAGGTCGTGAGAATTAACAGTAATTTCAACTGCTTGACTGCTACTTTTCAGTAACTCTATCGCTCTTCTGAGCGCGGCCTCGATCGACGCCGGCTCGGTCTGAAGCTCTCGCTCGAGCACGGCCATAGCGACGCGGGAGACCAATAGGCACTGCTCCTTAAATAGCGCCTCTTCCTGCCGAGCAAATGGTTGAGCCATCGCTTCCCACAGCTGTTGTAGATCTGCGGTGACCGGCTGAGCCTTGGCTAACCCGTCGGCGTGCCCCTTCTCAAAACCCTCGTCGTAACCCTTCTGTCGAGCGCCATCCAGGGTCGCACGAATACTCGAGACCGTAACCGTTTCGGTCTCGCCTAGGTGCGGCGGGGACCAAGCGCTTGGCGCCGCGGCTTCAGGTGACGAAGTCGTCATTCTTTCGCCCCAACATAATTTCGCCGTCTTCCTCGAGTTTCTTGGCGATGACCAAAATCTTTTTCTGCGCTTCGGTCATCTCGGCCAGTTTGACCGGACCCTTCGCCTCCATATCCTCTACCAACATGTCGGCCGCGCGGGTCGACATGTTGTCCAGAAACTTATCCATCAGCTCAGGATCAGAACCTTTCAGCGCAATCATCATGTCATCGGTGCTGACCTCGCGGATCAGTCTCTGCATGCTGCGGTCGTCTACATTGCGCAGGTGCTCAAAGACCAGCATCAGGTCACTCACCTCTTCGCCCAGTGCTTCATCACTGCCTTTGAGTGCCTCAAGCATCTCACCCTCGAGTTGGGCGTCTACCGTATTCAAAATATCAGCGGCACTCTTGGCACCCTCAATGGGCCGCGGCGGAGTACTCTTGACCGCACCAATGTGCTGCTCGAGCACCCGGTCCAGCTCTTCCATGGCTGCCGGGTCGAGAGTCTCCAGACGAGCAATGCGCAGCATGACCTCCTCACGCAGCGTCTTATCGAGCAGGGGTAGGATCTCGCCCGACTGAGTATCATCGAGTAGCGATAGAATCGTCGCGCCGATCTGGGGATGCTCCTGCTTTAGAATGTCGGCCACCGTGACTGCGGGCATCCAGCGCAAGGCTTCAATAGCCTGCGTCGGCTTGTCGCCCGGCATGACTTTAAACAACACATTGCGCGCTTTTTCTTCGCCCAATGCCTCCAGCATCACGCGCTCAGTAAAGCTCGATGCGCCCACACCAATCGGATTGATTTGACTGAGTTCCTCATGAAACGAGGACAGCACGTAGGCGATCTGCTCATCCGATACGCCCGAGAGCGAGGCCATGGCGCGCCCGACCCGCTCTACTTCGGGGGGTTCCATGTGCTTCATCAGCTCAGCCGCCAGGGATTCGCCCAGACCCAGCATCAAAATCGCTGCGCGCTGGCTCCCCGTGATGTTGATCTCTTTATCAGCCATCAGCGGCTACCCAGTTCTTCATGACTGAGGCTGCACGGGCGGGCTCACCACCCGCCGCTTGTCGCGCCATGCTCAGAGACTGCAAGTAATTGGCGCCTTGATTCATATTCTCTGGCAATCCGACAGGCTCACCCGAAGCCAGCATCATCTGCCCACCAGCCTGACCGTCGGGGCCAGACAACTGGTTCTGCGCCATCATCTGGGGCGCGGGCGGAATCGGCACCGCTGCGAAGCGCATCAGCGGCCTCAGCACCGCAAATACCAGTGCCAGCAGCACGCTTAGCGCCAGCAAGCCTTTACCTGCCTGCCAAACCCAGTCCTGCTCGAAAAAGCCCGGTTCAGGCAGCGGCTCGGGTGCTGGCGGACGCATGAATTCAGCGTTCATGATGCTCAGCGTATCACCCCGATCTGCTGTGAAACCGATGGCCTCAGAGACGAGGGTACGAATTTCATCCAATTGCGCCTGCTCAAGGGGGGCACGGGTCACCTGACCGTCGTCACCCACGTTCTCGGCGTAGTCCAGCAATACCGCGACCGAGAGTCTGCGAACAGAGCCAGGGGTTTCCTGAATATGGCTGATCGTCTTGTCCATCTCGTAGTTACGCGTGGTACTGGTGCTGGTTCTTGCAGGGGGTTGTTGCGCCACTTGCTGCTCTTCCCCTTGCTGCTGTTGCAGGGCCGGGTCCACCGGCGCTTCGTTCACGAGCTCACCCGGTGCGCCGCCATCGACCGGCGTGTTGGCGACCTCTTCAGAGAGCTGTTCACTGCGCACAACTGTATCCGGCGCATAGACCTCGCTGGTGCGTTCAACGCGCGTAAAGTCCATGTCGGCACTCACCTGCGCGCGCACCGAACCTGCGCCGAGAATGGGCTCCAGAATCATCACAATGCGGTCGCTGTAATCTTGCTCCAGCTGCTGAGTCAGACGGTAATGCTCTTTCGAGCTACCCATGGCAACGTCCTCGCCCTGATCTGAGAGTAATTTGCCGGCCTGATCGACAACCGATACCTGCGACGCATCCAGGTTGGGCACGCTGGAAGACACCAAATGCACAATGCCCGCCAACTGACGGTCGCTTAGAATGCGGCCTGGATAAATATTGAGCATCACCGATGCCGCGGGCGCATTGCCCTTGCGCAAAAACGGCGACTCTTTAGCAATCGCCAAATGCACACGCGCGCTGCGCACGCTATCAAGCGCCGCCATTGTTCGTGCCAGTTCGGCTTCGAGCGCGCGGTGATAACGCGCCTGCTCCATGAAACTGGATAAACCGAGTTCCTGTTCTTGATATAAGCTCTCAAAGCCAATGCCGTCGCCTTTAGGAAGGCCCTCGCTGGCTAACAGTAGCCGAGCTCTGTCGAGATCGCCCTGAGGCACCGCTACGACGGAGCCACCTGCATTAATCTCGTACTCGATGCCATTAGCCTCGAGCGTTGAGATCACAATATTGGTATCAGCCGGATTCAACTGGCTAAACAGCGGCTTCATGCCTGGCGCCATCGCCCATTGCACCAATCCTATCGCCAGCGCGACACTCGCTGCCAAGCCCACCAGCAAGGCCAACTGCCTGACCGCCGGCTGCCGCGAGAAACCGCCGAAGCGCTCCATCAATGTCTGATCTTCATCCGCCATCTTGATTAAGCTCCCCTACCTCACACCGGCATGTTCATGACTTCTTTATACGCAGATAATACCCGGTTGCGTATTTCAGCCACTGCCTGAAACTGAAGACCCGCCTTTTGCGAGTTCACCATCACCTCTGCGAGCGACACTGAGGGGTCGCCCATCTCAAATCGTGTTGTCATCGCGCGGGATTCCTGCATGGCAGCGTTCACCTCGCGAATGGAATCATGCATCAAGTTTGAAAAATTGCCCTGACCTTGCACCGCCTCCGGAGTAGCCTGCGGATTCGCCAATGCTTGCATCGCGCGCATCTGCGCGAGCACTTGATTGATTGCAATATCACTCATGATTCGGCCTCCTCCTGACCTGGCTTATGCGGGCAGTGCTACGCCCAACTGGCGCAGACGGGCTAACTTATAGCGCAAAGTGCGCGGGCTGATGCCCAGGCGCTCCGCGGCCTCTTTTTTCTTGCCACCCGAGGCTTCAAGTGCCTCACAGATGAGCTCATGCTCTCGCTGCTTCAGATCGCCATCGAGCCGTGGCTGATCTACAGTGGCCTCTGACTCTATCGGCTCGGCACCGCATAACGGCTCCGTGATCACGATATCGGCTTCCCGCACCAGACCATCGGGCTGGCACAGAATGGTGGCACGCTGGATGCAGTTTTCCAGCTCGCGCACGTTGCCCTGCCACGTGGCACGGCGAATCTTCTCAGCCGCCGGGAGGTCGAGCCGCAGGGGTCGGTCGGCGGGCTGATACTTGCTCAAAAATAGTTCCGCCAACGGCATGATGTCGGCTCGCCGCTCTCTTAGCGGCGCCAAATGCAGAGGGAACACATTTAACCGGTAATACAGGTCCTCACGGAAGCGCCCCTCAGCGACTTCCTCCATGAGGTTGCGGTTGGTGGTGGCAATCACCCGCACATCGAGGTTAATCACCTTGTCGCTACCCAAGCGCTCGAGCTCCCGCTCCTGCAACACGCGCAGCAGTTTGGCCTGCAGCGCCAAGGGCATCTCGGAAATCTCGTCGAGTAAAATGGTGCCGCCATTGGCCTGCTCGAACTTGCCTGCTCGCGCCTGATGCGCGCCGGTGTAAGCACCCTTCTCGTAACCAAACAGCATCGACTCGAGCATGTTCTCGGGGATGGCCGCACAGTTTACTGCGACAAAGGGCTTGTCTACCCGATTGGAGTGACTGTGCAGGTACTGAGCCAGGACCTCCTTACCGCAGCCCGACTCACCTGATATCAAAATGCTGGCGTCATTCGACGCCACCTTCTGCGCTAACCCATAGACCTTGGCTGTCTCGGGGTCAGACATGATGACATCGCCGGCATCTGCTGCACGCAGCGGCTCCATGCGCGAGACCATGTCGAGGAGTACCTCGGCCTCGAAGGGCTTCAGCAGATAATCCGTTGCGCCCTCGCGCATCGCATCGACCGCGCCCTGCACCGAGCCATGGGCAGTGATCATGACAAACGGCAGTTCGGGGTTATTGACCCTGACCTGTCGCAATAACTCACGGCCGTCCATGTGGTCCATCTGCACATCGCTGATCACCATGTCCACGCATTCCTGCGAGAGCTGGCTCAGCGCGTCGACACCGCTACTGGCTTCGACAGCTTGGTACCCGCCAAATTTAATGGTGTCGCACAGTGCCTGGCGCAGTGTGGCGTCGTCTTCTACGACCAGAACTTTAGCTGGCTGATTCATTCAACCTCTCCCTTCACTCGCTGGGTGCCAACATGGGCAGACTGATAACAAACTCCGCGCCACCCGTTGGGTGATTGCGCGCACTGATATCGCCGCCGTGCTGATTCACAGTCATGGCGACCACCGCCAACCCCAGCCCAGTGCCGGCGGCACGGGTGGTGTAAAACGGGTCAAAAATATGGGGAAGATGCTCGTCGCTTATGCCCGGCCCATGATCGCGGACACGGATCTGGATGCTGCCGGCATCCACGGCATTGACCGACACATAAATCTCGGGCGCCTCACCCGAGGCCTGTATGGCGTTGCACACCAAATTACTCAGCGCACCTACCAAGTCTTCGCGCGCACCGTTGATGCGCACACTGCGATCGACTGTTGTGACGGTGAGTTGGTCTACGCCAAGATCCAGCCCGTCGCGGACCAATGCCTCGAACTCTTGCATCACGTCCTGAAGAAATAGGGGCACCAGTTCACGCGCATCACCGCGGACAAAGCCGAGCATGCTGTCGATCGTGCCTTCAACGTTACGCAGCGCGGTGCTGAGGTTGTCGCAGATGTCGCTGCGCTCGTTATCTTTGAGATCAGCACGGGCGAGTTGCGCCAAATAGAGGGTGGTGGATGCAATCGGTGTGCGGATCTGGTGCGCGAGACGCGCAGCCATCTCGCCCATCGCCATCAAGCGCCGCTTTTGGCTTTCGAGCTGCTGGGACTCGTGGAGCGCGGTGGTATCGGTAATCAGAATCAGCTTTTCGCCAGAGTTCCCCAAGGGCTGGACCGACACCGACACGTGCCGGCGCTTATCGCCCTCTGCAGACTCGTAGCGCAAATTGAGCGAGCGGCGCTCAACCGAGGACCAGGATTCGCCAATGACCGGCTCACCAACGAGCTCGATGGCGTGCGGGTTGGCGTCGCGAATAATGTCATGGCGGTCAACTAACAGCATGCCACCCGGCAGGGCCTGCACGAGTGCAGACAGGCGCTGAAATATGACCTCTTTCTCGGCCAGCTCGCGCATCAGCTGTGTGCGGCTTTGGTGCAGCTCTTGCGTCAGCCGTTCTACCCGCTCACAAAGGTCCACGTAGCTGGTATTGAGCTCTTGTGTGGCGCGGTCGAGCGCCAGATCAATCTCTGGTCCCGGTATTGGCTGTTGCTGGGCGGTTTGCATGCGATATTTGCCCGCTGATTTGTGAATTCAGCGATATCCTTGCAAAAACCGTGCCGATTTTATTTGTTGTTTTTTTTCAATAGGTTATGAAAGCAAATAAGACAGTGCGTCAAGATCCCGACGGGTGATTTCGAGGCTTTCAGGCCTTATTCGTTGCGGTCCAGCCCCTGTTTGCGCATTTTTTCTACCAGCGTGGTGCGTTGTAAGCCGAGTAACTTGGCCGCCTGGGCAACCACACCATCTGAGAGGTCCAACGCCTGCATAATCAGCGTCCGTTCGATCTCGGCCATCCGTGACCTTAGGTCGATACCGTCTTCCGTGAGGCCCGAGAGGACGATTTCTGATCCGTCCTCAACGATGGGCTCTTCGATGAACGCAAAATCGGGCACTCGGGGACTCTCTACTGCCGGCGATGGTGAGTTACCGGTCCGCCACCGATCGGGCAGATGCTTGGTGGACACCTGCTCATCAGGGTGAAGAATGGTCAAGCGCTCCATGAGGTTAGACAACTCACGAGCATTACCGGGCCACTGGTACTGCCGCAGGGTGTCAAAGCAAGCCTTCGATACCTTGGTGCTGGTACCCCGCTGCTTGTTAAAGCCTTCCAGAAACCGCTCGCCAATGACCTGGACGTCATCCGGACGCTCTCTCAGCGGCGGAATCTCGATAGGGAAGACATTTAAGCGGTAATACAGATCGGCCCGGAACTTGCCTTCTTCGGCGTGGGCCTCGAGATTTTGATGGGTCGCGGCAATAATACGCACATCGCACTGCTGGGTTTTATTGCTGCCCACCCGCTCAAAGCTGCGCTCCTGCAACACCCGCAGTAGCTTAACCTGCATGCCCTGAGGCATGTCCCCGATTTCATCGAGAAACAACGTACCCGCGGCTGCCTGCTCAAAACGCCCCACCCGAGCCTGAATGGCACCGGTAAACGCTCCTTTTTCATGCCCGAATAGCTCAGATTCAAGTAACTCACCGGGAATAGCACCGCAATTCACGGCCACGAACGGACCTGCCGCGCGATCAGATTGGCTGTGGATACCTCGAGCCACCACCTCCTTCCCGGTGCCGGATTCGCCCGTTATGAGCACCGAAGAATCGGTCGGGGCCACGCGAGCCATCAGATCTCGGACATCCGCCACCGCCCGGCTGACGCCAACAAGTTCCAGAGCTTTAGCCATGGATTTAGTCGATTACCTCAATAATCTTTCGCTTTGGCTTATCACCTGCTACTCAAGGAAATCGCTGAGCCACAAAAGCCATATTGGGTGGGCACTTGGCGCACGCATTTACATGATGGGTACCACTGTGGCACGCGGATAAGACGTGCGTCAAGATTTTGACGAACGTCTACAGCATCGGGTTTCGCTGCAAACCAAAAAAATGCCGGTTTCGTAAGCGGCGATGTGGCCAATCTTGTCGGTCAGCACTCATTGCTCTCGCGATCGTAGCCTTGCACTATCGCCGCAAATACTCTTGCCCGGGAAGGGACAAAATATTTCTAGCGCAGGCGGCGCATCCGCTCGTATTCGCCCGCAGCATTTAATTGACGAGACTCCTCCTTACCTTCCAGGGCCAATTCGTCCCTTGCTAGCGAGAGCTTGCTCATTAACTCCTCGTTGAGGTGAAGCAGCACAGCCAGCGCCTCCGCGAGCACCCCGTCCAGCCCAACCACGTCCTCGAGCCCCGCAACTGCTCTCTGCGAGCCCCGCGCAGTCCCGCCGCACCGCAATCTCGTTCGACCACTAGCGCCACTCATCATACAGAGGGTGGTAGTGGCGGCCCCACAACGGTAATAAGCATTCGGCCCCGACGCGGTAGGCATCGAAGCCTCGCTCGTCAAAGAACGCCGCCAATTTCAGTACGGGCTCCTTCGAGTCCGTCGCTAAGTCCGAGCACTCGACTAATAAACAATCCGTGTGTCGCAGCGTCGCCTCCATGCCGCGCAGCACGGAACTCTCGTGGCCCTCCACATCAATCTTCGCGAAGGCCACGCGGCCCGTTACTTCACGATCCCGCTGCGTGC
>ERZ802822.1183-NODE-1183-length-16910-cov-8.693222_pt1 | contig 16910 bp, 22 predicted proteins | sample MGYA00345649_ERZ802822 | MGnify/ENA primary metagenome ERZ802822 (study PRJEB30503, sample SAMEA104212359) | marine metagenome | biome: Westerlies Biome; feature: [SRF] surface water layer (ENVO:00010504) within the epipelagic zone...; material: water...
TGAAGTTAGGTGATTTTTCCTCTTTATAAATATGATGAAACGTCATAACCTAAAAATAATAGAGAATCATGTGACAGTCGTATCTTGTAATGGAGATGTTATTTCTGGCAAGCATCCTAATGTATATCTAACATTAAAAGATGGGAGTGCAGAATGTTATTACTGTGGTAAGATATTTGTCACAAAGGATGTACATGAAAAGCATCTTAGTAAAACTAGAAAAAACTTTATGAAAAATAAGAATGTTTAAAAAAAGAGAGACAATAAAACAAGTAGAAGAAGGAAATGACCTAGCTCCTAAATTTGATAAAAATGGTTTTATTCCTGTAGTAACCACGGATGCTAAAACAGGAGTTGTTCTAATGCATGCATATATGAATGAGGAAGCATTAAAAAAGACAATAACAACAAGAGAAGCTCATTATTACAGTCGTAGTAGAAAGTGTTTATGGCATAAAGGTGCTACTAGCGGCCTAATCCAAGATATAAAGAATATTTTTATTGATGATGATCAAGATTGTATATGGCTCAATGTCTCAGTAAGAGGTGAAGCAAGCTGTCACGTTGGATACAAGTCATGTTTTTATAGAGAGATTGACTTAAAATCAAAACAGCTAGAATTGAAGTTTATTGAGGATGAAAAAATATTTGATCCTGAGGAAGTTTATGGCGACGTGCCAAATCCAACCATACTATAAACTACAAATTTAAATTTCTGATAAAGAAGTTAGCTAACAGTCCTATTATGTATAGAGTAATTGCTAAATAAATTATTCCAAATGACATTGAAGAGAAAAAATATAAGATTGATGGAATTGGACTATATTGAGAAAAATACCCATGAGTAAAATGAATGAATATTAATAATGGAACAGAAATTAAAGCTCCATGGAGTATGTTATTAATTACATTTTTTAAAAAATTCATATAATCACTAGTATGTCTAAAATCAGTATAACAAAAAAAACTGCCTGGTCACTTATTTTAAATATTAATGCTAAAACAAAATATAAAGCTAAAAGAAATATTATTGAAATAAGTGAAGAGTTTCAGAAAAATACTTTTCAAATTCGATATAACCGAAAAAAAAATTATATTGAAGATACGAATATAAATTTAAAAAAAGATATTGAAAATCTATTCCATATTTTTTTACCCATAGTCTGTTTTCAAGGTAAAATTCAATATATAGCTCACATTGCTCAATCTCTTGATGGGTTTATTGCTACAGAATCAGGTGAGTCAAAATATATTAGTGGTAAAGAAAATCTTGAACATATTCATAGATTAAGAGCTGTCTCAAATATCATCATCGTTGGCGCAAAGACTTATCTTGAAGATAAGCCAAAACTAACAACTAGATTAGTAAAAGGCAATAATCCGTTGATTTATGTTTTTGATCCGAAGAGAATTTTGAGAAAAAAAGATATCATGGGTGATATAGTCCATTTAAGAGATAATCTGGATGAATTGAAAAAGACTTTACATGATAAAGACAAACAGACTATTTACATCGAGGGTGGAGGTAGGACTATATCTTATTTCATGAACAAAAATATTTTAAATAAAATCCATATTTGTTTGTGTCCTATCATATTAGGAGGTGGGCGACCATCGTTTGTACCTGATAAATATATCGAGCTTAATAATCAAAAATCCTTCAAGCCAAATCATTATCACATGGGTAAAGATATACTGTTTGATATTGAAATTAACTAATTTTTCTGTTGATTAAGAAATACATACCAGGAAGTGAACATAACAAATTAGTTAAACCATATACAATGGCAACTGTAACGCTTGCAGAAACCGTTAGCCCCAAAAGAAAAGATATTGCTAACGCAGTTGTTTCCCTAATACCCCAGCCGCCTATGCTTACAGGCAGAGTCATTGAAAGTAATATAATTGGCGCAAAGACAAAGAAACTAATGATATCGATATCAAGATTAAGTGAAAATGCACAAATTATGTATGTAGTTATATAGGTTAATACAATTATTAATGATAAAAAGAAATGTTTATAAAAAAGCTTCCCACTAAAAATATATTTAAAATTAATAATATATTTATTATTTTGTTTATATCTAAAAAATAATCTTATCAATAAGAAAAGTATGAAAATTGTACCTATTACATAATAGAATGCAGTATATTTTTCATTAATAAAAAAAAATAATGATAGAGATATTATAAATGTTACAACTAATGTTATTTGACCTGATAACCTTTCAAGAATGACAGATTGCAAGGATTTTAAGATATTTCCTCTTTTCTCCCCATTGATCTTTATATTTATACTTCTATAGATATCTCCTAGTATCCCAGTTGGAAGAATATTATTTAAAAATCCAGATATATAGTAGAATCTTATCGCATCTTTGTAGTCAATTCTTGATCTTGTTTTAGAGGCAATGAAATGCCATCTCCATGCCGATAAAAAATATTGAAGCAAGCTTAACAAAACAATTAAAGGTAAATATAATAGATTTACTTCTTTAATTATTAGTTTGATATCGTTTCCATAGTACACAATGAGATAGCTCATCAGTACTATTGAAAGAAAGTATTTAAGATTATTTTTCACTTTTTATAAAGTAAGATATCATTATGCCCAACATATAATTGGATTTTTTTATTATCAATTTCAGATTTTTTATCTTGATACCATTTTCTGAGTATATCTTTATCTATTCCCTCCATATTAAATAAAGACTTCTTGACATCTAAAATATATCTTTTCATGAATACTTTATCTTTATCAAATCTATTTTTAATAATCCATGGTGAATCTTTTACAGTTATATTGAGATTAAGTTTGACTGCTTTTTGTTTTATAAATTCAATAGATTTACGCCCCAGGGCCTTTCCAAATCCTTTGTCTGATCTTTGGTGATTATTAAAAAATGTTAGTATATATTTATCAAATGTATTTGTAGGCGTCCACCTGACTTGGCCATTAAAACATAAGGAGAAATAAAGAATATTGTTTTTTTTAATTCTTTTTAATGCGCTAGCTATTGATGGCTTAGGCATAATATCGAGTGCAGCTGAGTAACTTATTACATGATATTTTTCACTAGAGCATCTGTAACTATCACAATCATTTTTTTTAATTGAAATCGTAGATAATATTTCGTTATTTTTTTTAATAAGCAAATCAAGATTATTTGTATTTGACTGAATACTATACATTGGCCTTAAATGAGTTCTTAAATTACTCTTTATTGATTTAAGTAATTTTATGTCGTGATCAACTAATATACAGTTGTTGAATAAGATATTTTTATCTAATGACCATATTAAAAAGTTACCTGATCCACAGTATAAATCTATAAGATCAATATCATGTTCTTGAGATAATTTATTTATATGATCAACTAAGACCGTACTTCGAGAAATATTATCATAGTCTACTCTCATATTAATCCATGATTTACTAAATTTATTACCCATTTAATACCTGCTTAAAACTAAAACCGACATCTTCCCAACTTCTAGTCCTTAAATTAATGTGATTATCATCAAATGATGTTTTGATAATAGCATCTGCAACTGCCCGTGGAGATTTTGAATCTGTGTAAGTTCTATTAAACCCCCTTAGGTTTTCTCTAAATACTGGTAAATCTGCTACAACTAGAGGTAGTCCAATAGTTGCACTCTCTATATTAGCCATTCCATAACCTTCATACTTACTTAGGCAAAGATAAACTCTGGAGTTTTTAAGATGTTCAATTAATATTTTTTCGTCATCAATAGTATTATGAAAAACAACTCTATTTTCTAAATTATAATAATTTATTTTTGAAATAAGATTCTTATAATAAGGATCGCTGTCATAAAACCCGCCAAATATTGAAAGCGTCCACTTTTCACTAAGATGACTAAGCGTTTCAATACATTTTTCTATATTTTTTCTTGGGATAACAGAACCTGTAGTGGCTATATTATGGTTAATACTTAAATTTGTAATTTTATTCTGGTAATAAATATTGTCAACTCCAGGATATATAACATCAATATTTTTATTTTTAGTTAACATATTCTTTATAATTTTTTTCATGGTATGGCTAACTGTAATGATTCTTTTTGCATGAGAAAATACTTTCCTTTCTTTAAGCTTAGAACTAATATCTCCATTTTTATTCTCCTCATAAGATACTGGGTGATGAATCAGTAAAATAATATTATATTTTTTTGAAAGTATTTTTATAAGATAATTCATTTTCGATGCGACAAGACCATCAATTAGTAAAGTAGAGTTTTTTGGAATCATATTAATTTTAAAGAAGAACTTATATGATAATAAATTAATATCTTTTAGCATAACATTGACTATTTTACATCTATGAGTGTTAAGATAGTCGATAACATTTAAGTCATACTTGTTCCCACCAGATATACTTTTAAGATCTGGAGTAATAAAATAGTTCACTTTAGATAGTTTTTATATAAGAAGCTGAAGCTATATGATTTTCTTTTAATTCAATCTTAACTGAATAAAGCTTGTTTATTGGATAATTAATATTCTGTAATTCCATACAAATATCATCAACAAATTGTTTTGCCATATACTCTGTAGTAGTAATGTGATTGTTAAATTTATCTATTTCGTCAAGATTTTTGTAGTTATATTGTGCAATAACATTCTTTAATACTTTATTCGCTATACCAATATCAATAATTACATTTTTCTCAATAAGTTCCTTCGAAGAAATAATCAGATCAACTACATAGGTAACACCATGAAGATTTTTAGCTGGTCCAAAAAATTCATCTTTTAGACTATGTGCTACAAAACAATAGTCTCTAATTTTCAGTTCATACATTTAATATCTCACAACTTTACAAAGACCATTCGAATTTCCTTTTTTAAAAAAAGACGGCAAGTCTTTTAAAAAGATTTCTTTTTTATCAATCAAGGCATCTAATCTTTTGTCTTTCAACATATTTAGAGCCAATAATCTTCTACTTAAATTATTCCATTTTTTTGATTTATATGCTGATATATTCCCAACTTGCGAGAATATAATTTTTAATCTTCTTGAAAAACAGTTTTCCCCCATTTTGATTTTAGTTTGTTGCTTGCCATACCAGCTGAGAATGCATATCTTTGTTTCTAATGAGCATTTTGATATTAATTCATTTATCACATCTACGTTACCAGAACACTCATAAATAATGTCGGCCTCATTTATGCAGCTTGGATCACTTTTATATATTAACCCTAGAGCTTTACAAGTCTTCCTCTTTTTAGAATCCTTATCAATAATAATAACATCAATGCCAAAACTCTTAGATAAAACATAGGCCATGAGAATTCCAACAATGCCTGCACCTATCACATATGTTTTATCGCCTATTGTTGGTTTTGTATCCCACATGGCATTAATTGCTGTTTCCATATTTGCAGTAAGAAGCGCTCTTCTCAATGGTATATCATTTGGAATAAGTGTGGCTAGCGATGCTTGAATAATATACATAGACTGGTGAGGAAACATTGTATAAACATGCTTATGGAGATATTTTTTTGGGCCCTTTAGTACCTTCCCTATATTTAAGTAACCATATTTTAGATCACTATCAAACTCGCCCTCTTGATGAGGAGCTCGCATAAAACTAAATTGATTCTTCGGGACTTGTCCATCAAAAACTATTTTTTCAGTTCCATAACTTATCCCAGAATATAATGTCTTAACTAAGATTTCATCTTTTTCCATAGAAGTATCAAGGAGTTCTTTTTTGATACTACCTTTTTTCTTAGATACCCAAAATGATTGTGCTGTATACTGATTCATGTATGAATTATAACAAAAATATAATCAGTGGATACCTAAGCATTCAAGTTATTATGACTAATTTAATATTTTTATTATTTCTTATTTTTTCTTTAACGGATAAAAATACTATCCCTTTGATAATACATGACTCTATTATGATATATATAATTACCTGCATACTTTTTTATTTCCTGCTAAGACAAGATAAATTTTCTTATAATATTCCAAATGTGATAACTAACTATAGATTAATTATCAATTGCTTCATTTTAATATTAGTGATGAATATAAATTACTATGATCATTACCTTCTTCTTGTACTAAGCGTAATAAGTCTATTATTAGATGGGGTTGATGGCTACCTATCAAGATTTCTTAAACAACAAACGGATTTTGGAGAGACTTTTGATCAAGAAGTTGATAATTTTTTGATATTTATTCTTAGTTTTTCTCTTGTATATAATTATTCTTTTTGTTTTATGATTATGTGCGTCCCAATTTATAGATATATTTTCTTATCTTTAGTAAAATATGGGTATGTAAGTAATGGCAACCTTCCTAGCTCGTACTTTAGAAAGATTATATGCGTATCAATGATAATCATATTAATCCTCTCTAACTATTTATATACAATAGACGCAATAATTTATTTACTGTATGTCATTATTATATTGTTAACTTACTCTTTTGTTAGAGATACAATATGGTTATATAGGAGAAGAAATGTTTAAGAAATATATTTTAATAATCTTATTCCCGGTCGCTGTATGGGCCTCAGAAGATGAGTATATTATTGATAAATCACATTTTTCAGTAGGTTTCTTAGTTGAGCATGTAGGTTATGCAAAAACTTTAGGTATGTTTAAGCATATAGATGGAAGTTACACACATGATGTAACAAATAAAAAGATTAATGATATAAAAATTGTCATCAAAACTAGCAGTGTATTTACTAATGATGAGAAAAGGGATGAGCATCTGATGAGTCCAGATTTTTTACATGTAGAAAAGTATCCAGAAATGATTTTCGAAGCCACAGATATTAAAATTGATGATAAGCAATCAATTATAAATGGAAATTTAACATTACTGGGAATCACCAAACCACTTATCCTTACTGGCAAGATAAATAAAATAGGCAAATATCCTTTTGGTGGCATTATTAAACCTTACGTGATGGGAATTTCAGCCAGAGGAACAATAAAAAGATCGGATCATGCAATGATGTATGCGATTAAGGATAATCTAGTTGGAGATGAAATAGACTTGATCATAGAGTTTGAAGCAAGAAGACAATAGTGTCAGTAGAATCGCCAATAATATCTGATGACTTACGAGAATATGTTGATTCTGTAGGATATGCTGAATCGAACATTCTTAAAGAAAATAGAAAAGAGACAAAAAAGCTTGGGGCAATATCAATCATGCAAGTAGGTGCAGCACAAGGAGCTCTTTTATCTATATTGTGTAAGATTTCAAAGTTTAGAAATTGTTTAGAAGTTGGTGTCTTCACAGGTTATAGCTCTCTATGTATTGGTACATCTATTTCTGAGGACTCCAAACTGACATGTATCGATAATAATAAAGAGTATTTAAATGTTGCAAAAAAGTATTGGAACAAAGCGAAAATAGCACATAAAATTAATTTAATCGAAGATAATGCAATTAATGCATTGAATATGCTTAGTAAAAATGATCTCAACAGTTTTGACTTTGCATTCATCGATGCAGATAAATCTAATTACTGTTTGTATTATGAAAAAATTATTCCATTGATGCAAAAAGGTGGTGTGCTATGTATAGATAATACTCTTTGGAAAGGTAGAGTTTATGACAATAGCGTTAACAATAGTAGCACTCAATCTATAAGAGATATCAATAAATTAATTAACTCTGATAAAAGAGTTGAACACTCTTTATTAACTATTTATGATGGCATGACAATTTGCTATGTTAAATGATGTACGTGTATAGTTTCTATAAATTCCAAAAGTTAGACAACCTTTCTAAATTGAGAGAGGAAATCTATAATTCTTTAAATAAATATAGTGTTAAAGGTACAGTCCTGCTGTCGCATGAAGGAATCAATGTTAACATGAGCCAACAAAAATATTTACTCGATTTGGCGATTAAAGATATTAGCAAAATAATTAATCTAACAAAAGTATTAATCAACAAGTCTAAAACTAAAGAAATAGCATTCCAAAAAATTAAAGTTAAGATAAAAAATGAAATCATTAAATTTGACTACTCTATTGAGAGTCATAATATGAAGAAAAGCGGTCTTCAATCAATAAGTCCTAGAAAATGGGAGGAATTACTTGATGAAGATATCCAATTAATTGATATGAGAAACAATTTTGAATATTCATTAGGTACATTTAAAAATGCAATTGGTTTAAGACTAAAGAACTTTACAGATTTAAAAGATAGGTCTAAAGATCTAGAGATTCTAGATAAAGATAAAAAAACTGCAATATTCTGCACTGGTGGTATAAGATGTGAAAAAGCAGGTTTGTACCTAAATAAAATAGGATTTAATGACGTATACCAATTAGATGGGGGTATAATCAATTACCTTGATTCATCTGAAAAATCAAATAAATGGATTGGTAACTGTTTTGTTTTTGATGACAGAATTTTTTATTAGAAACTAACTTTAAGAATACTATCTTTAATTGAAGCATAGTCTTCAATGGTCATCTTGAAAACTTCAATAGGTTTGTTTTCGGATGAGAATCTTTCCATATTTGAGTGCTTGATTACAAAATCAAACTTATTAGGTATTTTCATGTTTTCTTTTATCATGAAATCATTCTTAGTAAAATTAACTAATATATTATCTTGATTTGCAGATATTCTTTTAATAGCGAAAGGCTGATTAACATTTATTTCTTTCAAAATCATAAAAAAATAACCCTGATAATTCATATTGGTTGATACGCGGATATCTAATATAGAGTTGAATTCAGATGAGTTATCCTTTAGTTGAGATAGTAAGTCTTTATATTGTATTTTATTTTTGATATCAGGGTGTTTAATAATTTTATTCAGTGTTTTTTGTGCAAGTGAATTATCATTTATCGTAAATGAAAAGCTTAATTGATCTAGAAGGCCTTGTGCATCATTGGTAGACGCAAGGTAGATATTAAAATATTTTTTTATAAGTTCCTTATTAATTGTCTCGCTATCACTTCTTAGTACTAAAATATACTCTTTGATAGCATCCATGTTATTTGGTCTTAGATTTATGGCGATTTGATAGGCCCGTGATGCTTTTTGATAGTTTTTTAAAATAGAGTATGACTTACCTAACATGAGCCATCCATTAAAATCATCTGGATTATTTAATAATTTTGATTCCAGCATGGGAACGTTATCCTTAATGGTCTTAATATTATTTCTTACACTTAAATTTTTAGAATAAATACTCTTATAAGCCTTTGTGTTTGTATAATCATATGAGTTCGAAAATACATATACGATAATTAACGATAAAATCAATGATAGAGTAATCTTTATTTTCTTATTCTGTTGTTGTGACTCTGTTGTCTTATTGATAGTTAGGAAAAAAAAGTAAACTAATGTAGATATAAGAATGAAAAAATAAATCATCTAATGTATCGCCTAAAAAGAAAATAACTCAATATAACTATAAATACTAGTGGACCAAACCATAAAATTATATTTTGGTTATTTACTGGCGGTTCATAGAGTATATAAGAGCTGTATCTCTCAGACAAAAAAGTTTTTATTTCCTCTTCATTTTTCCCTGATTCTAACATTTCTTTTATTTTCTGTTTCATATCGACCGCAAGAGGTGCTTCTGATTCAGACAGGTTTTGATTTTGACAAACCATGCATCTAAGTTCCTCTATAAGTGACTTATATTGTTTATCAATATCTGCTGAGAAACTATTGCTAGAAAATAAAAAGGCAACTACTATAAATATTTTCTTCACTCATTCATTCCCAATAAAGGCATCATTTCCTGTTGAATAATTTTATTATTAATTGGTCCGATATGTTTGTATAGAATAACTTGATTTTCATCAATTATATAAGTTTCTGGCACTCCATAAACACCTAAATCCAAGGATAGGTCACCTGAAAAATCAGCAATAATAATACGATATGGATTACCTCTCATATTGAGCCATCCTTTTGCATCATCAGCATTGTCTTTGTAATTAATACCGACTAAATCAAAATTTTTATTATTTGAAAGAGCAATCAAATGTGAATGTTCTCTTTCGCACTCAAGGCACCAACTTGCCCATACATTAATTATTGTTCTTCTGTCCTGAAAACTATCATTGTCATGTGATGTATTCAGGAATAAATCATTTAGTTTAAATTTTGGAAATTCCTTTCCTATTAATGGAGATTCAACTTTTTTTGGATCATTATATAAACCTTGATATAGAAAAAAGCTCATAAAACTAAATGCTACAATAGCAAAAATACTGCTTTTACTCATGATAATTTCTTTTTAAATCTTATGCTAAATATGGAACCTATAATCATAAATATAGTACCTATCCATATGAATCTAATAAATGGTTTATCATATATTCTAAGGGACCATTTATTATCATCTATCATATTTCCTAGAGAGACATAGAGGTCCCTATCAATCCTCCCATGAATTCCAGCTTCTGTCATGGGTGATTCGCTTGAATGATAGAGTCTTTTTTCAGGATTAATCTCCGTTATGAACTGATTGTCTTTACTAACAAGTACTGATGCAATAATTGCATCATAATTAACTGATTTAAGTTCACTTAATTTTTCAAGTTTATATTCAAATAGACCAATTTTTTTCGATTCACCTACATTCAATACTAATTCTTTTTCTATTTTATTATTTTCAGAAATGCTGGCGCCTAGTATAAATATTGCTAATCCAAAATGAGCAAAGTACATACCTGTTCTATTTTTCAATTTAATTTTATTATCTAGGGAAGAAAATACATCATATAGAATGTTTACTATTATCCATGTTGCTGAGAATATTCCAATAAAGAATAAAATAGAGCTAACAGAAAAAGTTAAAGACAAAATAATACTCAAAATCAAAATAACTACTAGTTGAATTACTTGTGAGTTTTTCGAACTTCTTGCTAAAAGAATAGGTATGTATCCTACTAATAACATTAAAGGAATCATGAGAGGTATGAAAACCGCATTATAGTATGGTACGCCTACTGAAATTTTCTCAAGACCAAGAACATCTAAAAATAAAGGATACATTGTGCCTAGAAGTATTGTAAACGTTGCAGTAACTAAAAGGATATTATTAAGCAAGAAAAAGCCCTCTTTAGAAAAAAGTGTAACTTCATTATCATCAACAAATTTTTTTGAATTCATGCTGTATATAATAAGTCCTCCTCCAATAAGAGCTAGTAACATGAGCAAAATGAAAATTCCGCGCGTTGGATCGCTGGCAAAAGAATGAACGGAAATTAAAATACCTGACCTTACTAGAAATGTTCCTAATAGACTAAGTGAAAATGTAAATATTGATAGAAGAATTGTCCAGCTTTTAAACATCCCCTTCTCACCAGTTGCTATTACAGAATGAAGAAGTGCGGTTGACATAAGCCACGGCATAAAAGATGCGTTTTCAACGGGGTCCCAGAACCACCATCCGCCCCAACCTAATTCGTAGTAAGCCCACCAACTTCCTAAAGCAATACCTAGTGTTAAAAATGACCATGATGCTAGAATCCAAGGTCTTATCCATTGTGCCCACTCTTTTTTAAAGTCGCTTTCAAAGCAGCATGCAATAGCAAAGGAAAAGACAACTGATAAACCAACATAACCCATATAGAGCATTGGTGGATGAACTATCAGTCCAAAGTCTTGGAGTAAAGGGTTAAGATCACTACCATCAATAGGAACAGTCATTGTTCTATCAAATGGATTCGATGTAGCAACAACAAATAATAGAAATCCAAGATTGAGTATACCCATCGTTGCTAGAAAATTGATACGTAAAGATTTATGTAAATCTTCACTAAATATACTAGCTAAAAACATCCAAAAGCTCGAAACCACACACCAAAGAAGCATAGAACCCTCATGGCCGGCCCAAGCTGCAGAAATCTTATATATTAAAGGTAAGTTAGAATTAGAATTTTTCGCAACATAATCTAAAGAATAATCCTCACCAACAAAAGTAACGATAAGGCATATAAATGATATAAGTAGTATTGGGAAATGAAGTTTACTGGCTGACAATAAAATATTGCTAGAAACATTTAGGCCTGATACAAACTTTGGTGTAAGTAACAACATGCAGTTCATCAGACCTAGCAAAAGGAGAAAATAACCGATATAACCTATTTCAATAATCATTGTTGAATGCTTTGTGTTGTTTTATTTTTACTTTTTTCACTTATACCAAGTGATTCTTGAATTTCTGGAGGCATGTATGTTTCATCATGTTTAGCTAAAACCTCCTCAGCTACAAAATAATCTTGCTCAACATGGCCTCTAATTACTACGCCTTGGCCCTCTCTGAATAAATCAGGTAGTATTCCATCATATTTAATTAACATTTTATTATCAAAATCAGTAACAAAGAATCTTACTTTTTTAGTACCTTTTACTCTTACTAAAGATCCTTCCTCAACCATGCCACCAATCCTAAATATATAATTTTCAGGAAAATTACCATTAACAAGTTGTGTAGGGCTCCTGTAGTACAAAAGATTATCATTGAATGTCTTCACAAAAAGAAACAACACAAAACCAAGAATGACTAGCAAAAATGAAACATAATAAATTCTGACTGATCTCTTTTTCATGCTATCTAGGACTTAGTGATGTTTTTTTTGATTTTCCTACCATTATACACCAACACAGCGACCACGATAATCATTGGCACGAGGACTAAAAAATATGCCCAAAATATGTAACCTGCGTAATCAAACATAGTTAGAAATATACCTTATAATGTAGTTAATAAAAACATTAAGATTCTAACAGGAACTTAATATTTTTACTGTATTTTTGGTATGTTTCGGGTGGTTAAAAAAGATGAAAGTGGTGATATTTATTAATTATAGTCTAGCACGGCCGAAGCTTATCTAGAATGAATTCGCGGGATTGATTCTTATGATTTTTATGATGAAGAATTTCATCGACAGAGTGCTCTGTCATATGTTGAGCATTTATGTACATATCCGTAATAAATATCCTCATACGTTCAACATACACCTAAAATAAACTAAGTATTAAAAAAAAATAAATTATTATTATTGACATATTTGTCTATGAGGATTCACTAAATTACATTAAATAAATCGTTCATAATTATTAAGCAGAAACAAGATGGTCATTGATAAAAATATTTATTATAATGTTGCCTATTCTAAATATTTGACAAAAATCCCCAAATAATCATGAATCAAATAACTCTTATTACACTTTTATCAGCTGCAATAGTCTTTTTTATCTTACGGCCTATCTACATGAAAGATATTGTCGATTACAAATTCAAAACACTTGCAGATATACTTGCTTTTCTATTTTTATCTTGGGTTGTTGGTACAGTCCTTGGTTTATTATTAGCAATGAATTTAGCGCCGTAAGAGTTTTTCTATCATTCTCTTATAGTTAAAATAAATTTTATTTAAATAAATATCTCGACAACATTGTATATTAAAGTTAATATAGAATTAGGTAGTTACATAAGTCTTTTTAGCTACACGAATCCAAAAAATGAAATCCAATAAAACTTGTTCTATATGTTCGACTTCGGCGAATGTATTATTTAGATGTAGGTACAATAATAAAAAAGAATGGAAATTCTTATGTCAACAATGCCTCACTATAGTCAAAGCTAAATATTCTAAAAGCTATCAATATGGTGGTACAAAGAAAAATAAATAAACTACTTGTTTAAGATAGTATTACAAAGATTCTTATATTCACTCTCAATTTTCATGTTGGCAAAACGCTGTCCTTTTTCTTGGGCTATATATGACCATGACTCTATAACGCTTGTCGCTGATAGGATAAATCCCGCCTGAGAAGAATTAGGGCTTATACTTAAGAACTTCTTGTTAAGGGTATCAAAATATTTTTCATGGTATTCATATTTTGCTTTATTAGAATATTGATTATTTAATTTAGCTTTCAAATGGTATGCAGAACATTTAATAATATTATTCCTCTCACTTTTCAAATCTGTCTCATCTGATGAAACTAGTCCAGGTATAATTATTAAGATAATGAAGGATATTTTAATTAAATTTGACATTGGTGATTTAGTATAGGCATATTAGAATTAACTTACAAATATATTTAAAAATATGATTCTTTTAAAAAATAATGACTAAAAATACCAAATCAATAATATTAATAATTTTTAGTGCAGTCGCTTTCTATGTTTATCAGTTTGTAGTTGGTATTTTAGTTCTTGCTTTAGCTATACATACATTTTTTAGAGAATAATAAATTCATAGTCGAACTATAAGACCAGTAGTATCAATGCTGAACTGGAAATTATTATTGCAGCAATAGCCAGTAACTTAAGCGCCTCTAAAAGTATTTTATTTATTGATTTGTCTTTTTCAGCCATTGATAAAAAGTATCATTAAATAATTATCCAAATATGAAGAACCAGATGATGATTAGAACTAATGGAAATACAACGCTACCAAATGGGTTAGCCTTTAACAATTCAAAAGACATTCTCGGGCTACTAAACCAAGTATTAAGAAACCTATATAAGTCAAAGGCAATGAAAACTGCTATTGCACCAACAATTAGATAGGTGAGTATATCGACAATCATATATTTAATATAACATACACAGATCTAAGACTATCTATACCGAGAAAGTTTTTCACGGTATAGATAAGTTAAATTATAAGTATTTAGAACTTATAATCGACCGATACATCAAATCCAAAGCTTGCACCGGGCAATGGGACGTGTGCTTTTACGAATGATGCATGATTTCTTCTAGTTTGATCAAGTAAATTACTTGCAAAAAGATTTATGTTTAAATCGTATAGATTACTCAACGCAATCTTATCTGAATACTTAATCGATAAATCTAAATGAGAATTTGTTTTAGTCTCGATAGATGAGAAATCACTTTGCTTTTCAAAATGGGTAAGATTTAATGAGTATATTCTATTTTTTTCACCAAAAACTGTGATATCAATCATATTACTTGCACTTGGTATTCTAGGAAAATAAGTATTATCATCAAATGTTGCAGAAATATCATCTCTACTCATCATAAGAAGTACATCAGTAGCTCCAACAAGAAAAGATTTTTCTAGTGAAATTTCACACCCTTGAATAACACCATCTTTTTGAGACCAATTAGCATCTTGGTGATCACCATCATAATTTGTAGTGCCTAAGTCTCTTAAATAAATATAGTTATTGGTATTATTTCTATAAATATCAAAAGAAATGAGAGTATTTTTTAAGTTATAATCTATCCCAAGGTCAATATTTCTTGATATCTCTCTTTTCAGATTGCTATCCCCTCTTTCATATCTGTTTGTAGGTCCGTGTTTTCCATCCGCAAATAACTCTGCCATATTAGGACTTCTGGATACGTGTGAATATCCAACTGAATATTTCAGATTATCTGTAATGGAGAAGATAGAATTCGCAGAAAAACTTATAGCTGAGTCTTCATAGTTTTTACCAGCAGTCAGTCTCTCATTGTTGTCATACCTTATTGCAACATCAACATCATGTCCTAGATAGTCACTATTCATGAAATACGTAACAGATTTATCATAAGACTCTGATGTAGGGATATATGCACCTGATGACATAGGTGACTTTGCATTACTATATGAAACTAATAATCTTTTATTCATATATTCATTATCTAAATTAAATTTTAAATTCAAAGCTGATGAATTGTTGTTTAATACTTTAAAGCTTCCATCTTCTTCATGTTCTTTAATAGAAGAATTAGAATTATTAAATGAAAAATCAACAGAATTAGCTATAGCAAGATTATCAAACCTGCCTTTAACTTTGTAATTATCTGTTTTATGAGTACTGTATATTCTGTGCTCACCCTCTTCTTCCTCCTCTTCCTCTTCCTCTTCAGCATGATATGGAATCCCATAGGTTCCTTTATTGTCTTCAACTGAAAATCCAATGAACCCCCAATCTTTAATTAAAGACAGTCCAGCAGTTAAATTTTTATCAGCAAAGTCTGAGTTAGCTAATGTATGTTTCTCTGCGCCCTCTTCATATAAAGATCCCTCTGACATGTCATAGTTAAAATGATCTCTTTTATTATGAGAGAAATACATACTGAGGTCTCCTATATTTCTTTTCATAAGAATATTATTTGAAAAGCCTTCACTTACAGTATCATAAGTCCTGCCTAGACGAATCATTTGGTCAGAATAAGCTTGATCCGTTATAGAGCCTATAATGACATTGACTATACCACCAGTTGTTCCACCATAGTTAAATATAGATGCGGGTCCTTTGATTACTTCGATATGAGATGCATTACTGGTATTAACCATATTTGGATGATCTGCACTTATATGACTCAAGTCGTTTACAGTATCATTATCTGATAACACTTTGACTCTGTTGCCACCTAAACCACGAATTACTGGTTGGCCTACTGCCGCACCATAATCAGAGTTCGATATGCCCGGTATTCTTTTAATAATTGTTCCAATACTCTGTGTTGAGTTAATATCTGTGCTTCCAATTATTGCAAGTGGATATTTACTCTCCCCTACTGTATTTGATAAAAGTGATGACTCCACTTCAAGAGGTGTTAAATCATCTGCTTGTACAAAAGTTGCACTCGTAATTATCAAAACGTAAAATAAACGTTTTAAAAACATTTTTTTCTCCTAAATTTATTTTTTACTATTCAAATAAAATTAGAAGCTGGTGGTCCACGAGTATGAAAGTTAGTGACTACATGTTCTTCAAAATCTTTAGATGGAATATTGAATAATGTTTGACAAACACAGTAGTGATTTTCGATGAAATATTTGGAATGCAACTTACCGCATTGTCCACAAACTTGATCATGGTCATGATTATGGTCATGGCCATGGTCATGGTCATGGTCATGATGACAAATATGTTCTTGGTGACTTTGCACAGATTGAT
>ERZ802822.1184-NODE-1184-length-16907-cov-31.874391_pt1 | contig 16907 bp, 13 predicted proteins | sample MGYA00345649_ERZ802822 | MGnify/ENA primary metagenome ERZ802822 (study PRJEB30503, sample SAMEA104212359) | marine metagenome | biome: Westerlies Biome; feature: [SRF] surface water layer (ENVO:00010504) within the epipelagic zone...; material: water...
TCATGACCCATGTCCGCATGACTCATTTCTGGTTTCGCATGGTGATCTGCAGCCTCGTTGCCATGATCTGACCACGCTGGTGCCGAGAGTAAGGTTGCGATGATAAAGGTGATTGCTTTGTTCATAGGTCCTCCGTTAAAAACGGTAAGTAAAGTTAAAGAGAGGGCTTGAGTCCGACAGGTTATAGCCAATTTCGAGGAGTGCTGGCCCTTTGAAAAATCGTAGCAACGGCGTAATTGATGTTGTTTTATCGAAGTGCTTGCGGTGATCGACTTCCAGCATTAACCATGTGTGAAGCGCGCCGGTATCACCCTCATACGGTGCCCAACCGAGCCTCGCTGCGTGCATGGTCTGATTGCCAAATTTACCCAGGTTAAGTTGCCGACCCTCGTAACTGACGAACAGCGATCGAGTCTCCCAGTCAGCCATGACGCCGGCGAAGCTTGCGGTCTCCGAGATGCTACTGCCATCGACGCCACGGTTTGCTTTGCCAAAACCTCCAGTGAGATAAAGATTCCCTTGATAGTCTTTTCCGAACCAACGCTTGGCTAAAAAAGTGGGTTGAATGGCTTTCAACCGTGTATCCGATCCACGTTGCCACTCATAGCGGGCACCTATCGAGAGATTGTAGGCCGCGGTGTAATGCAGGAGACCGGCGGTCGAGGCACGATTCGATGTCTCAATGACTGTCCAACCACCGGTGTATGAGACAGGGCGAGCCGACGCACTGACGCACAGGAACATCGCTATGAGCGCAAAACCAGTTGCGACTGCCCTGGAGGTCACTTTTTGCCTCTCATTACGTTGATGAGTTCTTCGATTTTCGCCTCTCGAGCACTCAGACTGTCGCCTTCCAGTGCGTGCTGAACGCAAGTTGCGATGTGATCATCGAGGATGATCGACTCAAGACTTGAGAGCGCGGCCCGCGCAGCCTGGACCTGTTGCGCAATGTCGATGCAATAGCGATCTTCGCCCACCATTCGGCGCAAGGCCTTTACCTGCCCTTCAATCCGGGCAAGGCGTCTATCGACATTTACGCGTGTTGTTTCTTTCATTTCCGATCTCCTATCTGATGACACCATACCCCCCGGGGGTATAGGGCGTCAAATACCCCTGGGGGGTATAGATGCTAATGCGCTAAGCTCGCGGTTGATATGATCGGCAAGATCGGTGATTAAGGCAGAAATACGATCAAATCCGAGCTACATTAACAAAACAAATGAGGGAGAGTTCGCATGACGATTTATACAACCGCCGGTCGCGGAAGATGCTACGACGATATTGTGCAAACAGTGGGCGATACACCTTGCGTTCGTCTCAATCGAACGGGCCCGTCGCATGTCACGTTGTACGTCAAGGTCGAGTCTTTTAACCCGCTCTCCTCGGTAAAAGACCGTCTCGCCCTCAATATTATCGAAGCTGCCGAGCGGGATGGACTGCTTGCGCCGGGGCAAACTGTGGTTGAAGCGACATCGGGTAACACCGGGATTGGCCTTGCCATGGTCTGTGCGGCTAAGGGTTACCCGCTCGTTATTACAATGGCCGAGAGCTTTTCTATCGAGCGACGACGGCTCATGCGCTTTTTGGGCGCCAAAGTTGTGCTCACACCCAAAGAGGAGCGCGGCATTGGCATGTACAACACGGCAAAAAAGCTGGCTGAGGACAATGGTTGGTTTTTTGCCAGTCAGTTTGAAAACAGCGCCAATGCCGATATTCACGAGTCGACTACAGCAAGGGAGATATTGGCCGACTTCGCAGGAGCGCCACTCGATTACTGGGTTACGGGTTATGGAACTGGTGGGACCGTTACCGGTGTGGCGCGCGCTCTGCGCAGAGAACGGCCTGATTGTAAGATTGTGTTATCAGAGCCTCATAACGCGGCTTTGCTAGGATCTGGCCTCGCACAGGAGCGTCACGCAGATGGCTCGCCTACGGGAAGCCATCCCGCTTGGGAACCACATGTCATTCAGGGGTGGACTCCCGACTTCATTCCGAAGGTGCTACAAGAGAGTATCGATCGAGAATTCTTCGATGAGGTCCGCCCCGTCGACGGTATGCAAGGCATGGCCATGGCGCAACATTTGGCGGCCAAAGAAGGAATTCTTACCGGTGTGTCGGGCGGATCAACTCTGACTACGGCCATCGAAGTGGCTGAAAACGCACCGGAGGGGTCGGTTATATTAGTGATGCTGCCTGATACAGGTGAGCGCTATCTATCTACGCCTCTATTTGAGTCTATTCCGGCAGAGATGGATGATGAGGAACAGGCCCTGTTTACATCCACGCGATGACGGTAAGGACAGAGCAAAAAACCCGCATTTATCGCGGGCTTTTTTATTGTGAGTCACACTTAATATCCGCGTAACCTAATATCCGCGTAACCGTGCAAATCGATCAGCGTGGAAGTGATAGTCTCCGTACGCTTGTCGACAAACAGCTGCGCGTTTCATGAAAAAACCAATGTCGAACTCATCGGTCATGCCAATACCACCGTGCATCTGGACGCCTTCCTCTGTTGCGTTGCGCACAACCTTCGCGCACTTGGCCTTGGCCATACTTGCGAGGATAGACCGCTTCTCACTATTGGCATCCAATGCCTGAAGCGCACCGAGTACTGCTGATTTGCTGACTTCAATTTCGGCAAACAATTGTGCGGCTCGGTGCTGTAAACCTTGGAAGGTACCGATCTTGCTGCCAAATTGCTCGCGTTCCTTTAAATAGCCAACCGTCCGTTCGAAAGTCTCAATCGAAATGCCGAGCATTTCGGCCGCAGAGCAAGCGGCCGCTACATCGATGGTGAACTCAAGGGCCTCCGAGGCGCCACCGAGCGTACCCAGCAGCGCGTCACTCCCCACACTCACCGTCTCCAGCGAAATATCAGCCGCCCGCTGACTGTCGACAATCAAGCGCGTTTCACAGGAGACGCCAGAGGCACTGGGCTCGACAGCAAACACACTCAAGCCCTCCTCACCGTCGGTCACAATGAGCAGAAGATCAGCGTTGTGACCGTCGATGACGCCACGCTTGCTACCCGATAGGATGTAACCATTGTCTGATGGCGTTGCTTGGGTCGCTATATCCGCTAAGTCAAAAAAACCGGTCTCATCCGCAGCTAATACGGCGGTTATCTCACCGGTCGCAATGCGCGGTAGGTAGGTCTCCTTTTGCTGCTCTGATCCGAGCTGGTTAATCAGAGTGGCGGCAACCACAGCGGAACTTAAGAATGGTGATAGCGCAAGGGTCCGACCCATTTCCTCGAGCACGACACCGGCACCGACATACCCAAAGTCAAGACCCGAATAAGCATCGGGAATGACCATGCCGGGCCAGCCCATCTCACTCATTTTAGTCCATAGCTCAGGCAGCTGGTCTTCACCGGCGTCTCGCATGGCGCGCAGACCTGAAATGGGTGCGCTTTCACTTAAAAATGCCTTTGCCGAATCTTTAAGAAGCTGCTGCTCCTCATTCAAAATCATCACCACAAGACGTCTCCTTATGCGGGCAAGTTATGCGGGCAAGCCCAAAATACGTTTTGCGATAATGTTGAGTTGTACCTCTGTCGTACCACCCTCAATCGAATTGGCTTTACTGCGAAGCCAGCTTCGAACTAAGGCGCCTTTGCTGTCTGTATCAAAGTTGAGCGCGTCAGTGGATCCAATGGCCATGAACAACTCTTGGCGTAGTTTGTTGAGTTCGGTGCCGTACATTTTAAGTATGGAGGATGACGCTCCAGTACCTTGACCAGCCTTGGTCTCGTCTGTAATGCGTTCAATGGTCAAGCCAAAAGCCATCTCATCAAGCTCAAATGCTGTTGTCTCAGCCCGCAGTGAGGTATCGCGTAGGCGTCCATCTCGAGTACCCCGTTTTGCTGCCGCCATTTGCCCCATACCTTTCATGCCACCGCCTGCGAGACCAAACCCACCGATCATGGCGCGCTCGTGAGTGAGAAGGTATTTGGCAATTTCCCAGCCTTTGTTCAAGGTGCCCACAAGCTGGGCTTTGGGCACCTGAACATTATCAAAGAATGTTTCGCAGAACGGCGAGGTTCCGCTGATTAACTTGATTGGCTTCGTACTGACGCCTTCTGAGGCCATGTCAAACAATAGGAAGCTGATGCCCTCGTGCTTTGGGCAGTCAAAATTGGTCCGCACCAAGCAGAAAATCCAGTCGGCCTTATCGGCGTAGGAGGTCCAGACTTTTGAACCGTTGATAAGGTAGTGGTCGCCCATATCCTCTGCTTTTGTTCGAAGGCTCGCCAAATCTGAACCCGCGTTTGGCTCACTGTAACCTTGGCACCACCGTATCTTTCCGTTGATGATGTCGGGAATGTACTGCCGCTTTTGCTCTTCCGTGGCGTGAAGGAGCAGCGCGGGACCTAACATGTCTAAACCGAAACTGCTCAGTGGGCGACGCGCACCTATCCGAGCCAGCTCCTCGCCAAGAACTTTTGCCTCGTCGCCCGATAAACCGCCACCACCGTATTCGGCTGGCCAGCGCGGTGCAGTCCAGCCCTTGGCTGCCATGCGTTCCATCCAAAGTTGCTGACCTTCACTCGCGAATACCCAGTTGCGACCACCCCAGCACTGATCGTCTTCGGAGCGCATTGGCTGGCGCATATCATCAGGACAATTAGCGTCAAGCCACTCGCGCGTCTCTGCCCTAAATTGTTCAAGATTATCCATTTTCCTACCCTCAATTTACTTATCTTTTTCTTATCTGATGCTAACCCAATCGATGGCCGTTAAACACCTGCTGCGCAGATCGGCTGGTGATCTATGTAAGCGGGTCAAATAGGCTTACCGAGCCGGCGCGATCCATCGCTAGGAATCTCCGGTCAGGCTTCGTGTTCAGAGCCCTTCACTTATCTGTATTATTTCGTCACTGTTGGCAGGCAGTGAAAAAGCGACACCGTCGTGACCAATGGTGAAGTCCTCGAAAATATCCTCGGCGCCATTCAAAAACAGACGTTCCTGCCCGGGCACAATCAGCGCGGGTACGATATGGTAATACAAAAGATGGCCCACGCCCGCTTCGGCGGCGGTCTCTGCCGCATCAACCGGCGTCGCATGGTAGTCCGGAATATCATGCGTAATTCTCGTCAAATTAACCTGCTGATTGTTGCGCGCCCCCTCATTGAGCAGCGCCACAAGATTGGCGGCCAGTGCCTCATGGACCAACAAATCTGCGCCGCGCGACATTTCAACGATATTACGGTCTTTGACAGTGTCACCCGTTATTACGACGCTTCTGTCTTTATAGGTAAAGCGATATCCGACGGCAGGTTCCACCGGCGCATGGGTTACCGCAAAGGCCTCTACGACTAGGCCATCTTTTTCCACCAGCTTGACTGTCTCGCCTGCGGGCGGCTTGATAAACGATACGGCCTGGCTACCCGCTGCATTTAACGGCGTAACTGCATCGCCGTGATGCGCCTGTCGATAACCAAAATCAAGTGCATAGGCCTCGTTGAAGCCCGCCACCACTCTGTCGATTCCGGTGGGGCCATAAACCGGCAGTGGTGTATCAAAATCGCCACCTGCCCAGCGCAGCGTCATGATCTCACCGAGACCATCGATATGATCTGAGTGGAAATGGGTAATGAACACCCCTTCAAGCGCCGCCACAGGCCAACCCATTCGACCGAGGTTGCGAGGGCTGTTGGAGCCGACATCAACAACATAGAGCTCACCATTGGCAATAACGGCAACACAGGGACCGGATGCTGTGGGCGAGGGTAAGGGCGACCCCGCGCCGCAGAGTGCAACGTGCAAGCCATCGCCGAGCTCTTTAACGATGTTGGAAGAAAACTGCCGATCGATACCGACTTGCAGAAGCCGCGTTACCAGCTCATCGCGCTGGCTGTAACCAACGATGACAAGCAGTAGGGCTACCGACAATATAAAGAGCATTTTTTTCACGGGAACACTAAATAATGGCATAAGGTGTGCCATATTTTACTGGTCGTGTTAGAGGTGTCCACTTATTTCAGCTCTCCGCTGCCCATTGGTCAATGCAAGCGTGCGAGTCGATCAAACATAGATACCCATGATCTGACGTGACGCGCTGCCCGGCTCTACAACGCATCTGTCGGGGTAAGCAGTTTTTTTGGATCGACTTAAGGCTGCTATCGGACGAGCCTAACGACTGAGCTAAGTGCGTTTGGCCGGCGATATGAAGTGCTTGCCAACCGGTCTCACAGCCACCGTTGTTATGGTGCCAACACTCCCTTTCTTGCTGCGCTCGTCGGTTGTGATGGCAAAAAAAAGCCCCGCACAGCGGGGCTTTTTGAGGAGTTCAGATAAACATATTAGAACTGATACGCTACTTGGAAGCCGTAAACAGCGGTTGGTGCACGGTAATTAGCAAATGAACCTTGCGCCAATGGGATGTTGAATGCGCCAGTAGACGTCGCTTCGTCACCGATGTTGCGACCATAAGCCATCAAGAACCAGTTTTCTGTCCGCAGGCCGGTTCTGAGATTGACGACACCGAAACTACTCTGAAATTTTGCAGGCTCTCTATCGCCATCAAGTAAGTAACCATCAGTAAAGTTGTAGTCCAACTGTGTGAACCACATCAGATCGTTTGACAGAGGCTGAAGGTATTCGATCTGCGCAGATCCGTTGTAGTCAGTGCCAAGTTTCGCACCTTTCAGATCCTGGAACGCTTCGGCCGCAGTGACTTGCGTACAACCCAGTGCCGATGCCCCTACGATATCGGAGTAGTCATCAGCGCTGCCGGTTGCGGAGTTAAATGCAAGCGCTCGGATTGCGTTTTGCTGGAGAGACGTACAACCAGCCGTCGGGAACGAATCATAACTACCGTCATTAAATCCCATCGCTACGGACACGCGTAATTTTTCACTTGCCTGATAGTTGAGATCGAATTCGGCACCGTTGATTGTTGCCTCAGCAGCGTTTGCAACCACGAAACCTAGACCTGAATAACTAGACACCTGCAGATTCTCGTAGGTGCTGGCGTAAGCCGCCCAGTTAAATTGCATACGTCCATCCATAAGCCGGTGCTTACCGCCTATTTCCCATGAAGACGCTTTCTCATCCTCGTATTCAAAGCCGCGACCTGGCTCGTTCCTGATCGGGCTGTTGATATCAAGTCCGCCAGTTTCTGTCAGACCAAACGCAGGATTCTGGTCATCCACCGAATTAAAGCCGCCACTTTTAAACCCTTCAGAGTAACTCAGGTAGTAGTTGTTATTATCGTCGGGCTCCCACTGCACCGCCACACCCGGTATGGTTTGAGTCGTTTTGCGACTTTCATCGAACTCGTGTGCCCAAGAGGCAAAGGAAGACGCCTGAAAACCGTGGTTGAAGGGCGCTTGCGCGGGCGAGACCACATTACCGATACCGGTACTGCTTTGGGTCAGATCCGTTCTTGCGTAGCCATCTTTTGTCTCTTCTGTATAGCGCACGCCGGCCGTCAATGACCATGCGTCATTTAAACGATAAGTGCCTTGGAAGAAGATCGACGATGACTCGGTATCCTGTTGGTAATAAGACAAACGTCCCCCAACGTCGACCATAGAGCCGCCATCAATGCCGTAATTGTCCGCCAAGACGTTTCGACCACCGGTCGCCAACGCATATCCTGCTGCCGTATCGGTCCACGCGGATAATGGTGCAAGACCAGTCGCAATCTGGGTTGCAGTTACGCCGGTGATTGACGCCATGAGATCCCAGGGGTTCAGGGCGAAGGCAGAGCGCGTGCCGGGAACAACAACCCCGTTCGTGAGGAAGCTAGTGCCTGTACCACCCGTTGCAGCAGCAACCGCACCATCCACTGCCTGAAGCAGTGACACCGCGGGATTAGCAGAGTACGCGCCCGACAGAATAGCACTGACCAACCCAGGCTGTCCCAACGTGCCGTCAAAGGTCACAAGGCGGTCAATCTTTTGCTTGCCGTTGACGTAGTTTACACCACCGATCCAATCGAAATCATCGCTGAATGACCCAGTGAAACGCAACTCGTGACTGATTTGGTCGTAAGTTGAGTCATCAGCCCGACCGATAAACTCCACCGGCAAAAAGTCTGCATCAATACCGTCTGCATATTGATAATAGGAATCGCCGAACACGTAGTTCATCGTGGTGCCGTTGTCAAATTCGTGCTGTATGTTCACTGACCACTCTTCGTTCTGCGTGTCAGTGCCCTCATCACGCTCGTTAGGTCCGCCATAGACGCTTCCGCCAGAAAGAATATTGCCGCCCAAGGTCTTTGAATCGCGATAAATGTCAGAGGTGCCGGTTGTAAACCCTGGGTAGGCGATTGCCATGACGTTATACATAATCAAGTTTGACGCCGGGATTCCGTCTGGGTCCAAAATTGACAAGTCAAATCGGCTAGGAACGGCATTTGAGCCAAGCCGTCTAAAGTCAGAGTCCATATACTTAATATCAACGGTCGTTGCGTCAGACGCTTGCCATTTCGCGCTCAAACGCCAAATTGTCTCATCGGTCGTAGGTGCTGTAGGTGTGGCTCCATTGCTTGCAGACGCAAATCCATTAACGAGATGGCCATCGCTTGTAGTATCTCTGACAGCTAGCCGAATCGCAAAATCGTCCGTCAGGCTCGTTTGCCACCAGCCCTCAATAATATCCCCGTTGAAGCTTTCTTTGCTGACAGCAAGACGGCCTTCAGCTTCGCCGCCTAGGATTGGCGACGCTGAGCGAACATTGATCGCGCCGGCCAGGGTGTTTTTTCCGAAAAGAATACCCTGTGGACCACGCAATACCTCAACCTGCTCTAGATCAAATAACCCCAAGCGTACTTGTCGGCTCTTACCGAGGTGAACGCCATCGAGAAAGACACCGACGGATTGCTCAAACGATTGGTTAGCGCCAACACCAATACCACGCATGCTAATGATGCTGTTGACCGCGTTCTCTGTAATAGCAAGGTTGGGTACATAAGCGGTAAGTTCCTGGAAACTTTTGATGGCCGCGTCCTGAATAAGTTCGCCGCTGATTGCCGATACGGAAATGGGGACGTCGCTAAGGCTCTGTTCGCGCTTTGTTGCTGTCACGACAACTTCTTCAAGTTGTTGGGTGTATCCAGTGGTGGCAGCAGTCGCAAAAGCGATACCCAGCACCAAGGGTCTAACATGCGTTCGTAACATAGAATAACTCCTCAGATGTTCACTACTTTTTAGTATTATTCAGTCTTGAGCTGCAACACAAAAGCGGCACAGCACATAACCGTTCTGTTTATATACCCCACGTAATTGTCAGGGTCTACGGGCAAACCAAGAATTTGGTAAAAAAGCCGTGAAATCACCATTTTGCCCTGCTTGGAACGCGTTTACTTCGCAAATTAGCTCGAGGATTCTGCGGGTAGTCGCTTAGGGTTACGGGCGTGATTCTCAGGCGTTATAGTCAACGCGTGTTTTGCTGTTGTCATGATAACGATGCCTTCCATATAAAAAAACGCACTAAAAATCCGACCTCCGCTGAGCCCAAACCACCCTTTTTCCTTAAGGTAAATTTGTCATCAAATAAAGCCATCACGTAAAAAAAGGGCAAGGCTCAAAGCAAATGTGCAAACAAGATTCTCACGGCGTTCACGCGGCCGTTTTAGAGTGGAGTCGATTGATAGAGAGTGCAGCGGATTACCAGTTAGTCGGATCAGTTTTGATGCGAGTGAGGTATTCCAAGGAGTGTTTTGCCGTTTCTGCTATCGATTTACCGCGCGATTATTTTCACAAATGCAAACATTACAGGCCTAGTTCGCTCGGCAAGATCGGTGTGATGAGCGTTTTACTCTCGACAAGCACGTGGAGCTTGATGATTATCGGGGGCGGCACTGATCTGACTTCAGGGTAAGTGCGGTGGCCGGGCGGTGCCGCAGCTGCCGGCAAGAAATCGTCGGGTTAAGAATATAAAAAAGCCGGGCTATACCCGGCTTTACCTAACCTATCTGTTATTCACTTGGTTTCGTCAGAACGTAGTTCCACCAAACGTTCTCGCCTGCTTCGACTGTTACGTCCATCGTACCGTCATCATTTAGGTAGGCATTGTAGATGATGCTAGATGCCGCCGCATCGGACGATGCGATTTCAGCGCCATTGATCGCTTTCGGAAGGCCAATGTAGGCACCCAGTCCACTAATAGTAAGTGTTTGGCCGGCCGCATCGTATGCGAATCGAGCAGTCGCAGAGCCATCGTGCGGCGCAACAGGCGCGGCACAGCCATCAGCCGCTGCTCCCTGCCATCCTTCAACCCAGGTCTCGTCTTGCAGTATATTTTCAAAGGTTCCGTAGTCGCCAAATACATACGCATCGTCGAAGTAACAGGCACGCTCCTCCGTAACATCTGAGCTGTTATTAAACCATGAAGTGTCGAACTCAGCTGGGCCCACACCCAACGATCCGTCGGCTAGCGACATGTACCAGGTGCCGGCCAGTGGCGACGGCTCGGCAGCCTCTGCGGTCTTGATAAGTTTGTAATTCCACCAAACATTTGAACCCGCCTCCACAGTAACTAGCACGGATCCATCTTCTTGCGGGTAAGCATTATAAACGATGCTGTCAGGTGCATCGGTTGGGGTGCTTAATTCCGATCCATTGACGGCTTTTGGCAAGCCGACATACGAACCTCTACCTGCGATCGTCAGTATCCCAGCGGTTTGATCGTGTGTCCAAGTAGCGGACTGCGTCGAGTCATGTGGAGCCACGGGCGCAGCGCAACCATCAGCATCAGCGCCTTGCCAAGCCTCTACCCAGGTTTCACCCTGAGTTTCGACTCTGAAGCTACCATCAGGATTAAAAACGTATCCGTCGTCGTAGTAGCAGGCTCTAGCTGCTATCACAGAATCGTCACCACTGAACCATGAAACATCAAATTCGTTCGGACCAACTCCCAGAGACCCGGGCTCGGGTGCCATTTTCCAGGTTCCCAAGAACGGCGAGGGTGGTGGTGGCTCTGCCGTCTTTACAAACTTGTAGTTCCACCAAACACCAGTACCCGCTTCTACTGTCAGTTTTATTGAGCCGTCCTCTTGCGGGTATGCGTTATAAACGACACTCGCAGGCGCCTCAGAAGGGGAACCAAGTTCCGCCCCGTTTACAGGTTTAGGAATGCCCATGTATGCGCCTTGACCAGTAAGCGTTAGGGTCATGGCCTCTTTGTCGTACTCAAAAGTTGCAGCATTAGAGCCGTCGTGAGGCGCTACCGGCGCAGCACAAGAATCGCTGCCACCTTGCCATGCTTCGACCCATGTGGTGTCGCCCAAAATGTTGCGGAAAGTGCCATCACGACTAAACACAAATTCGTCGTCATAGAGGCAATCTCTTACTGCGATAACCTCGTCAGTCCCGCTAAACCAAGACACATCGAATTCTGTCGGGCCCACGCCCAGAGATCCGGCCTCAGGCGCCAACATCCACGTCCCTAAAATGCCAGTATCGATTTCCAGATCTTCAGTGCCTAGAACAGCATCGATGACATGAATGATGCCGTTTGATGCCACGATATCCGTGATGATGATGTTCGCGTTGTTAATCAATAAGCCTCTGCCGTCTTGACTAAATTCAATAGACGCCTCTTCACCGTTAGCCATGGTGACTTCCGTCCCTGCCGCAGCGATAGCATCGACAGAAGTGACCTTTGCTGCCAATACGTGATAAAGAAGCGTGCTTTCTAAAATCTCTGGATTGTCGAGTAGGTAGGGAACGCCGTCCTGCCCTAGCGCGTCGAACGCGTCGTTAGTCGGTGCGAACACGGTGAAATTTGCGTCTGGGTCACTCAATGTAGCAACGAGGTTGGCCTCAGTGAGCGCTGTAACTAACGTGCTGAAATTCTCCTCATCGGCAACTGCAATCTCAGCAATGGTAAGTGTCGAAGGAGTAAGATCGGGTGGTAAAATTACTGAATCCACGACATGAATCACGCCGTTAGACGCATCGATATCGTAGTCCACTACCTTAGCCATGTTGACGTATAAATAGTCATCAGCGCGAACTGTGAGTGCAACATCACTCCCTTGAAGGGTCTCAACCGTCGTCGGTGCCAAGTCAAGTGCTGCACTGACACTAACCTCGCTGCCAATGACGTGATAGGTCAAAACGTTGGCAAGTGCGTCAGGGTCGGCCAGTAGCGCATCTAGTGCGCCATCGGGCAGCGCTGCGAAGGCCTCTTCCGTTGGGGCAAAGACTGTTAACGATGCGCTTGCATCTGACAGTGCATCAACCAGACCGGCAGCTTCTAAGGCCGCAAGAAGTGTTGGGAAGCTACCCGCTTCGGAAGCTACTTCCACGATGTTGCCGGGTGAGGGCTCAGGCGCTGGGGTGCTTGCTGCAGGAGCAGTTGGCAGATCGCCGCTATAAAGAACGCCGTCGCCGCTGTCCGAACATGCAACGATGAAGATAAGCACAGTAGCTGTCAGTGCTCGGGAAATGACCCGTGTGATCGAATTCATAATTAAATCCTGTTACTGATCTCGGTTTTAAAATTAAAATTGAGAGACATCCAAGTGTGTTATCTCATAGCGGACTGAACCGGAGTGAGCCAAATTCGACGACCGGGACTTTCAGCGCGATAAACTATTAAGCTAACGGATGTCTGACTATACAGAAGGCCGTGCGGCTGGGCTCGATGTGGCAAAGGTCTGTGCTTCTTGTTGTGAAACAGGGCTGTGCTCCTTGTCGTTAAAAAGGTCTGCGCTTCTTGTCGTGAAAAAGGCCTGTGCTTAAGTGCCTGAGCCCTTTGGGTCTGTTTCTGCGATCATTGCCATAGTTTAGTTGCAGCAACGTTCACCAATCAGCAGACTGAGAGTTCGACCAATAGAGCACGGCCTGATGACGAACAGCACCCATACCTACGCCCCGGACAAACGCAATGACTCGATATTAATAAATATCAATGGTGAGTTAATTCCGAGGGAGCAAGCGACGGTTTCGGTCTTCGATAGTGGCTTCATTTTGGGTGATGGTATTTGGGAGGGTTTGCGTGTCCACGATGGCGCGATTCCATTTTTGGACAGGCATCTCAAGCGATTGTGGGAGGGCGCAAAAGCACTCGACCTCGACATGGGACTGTCGCAAGAGACTCTGTCACAGCGATTATTTCAAACACTGAAAGCCAATCAAATGACGGATCATGTTCACATCCGTCTGATGGTGACGCGCGGCATCAAATCAACGCCCTATCAAGATCCTGCAGTGACTATTAGCGGACCGACCATCGTCATTATCCCCGAGTTCAAGGCCCCGGACCCCACTTTGAATGACAGAGGCCTGAGGCTCTACACGGTCTATACGCGCCGGGGTTATGCCGATGTTCAGGATCCCAGAATAAACAGCCACTCGAAACTAAACTGTATTTTTGGCTGCATTCAGGCAGCCAAAGCAGGCTACGACGAAGCTCTGATGCTTGATCCGCACGGTCACGTTGCCACCTGCAACTCAACACACTTCTTTATCGTGCGCGACGGTGAAGTGTGGACCTCCTCGGGCGACTACTGTCTCGACGGTATTACGCGTCGCAATGTGATCAATGTCTGCAAAGCCAATGACATCCCTGTCTTTGAAAAAAACTTTTCCCTCATGCAGGTATATGGTGCAGACGAAGCCTTCGTTACCGGGACCTTTGCCGGCTTAACGCCGGTATTCGAGGTCGATGGAAGAACTCTGACTCACACGCAACGCGGCCCCATGGTTGATCGCCTACAATCGCTCTATCAAGAGCTTGTCTCTGTCGAGAGCACCTTGGCAACGAACCGCGGTGTATGAGCCACGTGAATCCGCATACGCCCCTTTTTTAACATCTTGATATGACGCTGCGGATTGCGGGCTGGTCAGGCCCAAGAAACATATCTACCGCCATGATGCGCGCGTGGGAGTCACGCACTGACTGCTCTGTCGTAGATGAGCCTTTTTACGGTTGCTACTTGCAAGAGTCAGGGGCAAGACACCCGATGCGTGATGAGATTATAGCGAGTCAGCCTCGAACCCGTGATGGTGTTATTCAGCAACTGTCGGCAACCGCCGAGACCCCCATTCAATACGAAAAGCACATGACGCATCACATGCCTGCCGGGGTTGATTTATCGTGGGCTCGGGGCATGAAACACGTTTTTCTTATTCGCGAACCAGATCGCGTCATTGCGTCGTATCGTCAGAAAATGCCGTCAGTATCTGCCGAGGCCATTGGCATCATAAGGCAGCGTGAACTATTCGATGACATTACGGTTATCACAGGAAGCAGGCCTCCTGTCATTGATAGTCTCGACCTGCTGCGCGACCCGGAGGGCGTGCTCAGACAGCTTTGCCACGCATTATCGGTCCCTTGGCAGGAGGGCGCGATGACTACCTGGCGGCGAGGGCGTCGCAGGAGCGATGGTATATGGGCGAGTCATTGGTACGCATCGGTTGAGACTTCAACCCACTTTTCAAGTCCACCTGACAGCCCGCCGCAGCTCGATGAAGCAGATCGGCAGCTCGCAGATCTCATGATGCCGCACTTTGACGCCATGGCGCGATTTAAGCTGTCTTAGCTCGCCTTCGTTGCCACCCCCAGAGTTGCTGAGGCCAATGTGGGCGGGTATCGATGTAACGGGTCATGCAAAGGGTTTTTGGCAGCCTCGTTAAATAACTTTAGCTGAGCGTGAGATCGGGCTGCATAACGATGCCAAAATAGATCGGCTGCCCCTAAAAGGTCGTCTGCCGTGCATGACTCTGAGGTTGTCGAGCAGAGCCACATCTCCCTTCTGCCACTCGAGATCCACAGTGCATTGATAAGATGCAGCGATAGCAGCCTTTAAGTCAGCGCTCTCGATTCGTGTTTGGTCGCCAAAACACAGTCTGGGCTCGTCATCGTCCACGGCATTAGCCCAGCCGGCGGCGGCCGCGACAATTTGATTAAAGAACACCTCTCTTCCCCGCCCAAAATCATCGATCGCGGGGAGGATAGGCGTCTGTACCGAGAGTCCACCATCGCGGAGCCAGCGGTACTCGTAGCCAAGACTAGTGAGTCGCCGCTCGGCCTCAGCAATGCTTGCTACGTTAAGCGTATGCCGCCAACTTCGGCCCTGACCAGATGCTAGGTCGGCATTCTCGGGCATCGAGTTGCGATAGCGAACACCGAGCTTACGAAGCTTGGCCGTGAACGCTGGGTGATTTGCCTCAAGTATGTTTAGTGCCAGGTCTGATCTGCAGATCGGCGTTGCACCGCCGGAGTCTGCAGCGTGTTCACAAAAGAAAAACAACTGGCCGGGAAAGCTAAGGGTTTGCGCCATCTCATGATGCAAAAAAATCTCTACCTCTGGCGGTGCTTCGTTGGCCGTAAAAACGCGTGCTGTTCGATTGTGGCGCACGGCATTTGAGAAGGACTCCGAATAGGTAAAATTGGGTAGATCAAAACACTGAATGAATGCGTGAAAGTCCTCGGCAGATGCGCTGTCATACCCTCGAAAAAGCACAAAGCCGTGCGCGTTAATAATGTCACTGACGATTGTCTTATCTGGTCCGTCCAGCGATCTCCCGGGAGTGATAGGCAGTTCCTCGGGTGTTAGAATCGTAATGGTTGGTAGCCTCATTTATCGACCGCCTCTGGGATTGGACCGTTGTTTACGGCGGGTGCAGGTGCAGGTGCGGGTAGAGTTACAGGTAAAAGCGCCGTGACGTAGGGGTTGAGCTCTAGTGATGACAGTGTTTCACGTACGTCAACTGCGCCACCTGTCTTCATTGACTCCTGAGCCATCCACGCGGTGATAATCGCCCACAAGCCCTCGGCACAGGTTGCCCCATCGGTTTGAGCGCCCGAGAGCAAGTCGATGAACCGTCTATGCTCAAACAGCGTTGAACCATAGTGTCCGCCCATTTCAATGTCCTCTGGGAACCTGCAGTCGATGCCATCGTAGGCGTCATGACCCGGTACCTCCACCTTGATGTTTGCAGTGGATGCCTTACCAGGCTTGAAGCTCGCAGTCTCCTCGGTTCGGATAATGCCGCGATCGCCACTGACAATCAGTTCCTCAAGTAGCTCTTCGCTGAACATATTCAGTGCAAATTGCGCTCTCACGCCGTTCTCGTATTCGACGATGACCAGAGCGTGATCATCGATATCAGCTGCCCGTCCCTCAAAGGTAAATTGGGTGAAGTTGACGGCGCGACCGCCCGTTGCAAAGACGCGCGCTGGCAGCGCACCGGCGATCCGATTCATGAGATCAAAATAATGACAGCACTTCTCAACCAGAGTCCCGCCCGAGTACGCCGAAAATTTATTCCATTCATTGACCTTACTCAAAAAGGGCGGTCGGTACTCGCAGATGCTGAGCATTTTCACGTCGCCGATATCGCCGTTGGCAATGGCTTTGAGCGCCAGTTGGTACTGCGACTTATAGCGGTACTGCATGCCCAGCAAAATTGGCGCTGGGTAAGTCAGGCATTCGTTTGCCAAGTAAATCGCATCGTCCAAGGTCGTCGCCATCGGCTTTTCAAGAAAGATAGCTTTGCCGGATGCCTTAATAGTGTCGAATACCCGCCGGTGTGTGAAGTTGGGCGTGCAAATCAAAATGGCATCGACCCTGGCATCTGAAATGAGCTCATCAAGCTCATCGTAGATCCGGGGAGCGGTCGCATCGACGGTCGAAAACTCTCGGAGCGCCAGCGCGATACTGTTGGGTTCGCTGTCAAACAGACCAACAATAGTCGCCTGCCCCAGCTGCAAGACCGCACGAATATGCTCGCGGCCCATCATCCCCGTTCCGATCACCGCTAACCCGGGGCGCGGTGCGGGTGTATGCATGCTGCTGCGCAGCTCATCTACGATCGTATGGAGCTGCTCCTTGAGTCCGCCTGGCGTTGTCTTGCGTGGGTGGATCGACTCTTTCACGTTCACGTGCCTCGAACTCCTTGCTCACGCGACCCAGCGTTGAGCGAGCGAGACCAGATAATA
>ERZ802822.1185-NODE-1185-length-16903-cov-7.157078_pt1 | contig 16903 bp, 16 predicted proteins | sample MGYA00345649_ERZ802822 | MGnify/ENA primary metagenome ERZ802822 (study PRJEB30503, sample SAMEA104212359) | marine metagenome | biome: Westerlies Biome; feature: [SRF] surface water layer (ENVO:00010504) within the epipelagic zone...; material: water...
GTTCATCAGACGAATTAAGTGAGGGAGCTAAAATTACTCTTAATAGAATAAACAAAGGAATTAAATTTGTTTTCAAAAAAGAATAATTTATTTTTAATTGTTTTTTTCACAACTTTGTTTTTAATTCAAATTGAAGTATCAGCAACAAAATTAGTAATAACTATTAATAAAAATATACATCAATTAATTGTTGATTTAGCATTAACTGAAGAAGAAAAAAAAAGGGGGTTAATGTTTGTTGAAGAACTAAAAAATACTAATGGTATGCTTTTTATATATAAAAAGCCTAGGGTTTTAAAAATGTGGATGAAAAATACAAAAATTGATTTAGATATTATTTTTATTAATGAAAATAATTTAATTTCATCGATTAAAAATTCTTTACTTTTATCATCCTCAATTGCTTCTGCTTGTAATCGCATTCTAGTTAGGGGAGTTTTTAAATCATGACCAACTCCAGCAAGCATTAAAGATCTTTGCTCTACTTGCTTTATTATTCTATTTTTCATTTTTAAAAATTCTATAGCAGCTCTTCGAACATCGCTTGCACCAGATACTTTGAAATTAGATACATTATTTCCTTTACCAAATTCCTCAGCTGCCATCGCAAGTTGAGTTATTGGTTTAATTTGATTTCGTAAGAATAGAAAAGAAATAAAAATTAATATTGCAGAAGATATAATTACCCAACCAAGAAAAATATGTACTCTAGCGGTAGATACTCTTTTTTTAGGAAAAGTAATTCGCAACATTTCTTCACCAATATTGACATATACATTGATATCATCATTTGCAGATTGAACCCAATGTGTTGAGTTTAAAGTACCTTGAAGCTCCCGCTTAAAACCAGAAGTTACAAAATCAAGAAATTTAATATTATTATCTGCATAGTTTTCTGATAGATCCTGTGAGCTTATAATTTTAATATTCATTTCAGTGAAAGATCCATAATCTCTGTTAGCTCGCAATATAGAAATATCATTATTTTTTATTTGATTTACAGTTAAAGCAATTTCCATTGCAACAGAACGCGACATTCTTGCTATTACTCGTTCCCATAAGCTATCAAAAAAAACAGTTACAATAATGAGTTGGAAAACAATCATTGGTAGTATAACAATTGAAATTGCTCGTACTAACAGACTTTTTGGTAAATACTTTTTAATCATGCTAGTTGTTAACCCACAATAAATAACCAGCCCCACGTTTAGTTTTGAGATATTTAGGAAATTTTGGGTCTAATTCTATTTTTTTTCTAAGTCTGTTAATGCAAACGTCAAGAGTTCTTTCTTGCTCAAAGCCTAATATTTTACTTAATTCTTCGCGTGAGAAAGGCTTTCCAATCTCTTTTGACAATATTCTTAAAATTGATAACTCATTAGAATTCAAAGATTTACTTGTTTTAGATCCTGATATTTCTCCTGTGATCAGATTTAGAACAAGATTATTAATCTGGATTTGATCTTTAAAAGTCTTAGTGCTGGTTTTCTTTAAAATATTTTTAATTCGTAGTAGTAATTCTTTTGGCTCAAAAGGCTTAGTCAAATAATCATCAGCACCTAATTCAAGACCTTGTATCACGTTTTCTGTATCACCCATTGCAGTAAGGTGTATAATTGGTACCAGTGATTTCGACCTTATTATTTTTGTAAGTTCATATCCGTCAATACCAGGCATCATAATATCTAGTATTAATACGTCAAAACTAATCAAGTTTATTTTTTGTAATGCATCATCCCCATTAATAGCCGTTGTAACCAAAAAATTATTTTTTATTAGAAAGTCTTTTAACAGATCCCGAATTTTATCATCGTCATCAACTACCAAAATATGATTACTAATTTTACTCATCATTTATTTTGTTCTGCTAAATTTAAAAATATCTGATTAAATCCATTAACTGCCTCTGAACCAGATTTTTGAAATGCATTACTTATCTCTTTTATTGTAGGTCCAATTAAATTATTGATTATTTTTTTTGACTCATCCGAAAGATATAAATTTTTCATTCTTTTATCTTTTTTATTCGTTTCTTGAATAACCAATTTTTTTTCTAATAGAATCTTTAATACTCTATTAAGACTTTGCTTCGTAATACTCAATTTTATTAAAAGTTCATTAAAAGTTATACCTGGATAAAGTAATATTATTAAAATACATCTTATATCAGCGATACCAAAGCCATTTACACTGGCATTATCTAAAATTTGATTTTCAAAAGTTTTATAGACTAAGAAGAAATTATTTAGAGTTTCTTTTAATTTATCTTCTCGTAAATATAAAAGTGGAGAACCTTTGTGCAGATTATTATTTAAGTCAGACATTATGACATAATAATGATAAAAAGTTATATTAATCAACTAGATTTTCTGATAACTAAGTAGTTTAATTTTTTACAGTAAAAATATGGAAATTTTACCTTTTGATAATAGGGATGGCTTAATTTGGATGAATGGTGAGTTTATCGCTTGGAATGATGCAAAGTGCCACGTTATTACTCAAGGCATGCACTATGCTAGCTCAGTTTTTGAGGGTGAAAGAGCCTATAAAGGAAAGATTTTTAAATCTGTAGAGCATACAAAACGTCTATTTAAATCTGCAGCAACTTTAGGCATCGATATACCTTTTAGCGAGAATGAAATAAATAAAGCTAAGGATGAGCTTATTAAAAAAATGAACTTAGAGGACTGTTATGTTAGACCAATTGTTTGGAGAGGCAGTCAACAAATGGGATTATCTACATCGAAATCAGATGTAAATGTAGCAATAGCGGTATGGGATGACTGGGCTTCGTACTTTAAAATTGAAGATAGAAAAGCGGGACTCAGATTAATAACTTCACCATGGAAGAGACCATCTCCCGATACAGCACCTTGTGAAGCAAAAGCATCTGGACCCTACGTTATATGTACGATGTCAAAATCATTTGCTGAAAATAAAGGATTTCATGACGCTCTAATGCTTGATTATAGGGGCTATGTTGCTGAGGGAACAGGAGCAAATATTTTTTTTATAAAAGATAATGAAATTCATACACCAATACCAGATTGTTTCTTAAATGGTATTACTCGCCAAACTGTTATTGAGATGCTCTCAAATCAAGGGTTTGAGATAATTGAAAGGCATATTGAACCTAATGAAATAGCTAATTATGAAGAGGCTTTCTTAACTGGTACAGCAGCAGAAATTACTCCTATTCAGTCAATTGATGATATTAAATTTAATACTGGCGACAGCACAAAGAATTTTAAATTCATGCAAGACTATCATAATCTTGTAAGATCTTAGTTAAAAACACTTCGATAGTATTGATAACCACTTAAGACAGACAAGATACTTGCAATCCATAATAATAGTATTCCAGACACTTCAATAAAAATTAAGCTAGTTGAGATAATTGGATTTAGTATTAATAAGATTAAAGCCAGCATTTGAAAAGCTGTTTTATATTTACCTAAATTTGATACAGGTATAGTAATTTTTTTATTACCTTGAGCTAAAAATTCTCTTAGTCCAGATATAAAAACCTCTCTTGAAATTATGAGTAAGAGAGGTAGCAAATTAATTCCACTAATATCTCCTCGGTAACATAGAACTATACCTACAAGTATGACTAAAAGCTTATCAGCTATTGGATCCAACATTGTACCAAAATCACTAGTAAGTGAATATTTCCTAGCCAAATAACCATCAAAAAAATCTGATAGTCCTGCAATTATAAAGCAAATTAAAGCGATTAAATTAGTCGTGTTTGTATTTAAATATATTAAATAGACTATTATCGGAATTAAAAAAATTCTCAAAATAGTAAGTCTATTAGGTAAATTTAACATTAGTTATTAAAAAAATTATATATTTTTTCAGATAATGATTTGCTTATTCCATCGACTTTTTCAAGATCTAGAATTGAAGCACCTTTAATATCTTTAACAGATCCAAAATGATTTAAAAGAAGTTTACGTCTTTTATTTCCAAGGCCAGCTATTAACTCAAGTTCAGAATTCTCTATATCCTTTTTATTTTTATTTCTGTGCGCACCTATAGCAAATCTGTGTGATTCATCTCTGATACGTTGAAGTAAAAAATAAACTGGATCATCATTTGATAAGAAATTTTTATTTTTTTCAAATATAATTTGATCTAGTTTATTTGATCTATTTAATCCCTTATAAATTGATAATATTTTTATTTGTTTTAAATTGAGTTTATTAAGTAGTTCTTGCACTGTTTCATAATGCCCTTTGCCACCATCTATTAATATTACTTCAGGCAGTGAAGAATATTTTTTGTTATCATTGCCAATATTTGAGAAGCGTCTAGTTAAAACCTGCCGCATCATACCATAGTCATCCCCTGGAGTAATTTTTGAGTTATCAATATTAAATTTTCTATAATTCTTGTTTTCAAAACCTTCTTCGCCAAATACGACCATAGCTCCGACAGCATTTTTTCCAAATGCATGACTATTATCGTATCCCTCGATACGTTTAATTTTTTTATTTAGTTTAATTAGATTTTTTAATTTTTCTAAGCTCTTAATATTACTTGATGTATCAGAAATATGTCTATTAAGTGAAATATCAGAGTTTCTTAATGCATATTTAATCAACTTAACTTTCTTTCCTTTATGAGGAATGCTAAATTTAGGTTTTGCTCTATAAATTGAATTTAAAGATTCAATGATAAGATCAATATTTTCTACCTGATGACTTACTAAAACTTCTTTTGGAGGTCTATGCTTAGTATAAAAATCAATAACAAATCTCTCTAAAATAGCTTCATTTGGCTCATCTATATTATGCTTTGGAAAATAACTCTTGTTACCCCAATTTTGCCCTGATCTATAAATAAAAACTTGAATACAAGATTTATCACCTTGTCGCGATAAAGAAATTACATCAGAATCACTAATATCGTAAAGATTTATATTTTGTTGACTTTGTATCTGCGTTAAAGCTTTTATTTTATCTCGGTAACTAGCAGCTTTTTCATAATTTTCATTTTTACTTTCCTCGTTCATTTTAAATGAGAGGTTTCTTTGTAAACCACTATGCTTTCCTGATAAGAAATCTTCAGCATTTTTTACTGTCTCTTTATATTTTTCTTTATTGAGTGCATCAACACATGGTGCACTGCATCTCTCAATTTGATGCATTAAACAAGGTCTGCTTCTATTTTCAAAGTAAGAGTCTTCGCAAGAACGTAATTGAAAAACTTTTTGCAGTATTTTCAAAGTGTAATTTAAAGAACCAACAGTTGCGAAAGGCCCAAAATACTTACCCTTAAACTTCTGTTTACCTCTATGCTTAGATATAGAGGGGTATTCTTGTTCATGATTAATAAATATGTAAGGAAAAGATTTATCATCTCTCAATAGGATATTATATTGAGGCTTGATTTTTTTTATAAGATTGGCTTCTAATAATAAAGCTTCTTTTTCAGTCTCAGTTATTATCGTGTCTATTTGTTTGGTAGAACGCATTAAACGTCTAATGCGGTTTGTTAAATTATTATCATTTAAATAATTTTTAAGCCTATTCTTGATATTCTTAGCTTTGCCAACGTATAGAACGTTGTTATTTTGATCCAACATTTTGTAGATACCAGGCTTAGTAGGCGATTGATCCACTATTGACTTAATTCTATCAATATTGTGCATCTTTATTTTCGAGATCGCTCAATTTCTATGCCAGCACTTTCAGCATCATCAATTGCATCAAGCTTTTCTAGCCTTATTTTAATGGTTTCAATTCTTGAATTTTTAAAGCACTCCACTAAAATTTTTTCTGCTAAAGTCTCTAATAGAATAGTGTGACCTGAACTTATAATTTTTTTTATAATAATTGAAATTTCGTTATAGCACACAACATTATCAATTTTTTCACCCGATGAATCGGGAATATCAATAATTTTTGCAATCACATTTACCCTTAATGGTTGTTGGATATTTTTTTCATGGGCGTATACCCCTAATTCTGCATCTAACATTAAGTCATTAACAAATATTAAATTATATCCAGAATTATGATCAATATTATCAATTTCTGAATTTAATATTTTTAAATTTATTTTATTTCTGTTCATGATAAATGTTCACCACCGTCAACTACAATTAATTGTCCAGTTAAAGACTCTGTTGCTAATATATAGTTCAAAGTATTGCTAATGTCTGTAGGTTTTGAACCTTTTTTAAGCAACGTTGATTTTACTTGTTTTTTAAAATTTATATCAGATTGATACTCATTTTTAATTGTTGGCCCTGGACCTATAGCATTTACTCTAATATTTGGAGCAAGTGATTTTGCTAAAATAACTGTAGCAGAGTGAAGTGCTGCTTTGCTAATATTATATGAAAAAAAAGCGATACTAGGATTAATAACTCCTTGATCAAGAATATTAATAATATTTCCATTTTTTTCATTTTTATATTCCTTTGCAAAATCTTTCGATAATTTGATTGGAGCATATAAATTAGTGTCTAAATGCTTATCCCAAGATTTAGGAGTAAAATTCAAAATTTTATCATTTTCAAAAACAGAAGCATTGTTTATTAAGCAAGATATTTTACCAAGTAGTTTAGAGGCTTTTGAGTAGAATTTATCTACCTGACTTCGATCATTAAAATTACATTTAATGGTTTCACATCGAACCCCTAATGCAGCAATTTCTCTTTTTAAAATATTTGCTGAAGTTTTAGATTTATTATAATGAATAATTATATCATATCCATTCTTAGCTAAATCCACACAAATTTGCTTCCCAATTCTTTTTGAGCCTCCAGTTACCAGGGCAATAGGATTTTTTTTCATTAAAATAACCTATATATATAAATTAGGTAACTCAATACAAAAACTAGCGACAATATTCTATTGAGAGATCTGTTGATTAGTATCAAAATTATTATTATTGTAGTACTTATTGCAAGCAACAATAAATCATTTGTTTCCACATTTAGAGAAGAGAAATTATACCCTCTGGCCTTAACTATTATAATAGATGGAAACAATACAAATAAAATATTCATTATATTGCTACCAATAACGTTACCAATACCCATTGCAGCTTTCTTTTTTAATGCAGCTACAATTAGGGTTATAAGTTCAGGAAGAGATGTGCCAAGAGCTAAAATAGTAAGGCCTATTACAGTATGGGCCATTCCTAAATTTGAAAAGAAAACCAAAGACTCTGACAGAAATAATTTACCTCCAATAAAAAAACCTAAAAAACTTAATAACAACTTAATAATACTTACTTCAGTCTCAATACTATTTTCACTTTCCCCTTGTTCAGTAGAAAAATTTTTTAGATGATTAATAAAAAATAAAAGTATGACGAAAAAAATAAAAGTATGAACCCAAGTTAACTGCGAATAAATTGATAAAACTAAAATAAAATATGCAGTTACTATAAACAAATATAAATTCGTTTTTTGATCAATTCCTTGCAAATATATTTTATGCATAAGCCCGGCAAAACCTAGAACAAGTAGCAGATTTGCAATATTGCTTCCTATTACATTTCCTAAAATAGCATCAGATGCTGGTGGTGTTTCAAATAAAGCTGCCGATAGAGATACCATGAGCTCTGGTGCTGAGGTGCCAAATGCCACTACTGTTAGTCCAACCAGAACTTGGGAAAAGTTAAATTTTTTAGCTATAGCATCTGCTTGTGAAACGAGTTGATCAGCACTCACTATTAGTATGAATAAACTTAAAATAATGAGACTTAATTGATAAATTGAAAAAATCATATTCTATGTAAAGTATCTATTTTTTTTCTGTTGAGGCTTTCTTATGTATTCTAATCCTAAGTCTTTTTTTTCTAATTTTTTTATTTCATCTCTAATATTTGCAGCTTCTTCAAAATTCAAATCCTCAGCATATTTTATCATTTTGTCTCTTAGAGACTTTAAATGTTTCTCAAGATTATTCCCAATCATTTTATATTCATTGTTAGTCTGTGCTATATCTTCCTCATTTATATTAATATTTTCTAAAGTCTGATTGATTTCTCGTTTAATAGTTTGAGGGGTAATTCCGTTATCCTTGTTATGTTTCTCTTGTATATGCCGCCGACGTTTTGTTTCATTCATTGCATACTGCATACTATTAGTAACCTTATCACCATATAGAATAACTTTACTATCTACATTTCTTGCCGCTCTTCCTATTGTCTGAACTAATGAACGCTCTGATCTTAGGAAACCTTCTTTATCAGCATCTAAAATTGCAACTAGCGCACATTCAGGAATATCTAAGCCTTCACGAAGTAGGTTTATACCGACTAGAATATCAAAAACACCTCTTCTTAAATCTTGAATAATTTCAATTCTTTCCAAAGTATCAATATCTGAGTGCATATATCTAACTTTTAGGCCATTCTCATGCATGTATTCAGTTAAATCTTCAGCCATTCTTTTTGTAAGAGTGGTTACAAGAATCCTATATTCATTATCTATAACTTTTTTTGCTTCAGAAATTAAATCTTCTATTTGCGTCTTAGCTGGTCTTACTTCAACTTCAGGATCTATAAGCCCTGTTGGTCTAATAATTTGTTCTACAAATACTCCCTTTGTCTGTTCAAGCTCCCACGGACCAGGAGTTGCTGATATGAATAAAGTTTGAGGTCTCATTGTTTCCCATTCTTCAAACTTTAGTGGTCGATTGTCTAAGCAAGATGGAAGTCTGAAACCATAATCAGATAATGTTGTTTTTCTGCTTCTGTCACCTTTAAACATACCTCCAAGCTGAGGTACCGTTACATGACTTTCATCAACAAATAAAATTGCATCATTAGGTAAATATTCAAACAGAGTAGGAGGTGGCTCACCTTCTTTTCTTCCTGACAGGTATCTTGAGTAGTTTTCAATTCCATTGCAACTTCCTGTTGCCTCAATCATTTCGAGATCAAATTTTGTTCTTTCTTCAATCCTTTGCGCTTCTATTAGTTTATCTTGAGCCTTAAATTCAGGTATTCTTTTCTTTAACTCCTCTCTTATTAAAACCATAGCTTGTTGGAGAGTAGGTCTTGGAGTTACATAGTGGCTGTTTGCATAGACTCTAATTTTTTCTAAGTCCTCATTTTTTTTTCCTGTGAGAGGATCAAACTCACATATTGTTTCCAGCTCATCTCCAAATAATGAAATTCTCCATGCTCTATCTTCGTAATGGGATGGGAATATCTCAATTAAGTCTCCTCTAACTCTGAATGTACCTCGATGGAAATCTGTATCATTTCTTTGGTATTGTAACTCAACAAGCTTTTGAATTAGTTCATTGCGACCAATCTTTTGGTTAATTATTAACTCAATAATCATATCACCATAGGTCTCAACTGAACCAATGCCATAGATACAAGAAACACTTGCTACAATTACAACATCTTTTCTCTCTAAAAGAGCACGCGTTGCAGAGTGACGCATTCGATCAATTTGTTCATTGATCGATGACTCTTTTTCAATATAAGTATTTGACTTAGGTACATATGCCTCCGGCATGTAATAGTCATAATATGAAACAAAATATTCAACGGCGTTATCTGGAAAAAAAGATTTCATTTCACCGTAAAGCTGTGCGGCTAGAGTTTTATTTGGTGCAAGTATTAAGGTAGGTCTTTGAACCGCTTCAATTGTTTTAGCCATAGTAAAAGTTTTACCAGAACCGGTTACACCTAAAAGCACCTGATCATTTTCTTTTTTATTTATATTAGAAACAATCTCTTTTATAGCTTCAGGCTGATCTCCAGCTGGCTTATATTCTGCAACAACTTTAAATTTTTGATTAGCGGACATTTTAATTATGTTATGATTATTAAATATAGCTTGAGAATTTAAAAAATCTAATATATTCCAATTTGTATAATTATTTTAAAATATGTCACTTTTATCAGATAATATAAATAGGATAAAACCTTCAGCGACAATGGCAGTAACTGGCAAAGCCAGAGAATTAAAGGCGGCAGGTAAGGACATAATTGGACTAGGTGCGGGTGAACCAGATTTTGATACTCCAGAAAATATTAAAATTGCAGCAATAGAGGCAATCAAAGCGGGGGATACAAAGTATACCGCTGTTGATGGGACCCCTAATCTCAAAAAAGCTATAGCTAGCAAATTTAAGCGTGAAAATAACTTATCTTATGACGTCGATCAAATTACTGTGGGAACTGGTGGCAAGCAAATAATCTTTAATGCTTTTTTAGCTACGATTAATCCTGAGGATGAAGTCATTATTCCAGCTCCATATTGGGTATCTTATCCTGATATTGTTGACTTTGCTGGGGGTAAATCTGTTGTAATAGAGTGTGATGAAAGTTGTGAGTTTAAAATATCAGCTGAAAAGTTATCAGCTGCGATAAATGCTAAAACTAAGTGGTTTATATTGAACTCACCTTCTAATCCCACTGGAAGTTGTTACACAGAGTCAGAACTGCTAGAACTATCCACGGTTCTTGAAGCAAATCCACACGTGAATATTATGTCAGATGATATATATGAACATTTGGTTTATGATAATTTTAAATTCAAAACTATTGCGCAAATTAACCCTAAGCTAGTCAATCAAACTCTTACAATAAATGGGGTTAGCAAAGCTTATGCAATGACAGGATGGAGGATTGGGTATGCCGCTGGCAGTAAATCGCTTATTAAAGCTATGGGCAAGCTTCAATCACAGTCTACAAGCAATCCAAGCTCAATAAGCCAAGCAGCTTCAGTTGAGGCATTAAATGGAGATCAGAGTTTTTTAGAATCTCGTGCAGATGTATTCAAAAAACGAAGAGACTTCGTAGTTAAAGCGCTTAATGACATGAACGGTATAAGTTGCACTGTCCCGCAGGGTGCATTTTATGTCTTCCCGAGCTGTAAAGATCTTTTTGGCAAAAAGACGAGTGAAGGAAAAATAATAGAAAATGATGAAGATTTTGTAACTGCTCTTTTAGAAACTGTTGGGGTTGCGGTGGTCCAAGGATCAGCATTTGGTTTGAATGGATTCTTTAGAATATCATATGCTACTTCTGATGAAATGATTGCAAATGCATGTGAGAGGATCTCTAACTTTTGCGATAGTCTAATTTAATAAAATTTTACTCTAAGCTTGAGATATATTTTTCCGCCTCCAGTGCAGCCATACAGCCCATACCTGCAGCGGTCACTGCTTGGCGATAAATTTTATCCTTAACATCCCCAGCGGCATAAACGCCTTCAATATTAGTAAGTGTTGAGTCAGGCTGAGTAATTATATAGCCACTATCATCCATATCGACCTGACCTTTGAAAATTTGTGTTGCTGGGTCATGACCAATTGCAATGAAAACACCATCCACCTTTAAATCAGATATCGTATCATCCACTGTACTTTTCAATTTAATCCCAGTTACGTTCAATGGATTTTCCTCACCAACGATTTCGTTTAATTCTGAATTCCAAATAACATTAATTTTTTCATTTTTAAATAATCGTTCCTGTAATATTTTTTCAGATCTTAGACTATCTCTTCTGTGGACCAAATGAACTTTAGAAGCAAAGCTTGTCAAAAATAATGCCTCCTCTACGGCAGAGTTGCCTCCACCAATCACAGCCACTTCCTTTTCTTTGAAGAAGAAACCATCACATGTGGCACATGCTGAAACACCATAACCTTGGAATTTTTGTTCAGACGGCAAGCCTAACCATCTTGCCTGAGCACCTGTTGAAATAATCACAGCATCTGCTGTATATTTTGTTCCACTCTCACTTTCGGCACTAAATGGTTTTTTGGAAAAATCTACTTTTGTAATCATATCATTAACAATGTTGGTACCTACACTTTTGGCTTGTTGCTCCATTTGTTCCATAAGCCATGGGCCTTGGATTACATCTCCAAATCCAGGAAAATTTTCAACATCAGTTGTTATTGTAAGTTGCCCACCAGGTTGCAAACCTTGGACAATTGTAGGTTGAAGCATGGCTCTTGCCGCATATATGGCAGCAGTATAACCCGCTGGTCCCGAACCAATTATAAGAACTTGTGAATGCATTTAGGGATATTCCTTGATAATATAAATATTTAAAAATTATAATACTTATATAATAATTCCATGAAATATTACAAGAAAGATAAAATAGCATGGTGCATAACTGACGGGGCTGCCGGAAATATAAGCCAAGTTAAAGGTTTAGCAAGTGCCATGAAACTTGATTTTCAATTAAAAGAAGTAAAACTTCGATTTCCATGGAAGTTTTTGCCTGTTGGTTATTTCCCCACATTTGGCTTAGCTATAAAGAATTTGGACAACGTTAAGGATGAAGCCATTCCTAGCTATATTATAACTGCAGGGCGAAAAAGTATCTATTCATCACTTTATCTAAAAAATAAATTCAAAAATAAAGTCAAGACAATACATATTCAAGATCCAAAAATAAACCCAAAACTATTTGATTGTGTTGTAGCTCCTGAGCATGACTCTATAAGTGGACAAAACGTAATAAAGTCTAAACTAGCTATAAATCATATAAATGATCAATTGTTATTCTCAGAAGCAAAAAAATTTCAGGAAAAATTAAGTTTTTTAAAAAAACCTATTGTGACAGTTATTTTAGGAGGAAAAAATAAAAATTACTACTTTGATAAATCTCATTTGTCTGAACTAGAAAAAAAGATTGATGTAATAAATAATATGAATTCAATATCACTAGTATTTTTGTTTTCAAGAAGAACTGATAACTTTATAAAAGACTTTATTATAAAAAAATATTCTCAAAAACATACTGTATGGACTGATCAAAAAAATAATCCTTATCTTGCCCTTTTGCACTTATCTTCATGCATAATATGTACAGGAGATTCAGTCTCTATGATCTCTGAAGCATTAAATTCAGGTAAATCAGTCTATGTATTTAGATTAAAAAGTAAGAAAAAGTATAACAGAATTGAAAAGTTTAATGATAAACTGATAGAACTTGGTTACATAAGGGAACTAGACGAAACTCTAGTTTTTGATCAAATAAACTTAGAAAACGAAACAGAAATTATTGCAAAAAAAATTATTGAGAACTATTAAGTGTAAATAAAATGAGCAAAAAAGACTTAGATACCACGGATAAAAAAATACTAAGAATATTGCAAGATGATGGAAGAATATCAAACCTAGATTTGTCAAAAAAAATTGGTATGTCGCCACCACCAACTCTAAGAAGAGTTAGAGATTTAGAGCAGAATGGCTATATAGACGGCTTTAGGGCAAACTTAAATCATTCTAAATTAGGATTTGATTTAACAGCTTTTATTTTTATAGGTTTAAAGAATCAAAATGAAGAAGAGCTAAATAAATTTGAAAAATTAGTGTGGGGATGGGAAGAGGTAAGAGAATGTTACATGTTGAATGGAGATGTAGATTTCATTTTAAAATGTGTTGCTAAAAATATGAATTTATTTCAAGAATTTTTAACAAATAATGTCTCGTCGAATGATAATATAGCAAGTATCAAAACAGCGTTTGCTATTAAGCCAACAAAATCATTGGGTAATGTCCCACTAGATTAATGATAATCTGAAATAGGGTGAACAGTTAACTCTTCTTTGCTTTTTAGTCTTTTTATTGAATTTATAGCCGCTCTTGCACCAGAAACAGTAAGAAAATAAGGAACATTTCTATTCAAGGCTGTTCTTCTCAAGCTAAATGAGTCATTGATTGATTTTCGCGTTTCTGTTGTATTAATAACTATACTGATTTCATCACTATCTAATAAATCAACTATATGAGGACTACCTTCTGCAACCTTATTAACAAAAGTAACTTTAATAGAATTTTCTTTTAAAAATTCAGCAGTTCCTTGAGTAGCAAATATTTTAAAACCTTGTTTTTTAAATGATCTAACGATTGGTAAAACTTTTGCTTTATCACTATCTTTGACGGAAACGAAAAGGTTGCCTTTTACTGGCAATGGGTTGGATGCAGCCATTTGACACTTTATAAATGCAGCTTCCATATTTTTATCTATAGACATAACCTCTCCTGTGGACTTCATTTCTGGGCCTAATATTGTGTCTACATTTGGAAATCTTTTAAATGGGAATACTGGTTCTTTTATAGCAATTGATGTCATCGGCTTTTGAGTAATCTTTAGATTAGCAATTTTCTTTCCAACTGAAATCTTACTTGCAAGTTGAACTATTTTTAAGCCAGTTGATTTTGCTACAAAAGGGACAGTTCTACTACTTCTTGGGTTAACTTCTAATAAAAAAATATTATTATTCTGGATGGCAAACTGAATGTTTAAAAGTCCTTTTACTTTTAATGCAATAGCAAGTTTTCTAGTTTGTTTCTTAATATCCTGAATTATTTTATCCGAAAGTGAATAGGGTGGAAGCGTGCAAGTTGAGTCGCCAGAGTGTATTCCAGCTTCTTCAATATGTTCCATTATCCCAGATATAATTACGTCTTTGCCATCTGAAATAGCATCAACATCAACTTCAATTGAGTCTTTTAAATAACTATCAATTAATACTGGGCTGTCTCCAGACACAACTACAGCCTCTTTAAAATATTTTTTTAATTCCTCAGTTTCGTGAACAATTTCCATAGCCCTTCCCCCTAAAACATAAGAAGGTCTGATTACAGCTGGGTAGCCAATTTTATTTATAATTTCAAAAGCTTGTTTTTCAGAGTAAGCAATGCCGTTGACAGGTTGTAACAAATTCAATTCATCAACAATTTTTTTAAACCTCTCTCTATCTTCTGCTAGATCAATGGAATTAACAGATGTACCTAGTATTGGTACATTCATATTATTTAGAAATTCAGATAGTTTAAGTGGAGTTTGTCCACCAAACTGCACAATGACACCAATAAGCTGACCATTATTTTTTTCTCTTTTAATAATTTCATATACATCTTCTTCAGTTAAAGGCTCGAAATAAAGCCTATCACTTGTATCAGGATCTGTTGAAACTGTCTCTGGGTTACAATTAATCATAATTGTTTCGTAATTCATTTTTTTAAGAGCAAAAGAAGCGTGGCAACAACAGTAGTCAAATTCTATTCCTTGACCAATCCTATTAGGCCCACTACCTAAAATTACTATTTTCTTTTTATTGCTTGGCTTAGATTCACAACCATTATTATTAAGTTCATACTTGTGATATGTGGAGTACATATAAGGGGTTAAAGACTTAAATTCAGCGGCACAGGTATCTATTCTCTTAAAATTTGGAAAAACTTTTAAATTAGTTCTTTTTTTAGTAACTTGCTTAATATCAATATTAGTTAATTCTGAAATTTTTCTATCACTGAAGCCTAAAGATTTTATTTGCTGAAATTCCAAACCATTTTTAGGAATGCCTTTTTTAATGATATTAATTTCTGCCTCAACTATTAGGCTTATTTGTTCTATAAACCATGGATCTATTTTACACGCTTGATAGATCTCTTTGATACTCTTTTTAAATCTTAATGCTTGAGCTATCTTAAGTATCCTATCCGATGTAGGTTTTTTTAATTCACTAAGAATATTATCTTTGGTGAGAGCTTTTTTTTCATTAGTTACTTTGACTGTATCCAAGCCATTTAATCCAGTTTCAAGCGACCTAAGAGCTTTTTGAAGTGATTCAGGAAAGGATCTGCCGATTGCCATGGCTTCGCCTACTGACTTCATTGCACTTGTAAGCAATGGTTTAGTTAGTTGAAATTTTTCAAATGTAAATCTAGGAATTTTTGTCACTACATAATCAATTGTTGGTTCAAAAGATGCTGGGGTAACTTTAGTTATTTCATTCTGTAATTCATCTAAAGTATAACCCACAGCTAATTTGGCTGCAATTTTTGCTATTGGAAATCCAGTTGCTTTAGATGCCAAAGCTGATGATCGAGATACTCTTGGATTCATTTCAATTATTACAAGACGACCATTTTTAGGATTCACTGCAAATTGTACATTTGATCCTCCAGTCTCTACTCCAATTTCTCTTAAACATGCAATCGAAGCATTCCTCATTATTTGAATGCCCAAAAGAAGGCTTCAAAGCCAACCTGAGCAAATTGGCTGACACATTCATTAAAGAGTGAGTTTCGACGAATCACTTGAATTTTCAAACTTAGGTTATTAGCTGAAGCATCCCTTAGACAATGCATTCCCGGCCCAAGGTGGGGAATACGTATTCACCTGTATTCACTCAGCTCCGAAATACACGTATGATACATGAATACATGTATTCACTCAGCCTCCCACGGAACTGTGAATAGTGTGAATACACGATCCGCTTACCTCCCCCTCTGTATCTCGCACCCGCACCCCTCTGCCGCCCTCGCTCCCTCGCGCCTCGCAGCTCGCCGCCCGCGCTCTAGACGGCCAGGTCGAGCTCGTCGTCCGAGCCGTCGGAGCTGTCCGAGTCGGTGTCCCACTTCTCCACCGGCGCCTTGTAGCCGGCGTGCTGCGCCTTCTCTTGAGGTGGGCGGGGCTTGCATCGTGGCGGGACGTCGGCCGTGGCAGACGTGTCGGGGGGGAGAGCCAAATCCAGCTTGTATTCATGAATACACTGTATTCAGCCGTGTATTCAGCCACGGCTCAAATACACGTATGATACGAGTGAATACGTATTTGAAATACGTATTTATCACAAATACACTGTGTATCCAGCTCTGCTTCAGATACACTAAAATACATAGTACTATGTTTACTGTATCTGGACCAAATACACTAAATACACAATGTATTTGCGTCCTCCTCCAAATACGTCGAATATGTATTGTACATGTAGGGCATGCCATGGAAAGGTCAGCACCCTCTGTGCTTTGTTTGTGTGGCGTGTGGTTTGAGTGACGTGTCACCCTACACCACGGGATGTGTGGGTAAGTATGAAAAGGCGGTAGCTCTACTGGTGGGTCCCCCGTGGCCGGTCTACATGGTACCGGCAACTCCCTCACTCCG
>ERZ802822.1186-NODE-1186-length-16895-cov-14.807944_pt1 | contig 16895 bp, 19 predicted proteins | sample MGYA00345649_ERZ802822 | MGnify/ENA primary metagenome ERZ802822 (study PRJEB30503, sample SAMEA104212359) | marine metagenome | biome: Westerlies Biome; feature: [SRF] surface water layer (ENVO:00010504) within the epipelagic zone...; material: water...
AGTCTGGACAGCACGGGAAAAGCACCATGCCCATGGACGCGCCTTTTGAACTGGGAGGCCTTGGGCCAGGGGTTGGGGTAAAGCAGCCAATGGCTGTGCAGCGTGATGCCGGCTTCTACAAGGCAAAGCCAAAACGGCTCGGCTTCTGCGCGAAGCAGTAGGTAATTCTGCGCTCCGGCGGCCTGATGTTTTGCCAGCCGATGCGCGGACTGATCGATACCGACTACCAGCGCATCCGGATTCGCCTCGGCAATAAGCGCCGTGCTCATACCGGTTCCACAGAATGAATCGAGGATCAGCAGTCGGTTATTAGGCTGTAGCCGCTCGAGTAGTTGCTCGAAGGCCTCCCGGGTGTGCGCGGGGCAGGGCTTTCGCCATGGGTGATCTTGGTGGTGTTGCACGCTCTCTGCGAGATCAGGATGGGGTCCGGCCTGGTCTGTCTTAAGCACCGGTGCAGTATGGGGGGATTGATCTGTTTGCGGAGCTTCAGTCACCTTGCCATCATACCCCGCTACCTGATTCTGTCTGGTCCATACTGAACGCATGCGCGAAGATCTCCGCCCTTTTTGGGTCAAACGTACCTACCTCGTCTTCCGCGCAGCTTGGATCGACTGGTTTGTGCGGCCCCGGTGTGCCCACCTCGGTGCACATGCGACCATCATGGCACCGTGGTATGTCGATATCTCGGGACCCAACATTCGCATCGGCCATTCGTTCACCGCGATCAACACCGCCAGTCAGCGGGTGCAGATTGGGGTCTGGGGACGTGACGTGGGGCAGGGCCGCATCACCCTTGGTGACGCTTGCTTAATGAGTCCGGGTTCCCGCATCAGTGCCAGCGATGACATCGCACTGGGTGATGGATGCATGCTCGCCAATGGCGCTTACATTACTGATTCAGATTGGCATGGCCTCTACGATCGCGTTGAGCGTGCCGCCAAGCCCACGCCGGTCAGGCTCGGCGATAACGTCTGGGTCGGCGACCATGCGACCGTATTAAAAGGCGTGACGATTGGCGATAACAGCGTGGTGGCTGCCAGAGCAGTCGTCACCAGCGACGTGCCGGCCAATGTGGTGGTGGCAGGCAATCCGGCCAAGGTGGTGAAAACCCTTGATCCGGATACGCCGCGCTATACCCGTGCCGATCTTTATGCTGATCCCGACCAAACAGCAAAACAGTTCAAAGAACTTGATCGCTATGTGCTGGGGAAAAACCGGTTCTGGTTTTGGCTATGGACGCTGATTTATCCGGGCGCTCGTCGGGGTGGTTGAGCCGGCCTAGATCAAGCCTTGCGGTCATCACAGGAGCCGCAGCGGTTCTTCCTCGAGTAAGGCCAGCTGCTCGCGCAGCGCCAGAATCTGGTCGGCCCAGTAACGTTCTTGTCTAAACCATGGGAAGGCGGCCGGGAAAGCCGGGTCATCCCAGCGTCGGGCCAGCCAGGCGCTGTAGTAGACCATCCGGGCGGTGCGCAGTGCTTCAATCCATTTGATCTCTCGTGGGTCAAAGTCATTGAATTCCTCGTAGCCCGCAATGAGCTCCGCGAGTTGCAGTTCTCTTTGCGCGCGATCGCCCGATAGAAACATCCATAAATCCTGAATCGCGGGCCCGGTGACGCAGTCATCGAGATCGACAAAGTGCGGCGTATCGTCGCGCCAGAGAATATTGCCCACATGGCAGTCTCCATGCAGCCGTATGCCCTCTCGCGGCGCGTAGTCTTTCATCAACCGCGCTGCGCGATCCACTAAGTCCTTGCCCAGGCTATCCCAGGCGGGAAGCAGCTCATTGGGTACCCACTCAGTACTGAGATAGTTGAGGGGTTCGATCAACCAGCGCTCCAGCGTGTAGTCGATACGCTCCGCGAAGTCAGCCGAGCCACCCACGCCATGCATGCGCCCCAGTGTGCGACCCAGCCCGAGCAGGTGATCAAAGTTGTCGAGCTCCGGTGCATGACCTCCCCGGCGGGGAAACGCCGCAATTAAAAAGCCCTGCGCCTCCTGCAGTGTCGCGCCGTTAATTTCCATCGGCGCAACAACGGACAGACCGTTATCAACCAATTCTTGCGCGAAGGTATGCTCTTCCAGAATTTGCTCGCGGGTCCAGCGCCCTGGCCGGTAGAATTTAACGATGACCGGGTCGGCTTCTTCGATGCCTGCCTGATAGACGCGATTCTCATAGCTGTTCAGCGCGAGCAGGCGCAGGTCACTGCGCAAGCCAATGGCTTCGACGCAGTCGACCACGCAATCCGGTGTCAGCCCTTCAAAGGGATGTGTCATGGGTCACCCCGTGATGAAAGCGCTTATGTTACTCCACGCCGAAAGGCGCCGGAGTGCGCGCCAGGCACCACACGGCCACCGAGTGCGCTCCGGCTTCCGCGCACGCGCGCGCTGCTGCGCGTGCCGTTGCACCGGTGGTCATGACGTCGTCAATGAGCACAACTTTTTGGTCGGCGATAGAGGGGTGGGCAACGAATCGATCTTGTGTATCGGCGAGCCGGTTTTTTTTGTTCAGTCGATGCTGGGCAGGCCGGTAGCGTCGATTTTTCAACCAGGGTCTGACGACAGCGGGCTGGATCCACTGTGACCGAATGGCGTTAGCCAGCAGCCAGGTGTGATCAAAACCCCGACGCACCTGCCTGCGCCACTGTGTCGGGATGGGAATCACGACGGTGTGAGCTGCCGACGTCGGAGTCGTTAACCTTTCTGTGAGGTCTGTGCGCAAGCCGCTTAGCAATAGCTCAGCGAGCAGTCCGGTCAGCTGGGGCCGATTCTGAAACTTCCACAGGTGTATGAGGTCTCGCATGCCAGTGCGCATGAGGTAGGGCGCGTGTGCGCCAAAAAAGTGAGGTGGATTCTTGATGCATGGCGGACACAGCCTTTGCACTGATAAGTAGGCAAGGTCCGAACGGTTGACCACCGGTGCATGGGTAGGCTCTAAGGGTAGGGCGCATCGGTGACAGGCATGCTGATTACGGCTAAATGCCGCCTCGCAATCGATACAGATGGTGCAAGCCCTGTTGTGCTGACATCGACATAGCAGGCAGCTAGCGGGCGCGAGCCATCGTATTGCCTGCATCATGTCTCGATAGATTGTCCCTACGTTATTCATTGTTCTCCAGCGTCCATAGCGCGCCCTTGGTTCGAGCCAGGACAGTTGCCTAGAGTATTTGTGCAGATCGTTGTTATGCGCCGGTCGCTATGCATGAAAAAGGGCGTCGCGAAGCGGCCGTCTCAACCCGGCACGGAGGTCTCTTGTATGACGGATCAGTGTGCAGCACGCCAGTTGATGGAAACACTTCATAGTCGCCGGAGAGCGATCTGTGGCGGCCAGTGCTGAAGAGCGCTTGGTCGAGCGTTGCGTAACCGATACAGTGCGCTTTTAAATCAAGACAACACACCAACCGTGCCAGAATCTGACCTTCCCAACGATGTTGATGATGCCAAGAAGCTCTCGGACGCCGATCAGGCCAAGGTAGACGCCTTTCTGAAGCGCGGGGTGAACTCGGTCGAGCGCAAACCCTTCAAGCCACTATTTTTAATCTTTTTGTTGATGGCAGTGGTGGCGGCTTTCAGCCTGTTGAGCCAAGGTATTGCTCAGTGGGCCGGTATTTATTGATACCGCCTTAATCTTGGACGCTATTGGGGGTTTTGGTATTCTGCGCGCCTCGGTGTGTAGCGCAGCCTGGTAGCGCACTTCCTTCGGGAGGAAGGGGTCGGAGGTTCAAATCCTCTCACACCGACCATTCTTTAGCCCCACCGTTAATGTTTTGTATATCTCCATTGGTAATTTGGTCAGCCGCGAACTGACGAGCAACAAAAAGTCTGGAAAATCCATGCGCGCAAGCAGTCCAGCGGGCCCGAATGCGCAGGCTTTGGACGCGCCGTGAGACTCAGCTTTCGACGGAAATGGCAACCCAAAATCCATTCGCAGCCTATTCGGAATCAAAAATTAACGCGAGTAACAAAAACTTAACACCTTGGATGTCAATCTTTGCTATAAAGACGCAGGGAGTGGTGCATGGCGACGATTACGAAAAAGATGTTGAAGGTATTGGCGCTGGTATGGGCGTCAGTATTTGGTCTGTTGATTGTCTTGTTTGTCACGATACCCGGTAAAGGGACGCTAATCGAAACACTGTGGTTTGCTCAAATCGCGGTGATAGGTCTATGGGCTTTGCTCTATTGTATCCGGGGCGCGGTATTTGTCTGTGAGGGAGTTGCGGAGCGAAAAGAGAGTGTTTATGACCAGCGGGCCGACAACAGCTGAACGCAGGGCCTCTTAAATATTGCTGAACAGCCTTCGCATAACCAGCAACCTGCGCCTACTCTTCCTCGCAGGGTATTTGTAACGGCCCACCGCACAGCCCCCACGCCCGTTGCACGTCTTCATCCACTAAAAGAGCATTGAGCGTGAGTGCCAACACGAAAACCAATAACGTTAACCGCTCACTACGTGTTAGAGCCACAGTGTTCCCCTGATGTAAGCCTCCTGCCGCGTCATACCTCCACCAATCACTAACAGACGCTACCACAGCTACATTTGGGCGCCTGTGACAAAGTACCCTTAATTTCGTCTCATTATTGCGGGCAGAAAGTGGCCTTCAGCGCAGGCGCACGTCGCAGGTCGTGCTGTGCGGTGGGGGTTTGGTATCAGATGATAGCCGCAGCCATTACGGCCAATACCGTTGCTGCGGTCAGCAAACTAACCGTGTCGAAAGATGTCATCGTGTCCTCCTACTGTATTAACGATTGAAATGCTCTTTCCCTTCCATTCGCTACCCTCTGGTATCGGAGTTACCGCCGATTTTTTGTGTCGCAGGTCCTCTTTCGCGATAAATTAGATGGCTGCCAGCGCTACGGGCTTCGGCCCGCATACGGCCACGAGTTCTGAATACCCCTACCGATAGAGGAAACATATGCGGTTGCTACATTTAAAATGCGTCGTCACGGGCGGTGCCAGCGGGATTGGCGAGGCGACCGTCCGGCGTTTTGCGGCCGAGGGTGCGGAGGTTTGTATCTTGGACCGCGATTTACCCGCTGCAGACACGTTGGCCAAAGAGCTAGGCGAGGGCCATCTGGCGATGGAGCTCGACGTGAGGTTCGAGGCGGGAGTTGAGCGAGTCGCTGATGCGGTATACGGGCACTGGGATCGTGTCGATGTGCTGGTCAATAACGCGGGGTCAGAGCTCAACAAAACCTACAACGAGACGACCGTTGACGAGTGGGACAGGGTCCTGGATACAGACTTAAAGGGCCCATGGTTGTTGTGTAAACATTTTGTGCCCCGCATGGTGGAACGAGGCTCAGGTAGCGTGATTAACATCTCCTCCCTGAATGGGCTGGTAGGCTTTCCGCTATCCACGGCTTATGGCAGTGCTAAGGGCGGTCTCGTGGTCTTTACCCGCGACATGGCCATAGAGTTAGCGACCAGCGGCGTGCGCATTAACTGCGTGTGTCCCGGCGTGATCGAGACGCCGATGATGGAGCGTTGGACGGATCTGATGCCCGATAAAAACGAAGCCAAAGCCATGCTGCGAGGGGTCATGCCCATTGGTCGCATGGGTACCGCTGAGGAAGTGGCTAGCGCCGTGTTATTTTTCGCCTCAGCAGACTCCAGTTTGTGTCAGGGCGCTGTGCTCAGCGTAGATGGAGGATTCACCGCCCAATAGCGAGGTGGTGCATCAGCCCAGCACGCCCTCCGATCGCAAGGCGTCAATTTGCTGGCTGTCCAGACCAAAATCAGCGAGCACCGACTCAGTGTGCTCGCCGTGAGCCGGTACCGGGCGCGAGGGCTCCAGCCGCTCCCCGCCAAACCGCGGTGGCGCCTTCACAATGCGCAGCGTGCCAAGGTGTGGATGGTCGACCTCCGCGATGCTGTCGTTGGCGCTCAGCTGCTCCTGAGCCAGCACCTCGTCGCGGGTTAAGCACTTTGCGCAGGGCACTTCCACCTCACGCAGCAGTCCCAGTAATTCATCGCTGGTGTATTCAAGGCACTTTTCAGCGACGAGGTCCCGAAAAATCTGCAGATTCTCCACCAGCTTCTGCATGGTGTCGAAGCGTTCGTCTCCCAGTAGATGCAGCAGGCCAATCGCCTGCAGCATGCGCCCCTGCATCTCCTGATTGGCCGCCGCCACGGTGATGCCACCGTCTTTGGTCAGCGTGAGGTCATAGAGAATGTCGATCAGCATGCCGCCGGGAACAGCGTCCTCATCGAGCAGCGCATGATTCTGGAACCCGTCGGGGAACATGAAAAACAGCCCCGAGTCGAGCATAGAAAGGTCGACCAGTTGGCCTTCCCCGGTGCGCTCGCGGGCGAATAACGCGCTGGTGACTGCCTGGCAGGCTGTGTAGGCGGTGATTTTGTCGCAGAGTAAAGAGCGGATGAACGCGGGGGAGTCGTCGCCGCCCTGCGTAGCCGCCATCCCTGAATGGGCCTGAATGATGGGATCGTAGGCAGGTGCCCGACGGAGCGGGCCTTCGGTACCAAAGCCCGAAATTGCCATATAGACCAGCCGCGGGTTGACGGCCCTCAGCGCATCGTAGCCCAGGCTCAGGGTGTCCATCGTCCCTGGCCGAAAGTTGTGTATGACCACGTCTACCTGAGAGGCCATGTCGCGGATGACCGCCTGGCCCGCCTCAGTTTTGAGGTCGATTTTGATGGATTCTTTGCCGCGGTTGCAGCCGGCAAACAAGGAGGAAATATCACCCTTGCGTGCCCCGATGTAGCGCATGGGGTCCCCCCCGTCGCTGGGCTCGACTTTAATCACCCGTGCGCCCTGCTCGGCAAGCATCATGCTGGCGAGGGCCGCGGTGATCATGGTGGAGAACTCAAGGATGGTGATGCCTTCCAATGGTTTCATATCGGTACCCCGGTGAAGCAGCTTTCGGCCCTGCAATGTGGCACTGGCTGAAGAACGCCTTGACTTTTAGAAGATGTTATTCGATGTATTGGATTCCCTAACCTAGATCCTAAGCCTGTCAAAGGCAATCTCCTCTGTGCTGGCAGAGACGTCGCGCCAATGTCATCCTGTCAAATGAATAACCATCTCAATCTCACACGGCCCCTCTCGACAGGAGTGACATCATGAATCGACTTTTATTCGTTGTGCTGTGGTTTTTCATGACCGGCGTCCGCGCAGACGAGGCGGCGGTGCTCGATAAAGACTTTCGCACCATGATGCAGTGGTTCCCCGGGGTTTATGACAATCAGGAGCAGGTCTATTTTGAGGCAGAGCAAGAGGTCGATGAGGCGCTGCGCCACGAGCGCATTCACCATGTCTTCGAGCCGGCAGACCTACCCGCTTTTGGTGAGCACGTGTTTTATGTACAACAACACCTCAACGACGACCCTGCTCAGATATACCGCCAGCGCATTTATACCTTCCAGCCCGACTACGATGAGGGCGCCGTCCGACTGACTATTCATATTCCCAATGATGTTGCATCACTGGTAGACGCCCATCTCGATCCCACCAAGCTGACGGGGCTACTGCCCGAACAGACGCGCGTGCTGCCCGGATGTGACGTGTTTTGGCGGCGGCAAGACAATCATTTTGTCGGCTACATGCAGCCGAATGCCTGCTCCTATGTCTCGAGCGAGAGCGGCAAACGCATTATTTTTAATGACGATTTGCTGCTGACCGAGGACGCCCTCTGGATCAGCGATCGTGCCCAGGATGAAGAGGGTAATCGGGTGTTTGGTCACCCGACCGGTGTGCCACACAAGAACCGGAAAGCGCGGCGCTTTGAGTGCTGGATGACCGCCATGCAGCGTGACGGTGAGTGGACCTTTCGCCGCGGCCTTGAGATCTGCGATCAGGGCGGCATGGTGTGGCTGGCAACCGAGGAGCAACCGCCCGAGAAGGTGGGGATCAAGATGCGCAACGTGCGCTGGCCTTATGGCAATAACCGGCCATCGCTTGTCTTGTATGCGTATCGCCCCGACGAGGATCGCGCGGTCTCTTATGCTTGGGCAGATCCGTCTGCGCAGCGAATTGGCATCAATCTGAGGTGGATGCAAGCCAACCGCACGCTGGCTTCACGATGAGACGGATGCCTCTTTTCAAACTGGGCGCTTTGACAGCGCCTCTATGGCTATCTTGCATCTTCCTGCTGATGCCAGTGTGGGCTTTGGCTGAGGAATTGCCGGATCCTGTTGCGGCTGGCTGGCAAGGCGAAACGGTATGCGAAGTCCTGCGCGAAGATGCTGAGCTCCGGATATTCCGGTGCACATTCCCGCCCGGGGTAGGCCATGAGCGGCACTTTCACCCGCGACATTTTGGCTATGCGCTATCTGGTGGAACGATGCGGATTACCAGTGAAAGCGGCACTCGGGAGGTGACACTCAAGACCGGGAGCTATTTTTTCAATGAGGGCATCGCATGGCATCAAGGCCTGAACGTTGGCGATACGACCGTTTCGTATCTCATGATCGAGCCAAAGTAGACCACTGAGGGTTTGCGCGCGAAATCGCGCAAACGCAGGCCTGGTGGGGTCTGTGGCCTGTTGCAAAACCTTTAGAACCGTTCGGTGCCGCGAGGCGTCTCTGCGGGCTGATGCGCAGATTGAAAAATCTCGTGCCAAAGGCATCCAAACGCTGCGATTACGCATAAAAAGCCCTGTGATCAGCACAAATTGGATGGCTTCTGTCATGAAAGCATTGGTGAAAAAACACGCCGAGGAGGGACTGTGGCTCGAAGATGTCCCGATTCCGGTGGTGGGCGGTAATGATGTACTGATCAAGGTCCATAAAACCGCCATCTGCGGCACCGATGTGCACATTTACAACTGGGACGATTGGGCGCAAAAAACGATTAAGACCCCGATGACGGCGGGCCACGAGTACGCCGGCGAGATCGTCGAGCTGGGCGCTAACGTCACGGGTCTTCAGGTGGGCGATATTGTCTCGGGCGAGGGCCACATTGTGTGCGGCCGTTGCCGCAACTGCCTCGCGGGACGTCTGCATTTGTGCCCCAACACCCAAGGAGTCGGCGTTAACCGTGACGGCGCATTCGCCGAGTACGTGGTGATTCCGGCAACCAATGTGTTTAGACCCAGTGTCTATCTACCGACCGATCTCCTGAGTATTTTCGACCCCTATGGCAACGCCGTTCACACGGCTTTGTCATTCAATATGGTGGGTGAAGACGTCATCATCACGGGTGCGGGGCCCATCGGCATTATGGCGGCGATGGTCGCGGGCCACTGTGGCGCGCGCAATGTGATCCTGACCGACGTGAATGAATACCGGCTGGATCTGGCCAAGCGCATTGTGCCCAAGGTCCAGCCCATCAACGTGGCCAAGCAGGAAATCACCCGGAATTTCATGGAGAGCCTTGGGATTCTCGAGGGCTTTGATGTGTGTCTCGAAATGTCGGGCTCACCCGCGGCCTTCAGAGATGTGCTCAGCAAGATGATCAACGGCGGCAACATCGCCATGCTGGGCATCATGCCGGACGATACCGGCATTGATTGGACCGACGTAGTCTTTAAAGGTTTGAACATTAAGGGCATCTATGGCCGCGAGATGTACGAGACCTGGTACAAGATGGTGATGATGATCCAGAGCGGCTTGCCCATCGAGCGCATCATTACGCACCGCTTTCACTACAGCGAGTTTCAGGAAGGCTTCGACATTATGCGCTCGGGCCAGTCGGGCAAGGTGATTTTGGATTGGAAGGACTGACATGAGTTATCAGGCAGTCAAAGAGAGCTACGCCGCAGAGATCGCCGAGATCAAAGCCGCCGGGCTGTGGAAGACCGAGCGCGTCATCGCCTCAGAGCAAAAGAATGACATCACCCTTGAGGGCGGTGCCAATGTGGTGAATATGTGCGCCAATAATTACCTGGGTCTGGCTAACAACGCCGAGGTGATGCAGGCAGCGAGTGACAGCCTCAGCCAATGGGGTTTTGGGGCTGCATCAGTGCGATTTATCTGTGGCACGCAGGGTATCCATAAAACGTTGGAGCAGCGGGTCAGTCAGTTTTTAGGTATGGAAGACACCATCCTTTATGCGGCCTGCTTTGACGCCAATACGGGGTTGTTTGAGACGATTCTCGGCCCAGAGGATGCGGTGATCTCAGACGAGCTCAATCACGCGTCCATTATTGACGGTGTCAGGCTCTGCAAAGCGTCACGCTATCGCTACCGCAACAATGACATGACCGATCTTGAAGCCAAGCTTCAGGAAGCGCGCGACGCGGGCGCCCGACGAATTCTGATTACGACTGATGGCGTGTTCTCCATGGATGGCACGATCGCCCAACTGGATGCGATCTGTGATCTGGCCGATACATACGGCGCAATGGTCCATCACGACGACTGTCACGCCACCGGCTTCATGGGTGATCTCGGCCGCGGGGTTCATGAATACTGCGGGGTAATGGATCGGGTAGACATCATTACCGGCACCTTTGGTAAGGCATTGGGCGGCGGATCGGGAGGCTTTACTGCAGGTCGTCAGGAGATCGTCGATATTCTTCGGCAGCGCTCACGCCCCTACCTTTTCTCCAATACGCTTGCCCCTGCCATTTGCGCGGCTTCATTGAAAGTGCTCGATATGCTCGAGGCGTCAACGGTGCTGCGCGATACGCTCCATGAGAACACGCGGTACTTTCGTGAGCAAATGCAGGTTAACGGATTTGCCATACCGGAAGGCGATCATCCCATTGTGCCGGTGATGCTGGGCGATGCAGTCGTGGCACAAAAAATGTCAGAGCGTCTGCTAGCGCTCGGCATCTATGCCATCGGGTTTTTCTATCCGGTTGTGCCGCAGGGCAAGGCGCGCATCCGCGTCCAGATTTCCGCGGGTCACACTAAAGACGATTTGGACAAGGCGGTGGCTGCTTTTGCCACTGCTCACGGTGAGATTGCCGCCTAGGAGTTCGTTTGCACAGGCCAGTGGTGTGCTTGCGCCGCCCCAAGCTTGCGTAGCTCTTTGGAAGCAGCTGGCCAACGGCAGTAGATGGGCGGGGCGGTGTCAGAGCGGCAGCGCCAGAGCGGGAGCCGCTTTTAGTTCAGAACGTTGTAGCCCCGTCCGCGCATACAGTTTTTCACGATCTGGTCCGTCTGCGCGCTGGCATTGGCGCTCGCGGCGCGACGGTTGCGACTGTTACGGCTGGCGGCAGCGATTACGCCGATCCCTGCACCTTTCTTGGCGGCTTTTGAGCCGGATCCACCGCTAATGGCGCCTGCTGTGGCGCCAACGGCCGCGCCTCGCACTGCAGTACCGGCTACGGCTTCACGCTGTGGCGCATCGGGCTGATTTTGCACGGCAAGGCCTTCGCATTGCTGCAGGTCTGTTTGGTACTGGGTGTAGTCCTGCACCTGAGACATATCCACCACCACGTTGTTGGCGTGGGCAGTCTGAATACCGATAACCATTACAGAGGCTATCGATAGCATTGTTTTCATCGTCATAACGTCACTCCCTGACATAAGCCGTCATGTTCACTGGGTGGAGCAGTTTAACTGGTTTGCCCCGCCACAGATCGCGGGCGGGGCATCAAAAAGTGACATTTTCGCTATTGGCGCGGATAGGCCTTCAGGAACTGAAGCTGGGTCGTGTTCACGTTCACTCGCATTCCCGCGGTCTCCTTGGCGAAGGTCGCGTAAGCAGGGTGTGCGAACAGTGCTTGCTGAATTTGATCGAGCTGGGTCAAATTCTCTGCACCTAGGTATACCCAGTTGGTGAACATGTCGTTACCAAAACCGACCAGATCATTACCCCAGGATCGCAAGCCGACATCTTCAGCCGCGGCGCTCATCATCTTGGCATAGGCTGCCGCATACGCGCGCTGGTTCTGAGGCTCAATGATCACATCAAACTTTGCGAAGACGAGGTCCTGATTCCAGTCTCCCTCTTCGAGGAGTGCAAAGCCCAGGTATTCGCGAGTGGGGATCACGCCTGCCGCGTTGAGATCAGCTAGAAACTCAAGGCCACCTGGGCAGCTGCGGAAGATCTCTGCGGCTTTCTCCTGATCCGCCGCATTCTGATAGGTGTTGATGAAGAAGTGCGTTGACTGATAGGCACCATTGAAAACTTCCTCGGCCAGACCCACATCCGCCGGATAGGCCTTACCGCAATCTGAGGCGTAGAATTTGTCGGTCGCCGCGACCACGGCGGCCGGGTCCGGCGCGATGAAATGATAAAACCCGTAGTACTTACTGTTAGGTCGGTGGTTGTCAGCGAGCGCGAGTGCAGAGAAGAGCGCCGCGAGTAGCGTCACAAAAAGTTTCATGTTGTTCCCCCTATTTTTTGGTTCGCCGCACAGTCTCTGACATACGGCCCGTGGATCTGACGCTCCCTGTCTCGTTTGGCTCTACGCAGCTTCTGCGAAGAGCTCCTTCATGCCATCAAAAGTCATGGTGTCGACGATATTGCCGTCATCGTCGAGAATCTCGTAGATCGGTCCGTCGCAATAAGGTCTCAGGCTGAACAGAATAATGACGTCTGTATCGCCGCCACCTTCGGTATGCGGCTCCGGGTCAGCCTTGCCGGCTTTATAGGTCCCTACCGGGCGCACTTCCTTGAGTTCACCTTGCGGCGTGTAGATTCGATGCTCACCTTTGACGACAAATGTGTGAAACGCAGCGACGTGGCGGTGGAGCACAATTTTCTCGTTTGCCGCAAATCGGAATAACACGTCGACAATTTTGGCTGTCTCGTCGACATCCAAGATCGATAGCCACACGTGCTCTACGTCGGGCAGTTCGCGCCAGGTAATCGCGTTTTCGTCAAAAGAATTGATGTCCAGCATGTGGTTCCCCCTATACCTATAAATGATGTTGTTTTGATCAATATCTATCACAAAAAGGTGACTGCCGCTGTTTCTCTGCACAATTTCATCTGGCGCAACGGGCCAACGCTTTGGCGCATCGAGTGAAGGCGAGTGCTCGGTCGAGAGCCATACTGAAACGGATTTCAGGGTGAGCCACTGCTCCGGAAGCACCGCTCCACTGAAGTCGAGTCACGGAAGACCCCGATGCCAAGGACGGCATTCACTAACGGGAGGCGGTGAGATGGATCTGTATCAGCGAATGAGTGATCGCAGCATGGCGAAGCTCTACTGGATTGCCCGGCACTGTGGCGACTTTGCGACTGCCAATGACATTTTGCAGGCGCTGAAGCAGCGCACCGAGTCAGGCGCTCGGTGCACGCGGCGTTGCAAAGTAGCTGCCTGAATCGTTAGTTGTAGCGAGAGTTCTTCGCGACCAACGAGGCCTGCCCTTGCCGACAGCCGAGGCACCGATCATTATATGTTTTGAGCAAGCGAGCAGATTGGTCATGAGCAACGCCCCGCAAAACCCTGATGACGAACGCCCTAAGTGGCGCGGTCGAACCGAAGTCTTATTACTGGTCGCAGGCGGTCTGATTCTGCTTATACCGACAATCGCGATATTTCTCGCAGGATCCGGGTGACGCCATGACGAAACGCTACGCGCCCGCCACCGAGCGAAACCGCGAAGCGATTCTAGCTGTCCTGCACAGCCATCTCCCTGATCACGGCACGGTGTTGGAGATCGCTTCTGGCACAGGGCAACACGCCGTGTTTTTTGCCCAGCACCTCACCCCACGCTACTGGTTACCTACCGATATAGATGCGACCAATCTGGCATCGATAGCCGTCTGGCGCGAGGAAGCAGACGTGGCGAATTTATTGCCGCCTCGTCAGCTCGATGTGTGTGACCCGACGTGGTCAATTGATTCTGATCTCCCCGCGCCGATCACGGCGATCGTGAATATCAATATGCTGCACATCTCGCCTTGGGCCTGCTGCGAGGCAATGTTTGCGGGCGCTGCTGAGATCCTGATTGGGGGCGCCGTCGTGATGCTCTACGGGCCATATAAGCGAGACGGGCTGCACACGGCGCCCTCTAACGCGGCGTTTGACGAGCAGCTCCGATCGCAGGACCCGAAATGGGGCGTAAGAGATCTGGAAGCAGTCGTGGACGTTGCGGTTGAACAGGGATTTGCTTGTCAAAAAGTTTATGAGATGCCGGCCAATAATCTGTCAGTGATATTTGAAAGAGGCTGAGTGCGGCGGAGGCGAAGTGGATAACGGTACTGCAGAGCGGTCTATGAATGCGGACATCTTTCAGAAAGTGGCGAGGGATCGGGCATAGCTGAAGTGATGGGGAGCCTAAGATGAGCAGCCGTGTTTGGCGCGGGCTGGCATGGGTTAACTTTGGTTTGCTGGTTGCAGCAGCCCTAAAATTCATTCCGATTGGCATCTCTCTTACTCACGGCGTGACGCTAAGTGCCGATCAGATTGCGAGTGGCCTGGCTGATGAGCGGGCCTGGGCGCTCGATCTCATTTCTGACACGCCGTACCTCTTGCTGGTCTGGATATTGGTCGCATTGCTGCTCCGGCGCCAAACCCGTGACGCGATGATCAGACCTTGGCGATCCAGGCGTTAATGCGCGCACCAGGACCCTCAGCAAGTGCTGGTTTTTATCTCAGCATTGACTGGTCACCGGAGATGATAGGCGCATCACATTCGATTGAGCGGTTCGCAACATGCCCTCCAGCGGCGATATCAGCATCACCCTGCAACCCTAAACCACTGACTTTCGGGTACATTGACGACCAAGAGTCCTTACAAAGGCACCCGTTATGGAATCTTCCCTCTTAACCGTTGCTGCGCTGGTTGCTCTGGCCGGTGCTGTGTTTCATGGTGTGGTCGGCGGCAAAATCTATATGGGCCATATCAAAGCCAGTGAACTCATGCCGCTGACCCAGTCATTGAGCCTGGTGTCTTGGCAGATGTTCACGGTCCTTCTGGTGGTGAGTGGCGCAACCCTGCTGTGCGTGGCAATGAAGCCGAATCTTGCTTTGCTTGCCTACCCACTGCTGGTCGGCAATGCGTTGGGTGCAGCGCTCTTTTTGCTGCTGGGCGTAACGGGCCACGCCAGGCTTTTAAAATTGCCGGGCATGTATCTGATGGCCCTAACCGCGCTTCTGGGTTGGCTGGGAATCGCCTGATTATGACCAGACTCCATCTGCGTATAGCTAAGGAGTGAAGCTGAGGTGCAGGTATAAATGAATCATATGTTATGGAAAATAGAGCGATGATCATTGTGGTGGCAGCGCTGGAATTTGCCAGCCAAGCGGATCGGGACAAGGCGGTGGCGCTCGTAGCGGATGTGCAACGCTTGACTCGAGAAGAAGAGCCGGGCTGTTACGATTACTGTTTTGCGCCCGACCCCGCTGTGCCCACTCGTATGCAGGTCTATGAGTTATGGGAAGACAGCGACAGTCTGGCGGCGCACTTTGAGCATCCTTACTACGATCAAATGGCTAGTCTGCTGCGCGGTGTGGGGTTTGTGAGCAGCACCAATCAGGCCTATCTCATCGAACGGGGCGAGCCTGTCTACACTGAGGACGGTGGCAAAAAGACGGCGTTTTTTCAGGACTGATCGCACCGCCAGCGATTTTCTGGATGCTTCTAAGCTCCTCGGGAGCGCCAGAGTGCTCTGCTGCTCTTCTCAGCGCAAAAGTCACGTGGCTACCGGCAGGACATCGAAACCTACGGTCATCCGTTCAACGTCGCTTTGCAGCGGCTCCGTGCCGTGCCAAAGATACGAGGGAAAGATCGCCAGCGCGCCTTCTTTAGGTTGCAACCAGTGTTCGGGGCCGAGCGGCTCTCTCGCACGAAACCCCGGCTCACCAAATTTAATCCAACCCTCTTTGCCGCCTGCGCTGACCACATCGGGCACCGTTAAATAAAAGGCGCTGCTCAACCAACCGTGAGAGTGGTAATGGTTTTTATGGAACCCCATTTTTCTCAACATCACAGACCAAGAATCGGAGAATGTTATCTCCCCTGTGTATCGGTTGGAGACCGGGTGCGCCACGCTTGGGGGCAGTCTTTGAGCGAAGGATTGGATAGCGTTTGTGAGCCCCGCCTTGAGGGCGCCGATAATGGGTTCTTCCCGGCTGAACAGGTCATCAAGCGTTTGGGTGCCATGCTGCAGTGACTGGCCAACGGGATGATGCCGCGTTATATGAAGTGGCTTCAGATGCTCTCGCAGTGCCTGAAGGAATGCTGTGAGATTGCCGTAGCCTTCGGGGGGTTCAATGTGCCGCATGCCCACGTACTTTTCATAATCTACAAGTTGGTCGTATTCGTCCCAGCGCCCCGCGTAGCGCAGCGCGGTGGCGTAGGTGGCCCATATGTCTTGTCCGCAAGTTGCTGATGACGTGAGTGGCTGCAAATAGGTAACGGCCTCCTCATAATCGGCACCGGCCGCCATGATGGCGGTAGCCAGCTCTAGAATATTGCGGGGTAGTGCTGGCAGCAAATGGTGCGCTTCCCTGGCCGCGCTTACTGCCTCATCAAATTGGCCCATTTCACGAAGGATGTGGCTGCGCTCACAGGCCAAATAGGCGCTAGTCTGCTCTGCGTCGACGGGCACGGCTGCCAATACTTCCAGTGCTTTATCACCTTGCTCTCCCAGCAGTAATTTGCGGGCGTAGGCGATGGCTAGCGGTCCTGCGGCCGGGTGCTGATCCAGTACCTCAGCGTATGAGCGCAGGTAGTCACGATGTGCCAAGGTGCTCAGGTAACCGTTAAACCAGTCATGTAGCTCTGGGTTGAGTGGGTCCAGCCGCAGTGCCTCGCGGTACTCGCTAATGGCCTCGGTTTCCTCGCCCGACAAGGCCAGGGCACTGGCCAGATTGGTGCGCACCTCTGGTGCAGTGGGCGCAAATGCTGCTGCCTGTTTCAGCGTGCGGCTGGCCTCTCTTGGACGACCCGATATCTTTTGAATCACGCCAAGACCATTGAGCGCCGCGGCATTTTCGGGCTCATGGGCTATAACTTTCTCGAAATGCAGTGTTGCGGCGCGGTGTTGGCCACTGCGCTGCAGAGACTGTGCGAGACCAATGCGGGCATT
>ERZ802822.1187-NODE-1187-length-16891-cov-8.313548_pt1 | contig 16891 bp, 19 predicted proteins | sample MGYA00345649_ERZ802822 | MGnify/ENA primary metagenome ERZ802822 (study PRJEB30503, sample SAMEA104212359) | marine metagenome | biome: Westerlies Biome; feature: [SRF] surface water layer (ENVO:00010504) within the epipelagic zone...; material: water...
GGAAGTGTGCCGTAGGGACCGAATGGAGTTGAGGAGGCTGGTCTGGAGATGGCGGCGTGTGAAACCGTTTCGGTGCCGCGTGTCAAGGCTGCGCCGGCGGCGCTGGAATGTTGTTTATGGCAAGCCATTGAATTGCCGGCACCCAATAATGAACCCGAGAATGGATCCGATAATATACGGGCATCAACCATGGTTATTGGCACCATCACCGGCATCCATATTGCCGATGATGTTATTGTCGATGGCAAGGTCGATGTGGCCGCCTATCAACCGCTGGCCAGGCTCGGCTATATGGATTATGCGCAAATCACTGAATTATTTGCGATACAACGGCCATAGAAATTTGCTGGCAGCACAATGGCTGGCGGTGTCAGCCGCTATCGTAGCGGGCAATTCAAAATTGTGGCTGTCACATAACCCTGTAAATCGGCCTTTTCATATTGCAGTCGCAAAACCCAGTCTTCGGCCGGAATAATCGTTTCAATTGGCAATATGCCGGAGACGGTTTTCTGCCCGTTCAGGAAAACCTGACGAATTTTGATTGGCGCGCCCGGGTCAAACCACGGGGTGTTGCGTTGCGCCTGCTGGCCGGCACTGCCCTCGATAAACAAGTTCAAACCACCATTAAACAAAGATAGTTTTGATTCTGGCCCGCCATAGAGTGGGGTCGCCACAGCGACATCCTTTTGTTCCACAATTCGGCAATTGATTGGCCTGCCAAGAGATTGTATCGATTGCACAATTTGTTCGGGCTGGACGCCGTTTGCAATCTGGTTGGCGATCACCCGGCGTAACGGCTCGCGGTTGTCGCCTGATACAAATCCAGCTGTTTTTTCTGCCCGTAAGGCGGCCAATCTGCGCTGTAACGCCTGATTTTCATTGCGCAGCTCGCTGATTGTGACACTGTTTTCATAGATCACCAACTCAGCTTCGGCTTGCAGGCTTCTTTGTTCGGCATGCCCCCATAACCAGCCAAGCCACAAACATCCGCCAATCACCGCGGCGCGGACAATCAATGTCATCCAGCCACGCATTTCGCGCCGGCGATAATGTTCTTGTGTTTCAAAAAAATCCATAAATTTTGTCTCTTCTCGCGCCTTACACCTCACTGCATACACCACACGCAGGGAAACACCAAGACATGAAGCCAGCACATAATGCCAGCGCTTAATTACCAGCGCCTAATTACAAGACACAAACCCGGCTGGCAACAGCCCGGGGGACGTGGTTCAGCTTGCAAGTTGGCCAGCAGCTTGTCAAAATGACTTCCGGTGGTGCACCGCACATGCCAGCCAGTCCCGCATATGACGCGGTGCCAACATAAATGCACAGATGTTTTCAAAAAGGCCGATAATGCCCGTTTCCCCCGCTAACTTGCCCAAAAAAACGCCAAAACAGCGGCATAAACCGATAAGCACACCCACCAATATGCCCGAGCCACGCGCCTGGCAACGTATGCTGAGTGGGCGGCGCCTCGATATTTTGAATCCATCACCACTTGATATCGAGATTGAAGATATCGCCCATGGGTTAGCGCGGGTCAGCCGCTGGAATGGCCAGACCCGTGGCAAATACGGGTTTTCTGTGGCCCAGCATTGTGTTCTTGTCGAACGTCTGGTGCGGCTGAATGCGCCCAAAACCGATCAAAAATGGTGCCTTGCCGCCTTGCTGCATGATGCCCCCGAATATGTGATCGGTGATATGATCACGCCGTTCAAATATGCCCTTGGTGGCATTTATCGTGATATTGAACAGCGGCTGGATATGGCGGTGTCTCTCCGCTTTGGTTTGCCGACTGAATTGCCAGTTGCGGTAAAGCGCACCATCAAACGCGCTGACCGGATGGCGGCCTGGATTGAGGCAACGCAAATTGCCGGTTTCAGCCAGGACGAAGCCGCCAAAATATTTGTCAAACCATCCGGCACACCGTCACATATTAAACTGCGCGTTCACCCCCCGGCCGATGCCGCCGCCGCATTTTTGCGGCGATTTGCAATCCTTGGTGGTCAGACAAAGCAAAAATGACCTAGGTCTTTATCCGTAGCGACGAATGCGCCCGCTGCCGTTTTTTCATTTTACGCATTTTGGTGATGTCTTTGGCTTTGCCGAGTGTTAGACAATCCGGACAGACACAGCGGCCAGCAAGATCAAAACTACCGCGCAGATTCGGTAATGACATGCACCAACAGCGTTCTTTACCCGGCGCCGCCCCGCAATTGAAACTGGTGCCACACTCGTCGCACACAAGACTGTCCATGATACCCCCATCACCTATCTGTATATGCCGAGTCTGTGATGCGGATCGACGAAAGTCAAATCACCTGTCTGTGATCATGTGCCGAAGAGCGCATAAGCAGATTAAATAAACCTATTAAATTAACCCGGAAATAAACACAAAAAATGCCAGCAGATGCGTCACAAACCCTATCCGGCAAAAAATTTGTCCGATTTTGGCGAGTTTCTTTTGCGTCATTGGCGCTGTTGAGCTATCAGTTTGGGGCTATCGCCACTGTTGGGGTTTTGTAGATTTGGCAGATGACGTTCATGCGGGCGTGATGGAATGGTAGACATAACGGACTTAAAATCCGTGGGCCTTAGGCCGTGGGAGTTCAAGTCTCCCCGCCCGCACCATGATCCCAAAATAACGATGAAAAACCGCATGTGCCGAACCGCATGTGCCGAACCGCATGTGCCGGCGCATTTGCCGGCGTATGTGCCGATTGGATGACAAGCCGGACGAAGCCCTGTAGGCTGTTGGCGATCCGATTTTATCACTTGCGGGCTGCCAACAATGTTTTTTCTGCCATTATTTGATAACAACCCGACACTGACGCGCCCGCTGATCACCTGGATGATTATCGCCTTGTGTATTTGCGGCTTTATCTGGCAGGAATCGCTCGATTTCAACGCAGCACATAACATTGTCTATCAGCTTGGCTTTGTCCCGGCGGTGTTTTTTACCCCGGCCAGCCTGCCGGCAGATATGTCATTGGTGCCCACATGGAGCACCATTTTCACCTCAATGTTTTTGCATGGTGGCTGGATGCATATTGGCGCCAATATGCTGTATCTGTGGATTTTTGGCGATAATGTTGAAGCCTCTATGGGGCAGCTAAAATTTATGCTTTTCTATCTGTTGTGCGGCGGCGCGGCGGCGATGGCGCAGGCCGCGCTAGATCCTGGCTCGACGATACCGATGATTGGCGCATCCGGCGGCATTGCCGGTGTTGCGGGTGCCTATTTGATGCTGCATCCAAAGGCCGCAATCAGATGTTTTTTCCTGATTTTGATTTTTTTCAGATTTATCAATTTGCCAGCCTGGTTGGTCTTAGGCGTCTGGATTGGCGGACAATTTGTTGCGGTACCGCAAGCCTTGAACGAAACCGGCGGCGGCATTGCCTATATGGCGCATATCGGTGGATTTCTTGCCGGCATGGCGCTTATTCCATTTTTTAAATATCGCCATGTTGCCCTGTTTGATCGTGATATCGGGATTGGCGACTGGGCCGATCGTCCGCTCAATTTTCAGGAAGTCAAAGCCGAGGCACGCGCACGTTATCGCCGCTCAGTGCCCTCATCGGCAGATGCTGTGAGAAAACCAGTTTCAACGACGCCACCAAAACCTTCGGTACCGACATCGCGCCGCAAAAACCCAAAAACGGGTCAGAACAATCCGCCAAACGGGCCATGGGGCTAGCTGCCCGCACGGCCGCCAAAGGCTAGCTGACTGGGGCGCCGTCAGCCCCGACGATAGCCGCATCAACAGCTAACTGACGCACCTCTGTTTCAACATCTTTTGCGGCTTTTTGTGTGCTCTCGGCATCGAGGCCACTCACCACCACAGCCGTGCCAAACTGGCCCGGCTTGAACCAGGGGTAGCTGCCAATGCTGGTGCCTTCATAGCGCGATTCAACAGCCGCCAGAATGGTTGCGATATTGCCCTCACCGGTTGCGCATTGCACGGTAATCCGGGTCATCACCACGCCGCCCGGCAAGCGGCTGCGCAGCCCCTCAAACATCGCCTGTAAAATGCTTGGCACGCCCGGCAACACATGCACATTTCCCAGAATAAAGCCGGGGGCCGCCGATAGCGGATTGTCGATCAATTCAGCCGTATCGGGAATATCGGCCATTTTCTGGCGCGCCGCGTTAAATTCCAGATCGGTATTGGCATAATGCGCGAGCAGCCGGCGCTCGGCTTCGGGGTGCCGGATGACAGGCACGTCAAACGCCGCGGCGACAGCCTCGGTTGTGATATCATCATGCGTTGGCCCGATGCCACCGCTGGTAAATACCAGATCATAAGCGGCGGACAGGTTTTGCACCGTATCTATGATCACCTGCCGATTATCGGCAATCACCCGCGCTTCAACAAGCTGGATGCCCTGCGCACTCAGATTTTCAGCCAGCCAACCGATATTTTTATCTTTGGTTCGGCCTGATAAAATTTCATCGCCAATCACAATAATCGCGGCGGTTGGGTTTTGTGGAAGCGGCATAATGATAACCTTAATAAACGTGCTGTTCGGGATAGATGTGCCGTTTGGCTCGCGCGGCAGAATGTGCGCATCGGCCGATTTTGTCAAACAGCATCACGCCGCAATTGACAGCACCGATCCCAAAACTGATTTTTGCAGACATAAAATGACAGATTATGTTAGATAGGGCGCGTTCGGTGTTATCCAGAGCCAATCATAACCAAAAATGACAGGATGATGAATGCGACACGAAACAGTCATTCGGCACGGCGAGGACGGATTCGCCGGCATGCGCAAAGCCGGCAGGCTTGCTGCCTCCGTTTTGGACATGATCACACCGCATGTTGTTGCCGGCGTCACCACCGCGGCGCTGGATAAATTATGCCATGATTTCATTCTGCAGCATGGCGCTGTGCCGGCCCCCCTCAATTATAAGGGCTTTCCCAAATCAACATGTATTTCGCTGAATCATGTTGTCTGTCACGGCATCCCCGGCGACAAGGCACTGCGCGATGGTGATATTCTGAATATTGATGTTACGGTTATTCTGGATAGCTGGTATGGCGATACATCCCGCATGTTTTATGTTGGCGCACCATCGGTCAAAGCCACACGCTTGACTGAGATCACCTATGAATGCCTGATGCGCGGCATCGCCGCTGCACGCCCTGGCAATAGACTTGGTGATATTGGCCATGCCATTCAATCTTTTGCCGAAAGCCAGCGGTTTTCCGTGGTGCGTGATTTTACCGGACATGGGCTTGGTCAAACATTTCACTGTGCGCCAACCATTCTGCATTATGGTCAGGCTGGCGAGGGTATGCGGCTCGAACCCGGCATGATTTTTACCATAGAGCCGATGATTAACGCCGGACGCTATGAAACCAAAATTCTCGCAGATGGCTGGACTGCTGTGACCCGTGACAAAAGCCTGTCGGCACAGTTTGAACATTCAATCGGTGTGACCGAAGGCAATCCTGAAATCTTCACCCTATCGCCGGCGGGTCTGACAATGCCGCCCTATAATCTGACATAATCATCAAAAAATTCGCTTCGGGTTAACCGTAGTTTAATGTTTTTCTTTTATCTAGAAAAGCATGACCACCCCGCCGCGCCCAGCCGCTGGATCAACTGGATCAACCGGATCAGCCCCGAAAAACCCGGATATAGCCGGGCACCGGCGGCGTATGCGAGACAAGGTGATCGACAAATCTGCCGCGACCCTGACCGAACTTGAATTGCTGGAGATGATTCTATATCCCAGCAATCCGCGCGGTGATACCAAACCCATGGCAAAGCGGCTTATGCGAGAATTGGGTTCGCTCACCGGTGTCTTGCGTGCCCCGGTGGAAACATTGCAACAGCTGGATCAGGTCGGGCCGGCAGCCATTGCCGCGATCAAGGTCACCGAAGCGGCGGCGCTTCATCTCAGCCACTCGCGTATCAAAAACCAGTCGGTATTGCGCAACTGGGTCGATGTGCAGGATTATTGTATCAATCGTCTGGCACATGAACGTCGCGAACATTTTATTATTTTATGTCTGGACAATCAAAACCGGTTAATCAGTGAAGAGACGATGTCGGTTGGCACCGTCAACCAGACCGCTGTTTACACGCGCGAAGTGGTGAACGCTGCGTTAAAGCATCAAGCGCAAGCGGTGATTCTGCTGCATAATCATCCCAGTGGTGAGCTCAAACCGTCACGCGCCGATATTGATGTCACACGCGATATCGAAAAGGCGCTTGCGGTGATGGGGATTGCCTTGCATGACCATCTGATCATTGCCGATACCACATGCGTCAGCTTCAAAAGTCTTGGGCATTTGTAAGCCGCACCGCCGCGCCTGTCACCGCCTCATTTCTTTTTGATATTTTTCGACAATTTACGGGTCATCTCGCCAGCTTTCCGGCTCGCCGTCAGCAAGCCAGGACGCGCCACGTTTAACGCTTTGCCAGCGGCTTCACCCGCTTTTTTCTGCACGGCAGGGTTGCGGGCGGCGGCCATCAGCGCAGTCATTAAAATACGTCGAAACAGCATATTGTGTGTCCCCTACCATATTAGCCACAAATTATTGCTAAGTTCTGGCTTTTTACCGGCCTCAATGTTACAACCTGACATCTGTTAACGCAAAAGGTATTGTTCGTATGATTCCTCGTTATTCCCGGCCTGAGATGACCGCAATTTGGTCGGAGGAAAGCAAATTTCAGATCTGGTTTGAAATTGAGGCGCATGCTTGTGATGCGCAAGCAAAACTCGGCGTAATTCCAAGCGATGCCGCGGCCACAATCTGGCAGCGTGGTGCCTTTGATATCGAACGCATTAATGATATCGAGCGCGAAACCAAACATGATGTCATCGCCTTTTTGACGAATCTTGCTGAATATGTTGGCGAGGATGCGCGTTTTGTCCATCAGGGCATGACATCATCTGACGTTCTCGACACAACCTTATCGGTGCAGTTAAGCCGCGCCAGTGATTTGATGCTGGCCGGGCTTGATCGTTTGCTGGCCGGTCTGCGGTCTCGGGCGCATGAGCATAAACGCACCGCCACCATTGGCCGTAGCCATGGCATTCATGCTGAACCGACAACGCTTGGGCTGAAATTTGCCAGCTTTTATGCTGAATTTAGCCGCTGTCGCGAGCGGCTTGTTGCGGCCCGCCGTGAGGTGGCAACCTGTGCCATTTCTGGCGCTGTCGGGACATTTGCGCATATTGATCCATTTGTCGAAGAACATGTGGCGGAAAAAATGGGTCTCGAAATTGAACCTGTTTCGACCCAAGTGATCCCGCGCGACCGGCATGCGATGTATTTTGCCACATTGGGCGTCATTGCCAGTTCGATCGAACGGCTATCGGTTGAGATACGTCATATGCAGCGTACCGAAGTGCGTGAAGCCGAAGAATTTTTCTCGGCCGGTCAAAAAGGTTCATCGGCAATGCCGCATAAGCGCAATCCGGTATTAACCGAAAATCTGACCGGTATTGCCCGTATTGTCCGCGCCGCGGTGGTGCCGGCACTGGAAAATGTTGCCTTGTGGCATGAACGCGATATCTCGCATTCGTCGGTAGAGCGGGTGTTTGCCCCGGATGCCACCATCGCGCTTGATTTTGCCCTACATAGACTGGCCGGCGTTGTTGAAAATCTGCTGGTCTACCCCGAGAACATGCAGGCCAATCTGGATCAATTGGGCGGGTTGGTGCATTCACAACAGGTGTTGCTGGCACTGACGCAAAAAGGTGTGAGCCGCGAAAATGCCTATGTCTATGTTCAGCGCAATGCGATGAAAATCTGGGCAGAAGGCGGCAGTTACCTTGATAATTTAAAAGCTGATGCAGATGTCAGCGCGCATCTCAGCGATCAGGAACTCGACTCTCTGTTCGATCTGAACCAGCATTTTCAGCATGTAGATACAATTTTCAAACGCGTTTTCGGGTGAGTCAACGACGCCTGCCACCAGTATTAGGACATCGACAAAAATGACAGACAGACAACAGCTTTATGAAGGCAAGGCCAAAGTGATTTTTGAAGGGCCTGAAGCTGGCACCCTCGTGCAATATTTCAAAGATGATGCCACAGCTTTTAACGCCCAGAAAAAAGATGTGATCAGCGGCAAAGGTGTGCTGAATAATTACATCAGCGAACATATCATGACAGCGGTTGGCGATTTAGGCATACCGCATCATTTCATCACCCGCCTGAATGACCGCGAACAGCTTATCCGCAAATTAGAGATTATTCCGATTGAGGTTGTTGTCCGCAATGTCGCCGCCGGCTCTATCTGCCCGCGCCTTGGTCTGGAAGAAGGGGCGATGCTGAACAACACGCTGGTCGAATTCTGCCTGAAAGATGACAGCCTCGGTGACCCGATCATTGCGCCTGAACATATTTTCACCTTTGGCTGGGCAACGCCGGACGAGCTGGAAATCATGGTTGAGGACAGTTTGCGCATCAATGATTTTCTCACGGGCCTGTTTCTCGGCATCGGTGTCAGGCTGATTGACTTCAAACTAGAATTTGGCCGGTTTTATCATGACCCGGATGACAGCGACGATAATGTGATCATGCTGGCCGATGAAATCAGCCCGGATAACTGCCGCTTATGGGACTCGCAAACCAACGAAAAAATGGATAAAGATCGGTTTCGGCGTGATCTCGGCGGGTTGCGCGAAGCCTATCAGGAAATCGCCAGTCGCCTTGGTGTTGAAATACCGGATCTGGACAAGTAACGAGACAAACAAACCATCGAAACAACAAATTAAAAGGCAAACTGATGCAAGCCATAGTGAATATATCCCTGAAAGAAGGTGTGTTGGACCCGCAGGGGCGCGCTATCGCCAGATCGCTTGGCGATCTTGGGTTCAGCGAAGTCGGTGATGTACGTGTTGGCAAACAAATCCTGCTGGATATTGACGAGACCGACCCGGCGCGTCTGCGCCAACGTGTTGCGCGCATGTGCGAGACCTTGTTATCAAACACCGTGATTGAAGATTACACGATCGACATAGCCGACGAAACTTAACGCATCACGCAACTCTCACCACGAAGCAAATTATGACACTTTCCTCTCTGGCCTCAATTCGCGTCGCAATCACAGTGTTTCCCGGTTCAAATTGTGACCGTGATATGATGGTTGCCATTGAACAATTAACCAATCGCCGCCCAGCTTTGGTGTGGCACAAAGAAGCAAGCCTTGATCCGGTCGATCTGGTGATCGTCCCCGGCGGGTTTTCATTCGGCGATTATTTACGCTGCGGCGCCTTGGCCGGCCGTTCACCAATCATGCATGCAGTGATGGATCATGCCGCGCGCGGCGGTGCTGTTTTGGGGGTGTGCAACGGCTTTCAGGTGCTGACCGAAACTGGCATGCTGCCGGGTGTGCTGATGCGCAATGCCGGACTTCGTTTTAGCTGTCGGATGGTACGTCTGGAAACATGCGACAGCATGCAGTCACCCTTTACCGCAGGCTTGTCAGTTGGCCAGTCACTGGACATTCCGGTGGCGCATAATGAGGGCAATTATTTCGCTGACGAGGAAACGCTCGACAGGTTGCAGGATAATGGTCAGATCGCCTTTCGCTATATCAGCCATGATGCCGAGCGGCCAGCCAACCCAAATGGCGCGGCGCGTGATATTGCCGGCATTCTGTCACCTAACGGGCGGGTCATGGGGATGATGCCACATCCGGAACGTGCCGTGTCACCACTGCATAACAGCACTGACGGCGCCACCTTACTTTCAAAATCACTTGAGGCATTGATGTCATGACGCAACAAGATCAATTGATGACTTTTGATGATGCCGCCGCGATGGGTTTGTCGCGTGATGAGTGGGAACTCATTTTAAAGCGCCTTGATCGCACCCCAAACCAGTGTGAATTAGGCATTTTTTCAGCGATGTGGTCGGAACATTGTTCATATAAATCCTCGAAAAAATGGCTCAAAACATTGCCCGTTGATGGCCCCCAAGTGATTGAAGGGCCGGGCGAAAACGCCGGCGCTGTTGATATCGGCGATGGCCTTGCCGCGATTTTTAAAATCGAAAGCCATAATCACCCGTCATTTATCGAGCCTTATCAGGGTGCGGCGACCGGTGTCGGTGGTATTTTGCGCGATGTGTTCACCATGGGCGCGCGCCCGGTTGCCCTGCTCAACGCTTTGCGTTTTGGCGCGGCAGACCATGAAAAGACCCGGCATCTGCTCAGCGGTGTTGTCGCCGGCATTGGCGGATATGGAAATTGCATTGGCATCCCGACAGTCGGCGGCGAGGTTAATTTCGACAAATCCTATAATGGTAATATTCTGGTGAATGCGATGGCTGTTGGTCTGGCCAACAGTGACCGTATCTTCCGTTCAGCCGCCACCGGCCCCGGTAACCCGGTGATTTATGTCGGGGCAAAAACCGGCCGCGATGGCATCCATGGCGCCACCATGGCATCGACCGAATTTTCCGATGAAACCGAGAGCAAACGTCCGACCGTGCAGGTTGGCGACCCGTTTACCGGTAAATTGCTGATGGAGGCCTGTCTGGAATTGATGGCGTCAGACTCGGTGTTATCGATTCAGGATATGGGGGCTGCCGGGCTGACATCTTCTTCGGTTGAAATGGCCTCCAAAGGCGGGCTCGGCATGGAAATTGACCTTGACCTTGTGCCAGCACGCGAAGATGGCATGACCGCCTATGAATTGATGCTGTCCGAGTCGCAGGAACGTATGTTAATGGTGCTTAAGCCGGATGCCACAGAGACCGCGCGGGCAATTTTTGATAAATGGGATCTTGATTTTATGCCGATTGGTCAGGTCACCGAAACCGGCCGGTTGGTATTGCTGAAAGACCGCGGCACGGCCTGTGATATCCCGCTCGCACCGCTGGTTGACGATGCGCCTGAATATGATCGCCCGCAAAACCCTGTGCCCGATCGGCCACAGCTTGCCAGCGGCGATGTCACCACCGATGATCCCATTACCGCGGTGCTGCAAGCGATGTTTGCGCATGTTGATCTGGCAAGCCGCCGTTGGGTCTATGAACAATATGACAGCGACGTGATGGCCGATACCATTGCCGGGCCGGGCGGTGATGCCGCGTTGGTCAGGGTACATGGCAGCCAGCGCGGGCTAGCGATTACCACAGATTGCACCCCGCGTTATGTCGAGGCTGATCCGCAAACAGGTGGCGCACAGGCCGTTGCCGAGGCCTATCGCAATATTTGCGCTATTGGCGCGCGGCCGCTTGCCATCACCAATAATCTGAATTTTGGCAACCCGGAAAAGCCTGAAATCATGGCGCAATTGGCGCAATCAGTTGTTGGCATGGGCAAAGCCGCGCTGCATCTCAATACACCCGTGGTATCCGGCAATGTGTCGCTCTATAACGAAACGGACGGGGTGGCAATACGCCCCTGCCCGGTGGTTGGCATGGTCGGCGTTATTGATGATGTCACAGAGGCTGTTGGCAATCAGTTTGTGGCGGCCGATCAGGATATTTTCATTCTTGGACAGGATAACAGCACAGATGATGGCTGGCTGGGCGAATCACTTTATGCCGCGCATCACGGCGTCACTGCCATTTATGCGCCGCCACCAGTTGATCTTGATGCCGAAAAGCGCACCGGCGATCTTTTGCGGCAACTGATTGCCGAAAAACTGGTCACTGCGGCGCATGATATCAGCGATGGTGGGCTTGGCGTTGCTGTTGCCGAGATGAGCTTGCATACATCCTTTGGCGCGCATATTACCCTGCCGGCTTCGGGCAATATGCATGGCTGGGCCTTTGGCGAGGATCAGGCGCGCTATGTTGTGACAACGCCTGACGCCGAATCGCTGATTGCGGCCGCCAAAAGCGCGGCTATTCCCATTGCCAGAATTGGTATTGTTACCGCACAAGCAGAATTGCAATTTGGTGATCATGACACCATATCTGTTAAGACACTCAGATCACTGTCTGAGGGATGCCTGCCGGCATTGATGGCCGGATAACAACCGCGCATTGGCGCGACATGATACAAAGGACAGACCAATGGCGATGCAAGCCAGCGAAATTGAAGCTCTGATCAAAGCCGCATTTCCCGATGCTGTGGTGACCATCGAAGATTTGCGGGGTGACGGTGATCACTATGCCTGCCGCGTGGTGTCATCTGCCTTTGCTGGCAAAAACCGTGTGCAGCAGCACCAAATGGTTTATAAAGCCCTTGGTGGCCGCATGGGCGGCGAGTTGCATGCACTGGCACTCCAGACGTCTGCCCCGGCATAACCTGTTAACGAAATTTTTTGCACATCGCTGTAATGAGGAGCCAAATTATGTTGGACGATGCCCTGAAGACCCGTATTGATAATGAAATTGCCAGTGAGACTGTGGTGCTGTTCATGAAAGGCACACCGGTGTTTCCACAATGTGGTTTTTCCGCTGCTGTTGTTGGCGTGTTATCGCATCTTGGTGTCAAGTTTCGTGGCATCAATGTGCTTGAAGACGACACTATTCGCGAGGGCATTAAGGCCTATTCAGACTGGCCAACCATCCCGCAGCTTTATGTAAAAGGCGAATTTGTCGGCGGCTGTGACATCATTCGTGAAATGTATGAGTCAGGCGAGCTAACCGAAATGTTTCAAACCCACGGTGTTGACGCGCGGCCAAGCTAAACAGGCTATATCATGTATCACCGGCGCCCTCGGCCGCATCAACGATGTTGCTGGCGATAAAGGCACGTTCGGCCACCACCTCGGCGACACGCACCCGGTACCAGTCATAAAACTCCTGTCGGCCCAGCGCCTGGGCCGCCAGATGCTCGGCTTGCTGGCGCCAATTGGCAATGGCGTCACGATCGACCCAGTATGACACGGTAATGCCGATACCATCATCGCCGCGCACCGACTCAACACCCAAAAACCCCGGCTGGCGTCTTGCCAGCAAGACCATGCGATCTGCCGTTATATCATAAATATCATCACCACTCAGGCTGCGTTGAGCGGTAAAAATCACCGCAAAATAGCGCTCTGGCCATCCATTATTATTAAGGCTTTGATCCGTTACCATTGTCTTGCCAATCCTCTATAAAAACGGGTTTTTCAACCAAACACGCCAAAGGCCGTTCTTCACGTTTCAGTTGATCTCAGCAAATCCAAGTTTTTATACAGGTTAATATTTTCGCGCATCACCCGCTTTGTGTAAAGCTGACAGGTATTTGCATGTTGGCGATATGATCGGATATGCCAACAAAAAACCGGGCGATGCAGCACGCACCCCCCGGTTTAACATCTTTATAAATCAATTCAGGCGGTGCCTGACCGACTTAACGTGAATAATATTCGACAACCAGATTTGGTTCCATTTGCACCGGGTATGGCACCTCGTCCAAAGACGGCACCCGCACAAATTTGGCGCTGAATTTATTGTGATCAGCCTCGATATATTCAGGCACATCACGCTCAACCGAGGCAATCGCATCAAGCACTGCCGGAATGGTTTTGGTCTTTTCTTTCAATGAGATTTCATCGCCGGGCTTGAGCAATACCGATGCAATGTTACACCGCTTGCCATTCAACAACACATGGCCATGGTTAATCGTCTGACGCGCCGAAAACACGGTTGGTACCAGTTTCGCGCGATACAGCACCGCATCAAGCCGGCATTCCAGAATACCCACAAGATTTTGCCCGGTGTCACCCTTGCGGCGCACAGCCTCGGCGTAATATTTCTTGAATTGCTTTTCACCAATATTGCCGTAATAGCCTTTCAGCTTTTGTTTAGCCATCAGCTGCACACCAAAGTCGGTTGGCTTTTTGCGGCGCTGGCCATGCTGGCCGGGGCCATATTCACGGGCATTTACAGGTGATTTTGGACGACCCCACAGATTCACACCAAGGCGGCGGTCAATTTTATGTTTCGCGGCGTGCCGCTTATGATCAGATTTTGCCATGTACTGGCTCCTTTTTGTTGTTGTCCCGGTAGGGTCAATTTACCGCTAATCTGGCAAAAAGGCCGGTATCACACCCCGCTGGTGCAATCCACGTTCCCGAGAATGGGCGGAAATTAGGCAGATATGGTGGATTTGTCAATAACCGATATAGTGCTGGCAGCCACAGTGGCGCCGCCTTGCCCCAAACCGGCGCAGCTATGTTTTGCGGTTGCGTGTCAGCGCCTGTAAAATACCGTGCAGTGTGCTGATTTCCTGTTTGCTGGGTGCCGCCCGGTTGAATAAGGCGCGGATATTGCGTTTCACCGTTGCGACCATATCAGGCGCGGTGAAAAACCCGCCCTCATCAAGTGCCATTTCAAGACGCTTATAGAAATAATCACGCTCGGCAACGCTGGCACGCCCGGGCCGATGAGCCGCATCGCCTGGTACCCCAGCGCCTGGCACATTAACGCTTGGCACATTAACACCCGACACCTCAGCGCTTGGCCCGGCCGCATATAAAACAGCCATGCGCCATTCCCATGCCATCAGCAACACCCCCTGCGCCAGATTTAACGAAGGATAGGCCGGATTCAATGATGCTGTGACCAGAATATCGGCCAAAACCACCTCGTCATTATCCAGACCAGAGGCTTCCGGCCCAAACAATAAAGCGGCTCGATTTTGCTCATCAGGTGAGTTGTTTGGCGGGTTATCAGGCGCGGCTGCCGTATGTGCCACAATCATTTCAGCGGCGCCACGCGGGTCGAGTGACCGGATGGCAAGATCGCGCCGACGCGCCGAAGTTGCCGCCAAAAAGCTGATATCGGCGGTTGCCGCCGCCACCGTGTCAAACACCTGCGCGGTTTCAATAATGGGTTTGCCGCCAGCCGCCATTGGCAGGGCGGCGGCATTTGGCCAGCCGTCACGTGGCGCCACAAGCCGCAAATCCGACAGACCACAATTCATCATTGCCCGCGCCGCCGCACCAATATTTTCGCCCATCTGCGGGCGAGCAAGGATCACCACCGGGGGCCGGGTTTGACGGGCGTTATCCATGGCCACTCACCGGGTCGATTTCGGGCCGGCTACCTTGTCGTGCAGTAATTTCCAGATCATCCCGTCACCCAGCGCGGCAACTGACGCGTCAATGATATTGGTCGATAATCCGACTGTCCGCCATACCGTACCATCGGGAACACAAAATTCGATAAACACGCGGGTGATGGCGCCGGTGCCGGCCTGCCCGTCAACAGCGTCCAGAATCCGCACCTTGTAATCAACAAGTTCAACATCTGCCAGCGTTGGATAGGCCGCAACAAGTGCCTTGCGCATGGCGGTATCAACAGCGTTCACCGGCCCATTGCCGACTGCCGCTTCATGAAAGGAATTATCGCCGACAAAAATGGTCGCTGTGGCTTCGGATTCAACCACCAGTTCACCACGGGCATTAAACCGGCGTTCATCCATCACCCGAAACCGGCCAATGCGAAAATAATCGGGCACATCATCAAGCATGCGCCGCGCCAGCAATTCAAAACTGGCTTCAGCCGAATCAAACGCCCAGCCCTCAAATTCCTTTTCTTTGACAACGCTGATCAATGTATCGATGCGCTCGTCCTTGGCATCAATCTCGATCCCCAGCATCGCAAAACGTGCCAGCATATTTGACCGGCCGGCCTGATCTGAAACGAGATATTGCCGTTCATTGCCGACTTTTTCCGGCGGCACATGTTCATAGGTGCGCGGGTCTTTTTGCGCTGCCGACGCATGCAGCCCGCCCTTATGCGCAAAGGCCGCGGCGCCAACATAGGGCGCTTGCGCGTTTGGTGTGCGGCCCAACCGTTCGTCAAGCAACCGCGACAAACCCATCAGCTTTGGTAAATTTGCTTCGGCAACTGACGTCACATAATCCGATTTCAGCACCAAGGTCGGGATCAGGCTGATCAGATCCGCATTGCCGCATCGTTCACCAATGCCATTGATGGTGCCTTGCACCTGCCTTGCACCTGCCGCAATCGCCGCCAGTGAATTGGCCACAGCAACACCGGAGTCATTGTGGCAATGAATGCCCAAATTCACCTCTGGCAATGTTGTTTTGACCGTCTGAACAATCTCAAAAACCGCATCCGGCAAGGTGCCGCCATTGGTATCGCACAATACCACCCAGCTGGCCCCGCCCGCATGCGCTGCCCGCACACAATCAAGCGCAAATTCCGGGTTGTTCTTATAGCCATCAAAGAAATGTTCACAATCGAACATTGGCTCGCGGCCGCGTTGTTTGACAGCCGCAAGCGAGTCACGGATCATTTCCAAATTTTCTTCAAGGGTCGTGTTCAAAGCTGTTTTAACATGGAAATCCCATGTTTTACCGACAAGGCAGGCGCCATCAACCTCGGCATCGATCACCGCATTCAACCCCGGGTCATTCGCTGTGCTGCGACCGCCACGGCGGGTCATCCCAAAGGCAAATAATTTTGCCTTTTTTAATGCTGGCGGATTGGCAAAAAACGCATCATCAGTCGGATTGGCGCCCGGCCAGCCACCTTCGACATAATCAATACCGATATCGTCAAGCGCATGCGCAATGGCCAGCTTATCAGCCCGCGAAAAATCGACGCCGCGGGTCTGCCCACCGTCGCGCAATGTGGTATCAAACAACCAAATTTTTTCGCCGCTCATATTTCCTGCTCCGCATCCAGATGACAGCATGGCCAGATCACAACATGGCGCGATGCGCCCCGGGCTGTCAGGCGTGACCTTAATCCGATCAGCATGGCTGGTCTAGCAAATCCGTGATGAAAAAACTAGCTGCGCCGCCAACCCGTTCCATCCTGCCCATCTTCAAGAATGATCCCAGCCACTGCCAGCCGATCGCGGATGGCATCGGCAGTGGCAAAATCGCGCGCCGCACGTGCGGCATTGCGTGCCGCAATTTCTGCATCAATGGTGGCATCATCCAGCTGTTCATCGTCGCTGTCACCGGCCAACGAGCCCGCTTTTGCCCAGCCGTCTGCTGTACC
>ERZ802822.1189-NODE-1189-length-16887-cov-19.773706_pt1 | contig 16887 bp, 20 predicted proteins | sample MGYA00345649_ERZ802822 | MGnify/ENA primary metagenome ERZ802822 (study PRJEB30503, sample SAMEA104212359) | marine metagenome | biome: Westerlies Biome; feature: [SRF] surface water layer (ENVO:00010504) within the epipelagic zone...; material: water...
GGCAAAGACGGAGCCAAAGTGTGATGGCCCAGCCGGTTCTTGCCACGCATAAGCTACAGAAAAGCTTTGGCGCCTTGATCGCCACCGATCGCGTATCGGTGACGCTGCTGCCAGGAGAAATTCACGCGGTGATTGGCCCGAACGGGGCGGGAAAATCAACTTTGATCAAACAAATATGCGGCAGTCTACAGCCTGATAGCGGCTCGGTGGATTTGTTGGGCAAAGATATTTCTCAGCTTGGGACTGCGGCGCGCGCGCGCCTAGGCTTGGCCCGCAGCTTTCAAATTTCAGAACTTGCTATGGAAGACACGGTTCTTCAAAATGTTGTGCTTGGGGGGATCGGAGCCATGCGTACAGCCTGGCGGTTTTGGAGACCTGCTTTGCAAACACAGGCGCTGATTGAGCGCGCAGAATTGGCTTTGGCGCGCGTGAACCTTTTCGACCAGAAAGATACGATCTGCGCAAAATTAAGCCATGGGCAACGCCGCCAATTGGAAATAGCGGTGGCCTTAACACTCGCACCAAAAGCCTTCATCATGGATGAGCCGATGGCAGGGCTGGGCGGCGAAGGCTCTAAAACAATGACCAAATTTCTGGATGAATTGCGCAGCGAGGCGCCGATCTTGCTGGTCGAGCATGATATGGACGCCGTTTTTGCGCTGGCCGATCGGATCAGTGTGCTAGTCTATGGAAAAATCATTGCCACCGGAAGCGCCCGCGAAATCCGCACCGATCGCGCGGTGCGCGAAGCCTATCTAGGAGAGGCAGAATGAGCCTCTTATTGGTGGAAAACCTGCGTGCCTCTTATGGCAGCAGCCAAGCGCTTTCAGGGGTTGATCTCAGCATTTCCGAGGGCAAAGTCACCGCGCTTATGGGGCGCAACGGAATGGGAAAATCTACCACGGTTAAAGCCATTTGCCGGATGATCAATTCGCAGGGCGGTTTGACGCTAGAGGGTCAAAACCTGCATCTGCTTCACAGCCATCAAGTGGCTCGTAAAGGCGTTGGGTTGGTTCCCGAGGGCCGCCGCTGCTTTACCAATCTAAGCGTGGGCGAGAACCTGATCGCCGCGTCCCGACCCGGCTATTGGACATTGAGCCGCGTCGCAGAGCTCTTCCCCCGCCTAGAGGAACGCCACGACCAATCCGCCGCCTCCCTCTCGGGCGGCGAGCAACAGATGCTCGCGATCGGACGGGCCTTGATGACCAACCCTCGGCTTTTGATCTTAGATGAAGCCACTGAGGGTTTGGCCCCCTTAATCCGACAAGAAATCTGGGCGGCTATTTCGCAACTAAAGCATCAAACCGGCTTGGCTATTTTACTGATCGACAAATCGCTCAAAGAGCTGACCGCTATCTCGGATAAAGCGGTGATCTTAGAGCGCGGCAAAACCGTGTGGTCCGGGCCAATGGCCCATCTGACGCGCGATATCACCGAAAGTTATTTGGGCGTCTAACGCCTTTGCCAAACCAAGCAAGGCCATGAAGGTCGCCGCCTTTTATAGGCCCCACCAAAAAGCAAAATCCGCCCGCAGCCCAAACACCCCGAACAGACGGATTTAGCAAGGTCACAGCCCCTTGCCCGACTTTCGCGTGCTTTGGGCGCCCCACCCCATATTGAATCACACGGGCCTACCCATGCTGGGCACTCATTGTGATCACAAAAAAGTGCATTGATCGAGCCGGAGCAGAAAATAAGGCAGGCACAGTTGGCCGGATATTTTGACGCTGTTGCAATCAGTGTTGCAAAATCGGCGCGCCGCTATGCCCAGATCTTTCAAGGCAAAAGAATATAACCGGCAAACTGTCTAATAATAGGCAATTCTATTCGCTCAGAGCCTGCGCCGGTGCTAGAAAGCGGGGGCCATGCGTTTCGTATTCCTGCTCAACTCACATGGCAGCAGGATCAAAAACCAGCCGCTTTTTCTGCGAACTGCTCTGCAATGGTAAAAAATATGCGCTCGGTGCGCGACTGGCGCGAGCAAACCCGGTAATTGCGAGCGTCCTTTAAGCGCTTGGATCATGAAAATTTCTCGAAATTGCAGAGACGCCCATGGCGCATGACCTGAATTAGCCCTTATCGTTCTTATTTTTAGAACTCGAATTCTTCATGTAACCGGCTATTTCCTAAATTTAGGACAAATATGAGGAATCTTCTATGTCAATTCGACCGGCCATATCAACCAGCACCGCTACCCCAACCCGGGAAGGGGCAGGCGTGCATCTGCATCGCGCCTTTGGCTTTAATGAGCCAGAAGCGCATGATCCCTTTTTATTGTTTGATGATTTCCGCAACGAAAACCCCGCCGCCTATGCAGGCGGCTTTCCATGGCATCCGCATCGGGGCATCGAAACCATCACCTATGTGTTGAATGGATCCGTTGCCCATAGCGACAGTTTGGGAAACACCGGCACTTTGGGCGCGGGCGATGTACAATGGATGACGGCCGGATCGGGGATCATGCATCAAGAAATGCCCAATGGAAATTCCAAGGGGCAAATGCATGGGTTTCAGCTTTGGGCAAATTTGCCGGGCAGCTTAAAAATGACAAAGCCGCGCTATCAAGACGTAAACGCGAAAGAGATCCCCGAAATTATCGATGATGATGGCAGCGTGGTGCGGATCATCACAGGAGAGTTTTGGGGCAAACAAGGCCCCGTTGATGGGATCGCTGCCGACCCGCTGTATCTAGATATCAGCATCCCTGCGGGGCGCAAAAAGGTTCTAAAAGTCGATACGTACCGCAATACATTTGCCTATATATTTGAAGGCGCCGGGAAATTTGCCGATGCCTCGGCGCCCCATGGGGTGTTGCTGGAAAAAGAGGTGATGGGCGAAGAACTGAATATCCGCGATTTATCTGGCAATCGAACATTGGTGCGCTTTGGCACGGGCGATGAGATTGTTGTAAAAGCCGGCCCCGAAGGCATGCGCTTTTTACTAGTGGCCGGATCGCCCATTCAAGAACCCGTGGCGTGGCATGGGCCGATTGTGATGAATACGCGCGCAGAATTGCAGCAAGCTTTTAGCGATTTGCGCAATAACCAATTTATCAAACCACACGACCATTAAAGTAAGGAAATCAGATGGGATTGTTGCAAGAGGGAAAATGGGTCGACCAATGGTATGATACCAAAAAAGAGGGTGGGCATTTTGTGCGCAAAGCGGCGCAATTCCGCAACTGGATCACCGCAGATGGCGCTGCCGGGCCAAGTGGAATCGGGGGCTTCAAGGCAGATGCGGGACGCTATCACCTTTATGTGTCTTTGGCCTGCCCCTGGGCGCATCGAACCTTGATTTTTCGCGCGCTGAAGGGTCTGGAAGCTATGATCTCGGTCTCTATTGTTCATTGGTATATGGCCGAAAACGGCTGGACATTTGAGCTCGGCAATGGTGTTATCCCAGACAGCGTGAATGGGGCCAAGCTCATGCATCAGATTTACACCGCAGCCGATGCGCAATATTCAGGCCGCGTGACGGTTCCGGTGCTATGGGACAAGAAAACCGGTACGATTGTCTCCAATGAATCTTCTGAAATCATTCGAATGTTCAATTCGGAATTTGATGGGTTAGGAGCGCAATCCGGCGATTATTATCCCAACGCCCTACGCCCAGAGATCGAGGCCCTGAATGAGCGTATATACGCCACACTGAACAATGGTGTGTATCGCTGCGGTTTTGCCACCACGCAAGCGGCTTATGAGGCCGCCATCACGCCTTTATTTGAAACGCTTGACTGGCTAGAGAGCATTTTAGCCAAAAACCGCTATCTTACTGGCCCAGACATCACCGAAGCGGATTGGCGGTTGTTCACCACATTGATCCGGTTTGATCCCGTTTATGTGGGCCATTTCAAATGCAATCTGCGCCGCATTGTTGATTACCCCAACCTCTCAAACTATCTACGTGATCTTTATCAGCAACCGGGCATTGCCGAAACAGTGAATATGCAACATATCAAAGAGCATTATTATGCCAGCCATGACAGCATCAACCCCTCACGCGTTGTTCCCAAAGGCCCCAATATTGATTTTTCCCAACCACATAATCGCGCTTAAGGCCCAGGCACTTGTTGACCCGATGACCTTCGGTATGGAAAAGGCAGACATCGTAGATGTGATCGACCCGTCCGGCTTGATTCAAAGCCAGGCACTTTCAAGCCCCGAAGGCGAGGTTCGTCTTAACCTGAATGGCGCGGATCAGCGGCAAACCTTTGCAGGCGCGTTCCTATCCAAAGGATTCGGCGCAGGGGTGCAGCATATTGCATTTGCAAGCGATGACATCTTTGAAACCTCCGCACAGCTTCATGCGGCAGGGCTTGAGCGGTTGACTATACCCGCAAATTATTACGAAGATCTGCGCGTGCGTTTTGATCTTGAGGATAAGATTTTAGAAGCCCTGCGCTTTGGCAATATTCTCTATGACAACGACGGCGCAGGCGAGTATTTTCAGATTTACACCACCACCTTCTGGAGCGGGTTCTTTTTTGAGATCGTTGAGCGGCGGCGGGGCTACGAGGGGTACGGTGCCAGAAACGCCCCCATTCGGTTGACCGCCCAGATGCACCACATGAAAGAAAGCTAATAACCATGAGCAAAGATTCAGATGCAGTGCGAAACTGGTGGCGGACGTCAATAATTGATATGGAACCAGGCCGTATCGCCTTTCGCGGCCACCCCATTGAGGACCTGGTTGGCAATGTGTCCTTAGGGCAGATGATCTGGCTTATGACGCGCGGCGCCTTGCCAACATCGCAACAGGCAGCACTTTTGGAATGTGCCTTGGTGGCAGGTGTCGATCACGGCCCGCAAGCACCGTCAATCGCGGCGGCACGTATGGCGGCAACCTGCGGAGTAGGTCTCAACAACGTTATGGCCACCGGCGTCAACATGTTGGGCGATGTACATGGCGGAGCAGGAGAACAATGCGCTGAACTATACGCAGATATCGCTGCGCGAATGGACGCAGGTGATAGTCTTGAAACTGCTACGCGCGGAGCAATTGCAGCGTGGCGAGAGACCCATGGACAAATTGTCTCTGGGTTTGGCCACCGGTTTCACAAACCCGTCGATCCCCGTGCTCCCCGACTGATGGCCTTGGTACGTAAAGCCGCCAAGGCGGGAACGGTATCCGGGCGGTTCGCTGATATCGGTGAGGCCGTTCAAGCCGAAATCGGCGCCGCACGCGGCGCACCAATTGCGATGAACATCGACGGGGCAACCGCGGTGATCTTCTGCGAACTTGGTTTTCCTCCACCCCTGTCACGCGGGTTGTTCTGCCTGAGCCGATCTGTTGGTGTGCTGGCGCATGGCTGGGAACAGATGCAACAAGGCGGACGCAATAAAGGGCCAATGCCACCCAAGTACCTGCCAAAATACGAAGAAAAAGCATAAATGAGTGAAAAAACGAAATCCTTCCGGGTCGGCCTGATTGGAACAGGCCGCATCAGTGACATTTATCTAAAAAATTGCGCGGGCTTTGATGGTGTGGACATCGTTGCTTGCGGCAGCCTGAATATGGAGGAAAGCCGCGCCAAAGCTCAGGCTTTCGGAGTCGCGCAGGTCAAGACTCCCGATGAGATCATCGCGGACCTAGAAATTGACGCGATCCTCAACCTTACAATCCCCGCAGCCCATGCCGAGGTCTCGATGGCGGCTTTGAGCGCGGGCAAACATGTCTATTCCGAAAAGCCATTCGTGACCAATCTGACCGATGGCAGGCGCATCCTCGACCTTGCGGCGACCAAAGGCCTCGCTGTTGGCAATGCGCCTGACACGTTTCTGGGCGGTCGCTGGCAAACCCTGCGCAAGGCGATTGACCAAGGCCTTATCGGGGAACCTACAGGAGTGGCGGCCTTCGTCCCCACTCACGGGGTCGAGCGGCACCATCCTAACCCGGATTTCTATTATGCCGAGGGCGGTGGACCCCTGCTTGATCTGGGCCCCTACTATCTTGCTGCGATGGTCTTTTGCCTTGGGCCGATTGCGCGGGTGGGCGGCATGGCCCGAAAGACCTTTCCCGAACGCATGATCGAGAATGGACCACGGCACGGAGAGATGATGCCCGTCGAGGTGGATACACATTGTCTAAGCCTAATTGAGTTCGAGAGCGGCGTTATCGGGCAGATGCTGGTCAGCTTTGATGTTTGGGAAAGTGAGACACCCCGTTTGGAAATTTACGGAACCGAAGGAACCCTGTGCATTCCCGACGCAGATCCGGGCGACGGCGCGAACATCTTTCAAGGTCCTGTTTGGTTGCGCACGCGTGCGACCTCGCGCTGGACCATGCGACCGCGCCCCATCGCCCCTGCTGAATGGGCCGTGGTGCCAAATGCGCATGGTTTGAATTTTGACGCGCGCGGCATCGGCCTTGCGGAAATGGCGCAAGCTGTGCGTGACGCCCGCGCGCCGCGCGCCAGCGGTCAATTGGGGCTGCATCTGTGTGAGGTAATGCAAGGGATGATGGACAGCCCCGGTCTTGGACAGCTCATCGACATAAATAGCCGGTGCACCCAGCCCTCAATTCTGCCACAAAGTAGTATTGAGGGTTTGAATGTTGATTTGGGAGTTTCGGAATGAGTATCAAGGAATTGACCATTGGCGCCCCGTTTTTTGACCTCAAGGTGTTGCAGAATGAAGCCAGTTATCAAATTACGGGTAAGACGATTGTTCTAAATCTTGCTGAAGATCCAGTCTGTGTACGTCAACAACGCCTTGGTCTTCTGCAATCGGTGATTTTGAAAGACACCTTCATTGAAGATGTCCGCCATGGAGTGATCATCGAACGTTTTGCCGATTACGACAATGAAACGGCGCTGCTGTCGGATATCCGCAGCGCTTGGCCCTCTGCCTATCAGCTGCGCAAAGAAGAGCGCTTGCGCGGCATCGAACATTACATGTCGCCCAAAGTCTGGGACGGGCAATTCGGCTTTACGCTCTACCACTCTGCCTCGGTCCCTCTGAACGTTGGTCTTCATCGGGATCACGCATTTTGCCCACTGCCGGGTTTTCGCGAGGTTCACACCCAAATCGTGGGTTTCGGCAAGATGCAGCAGTGCCGCGAACAAGATGTAGAAACGCTTTATTTAGAGGAGCTCATGGCCCCCGGTGTTACACACCGTCCCATGTATGACGTTGAGGGGAATTATCCCTGGCACCAGTTTGAAACAATCACACCCTCGGTCTTTATGGCCGTGGAAATGCTGCCCGAAGGGGCGGTCCCTCCGGAGGTTTGAATGATGTTGCTACCAAATAAATATGATCTTGAAAGCGCGTTCCCTCGCCTCTCGCGAAGGCTGCGACTGGGTGTTGTGGGCGGTGGTCGTATTTCCGGAATGCAGGCGATGGCCGCCCGTCTGACGGATCGATGGGAGATTGTTGCGGGCGCGTTTTCATCCGACCCGATGCGCGCCAAAGCCGCTTCTGCGGATTGGTACCTGCCCGAGGAAAGGTGCTATACTTCGTTTGCTGAGATGGCTGAAAAAGAAGCCGCGCACCCCGATGGTGTGGACGCGGTGATGATCACGACACCTAACCACGTGCATTTCGCCTCTGCTAAGTCGTTTCTGGACGCTGGCATTGATGTGCTTTGTGACAAGCCATTGACCAATGACCTCGCCGAGGCGTATGCCTTGGTCGAACTGGCGCAAAGCACGGGCTGTGTTTTTGGCGTGTCTTACGTCATGTCTTGTTTTCCGATGGTCCGTCAAGCGCGTGAAATTGTTATGGGCGGTGGCATCGGCAAGATCAATCAGATCCACGTTGAATTCATGCAGGACTGGATGACGCCTGATGACATCGCGGATGCGCCCCATGTCAAATGGCGGCTTGATCCTGCCAAATCCGGGCGCACCTCATGTGTTGGGGATATCGGCACGCACGCGGCGCATCTGGCGGGCTTTGTCAGTGACCTTGTCCTCACCGATCTGCGAGCTGAATTCCACGTTTGTGGCGCGCCAAAACCTTTGGAAGACACTTTTTTTGCTTGGACAAGGCATGCAGGCGAGGTCCCAGGTACCTTGATGGCGACCCGTCTTGCACCGGGTAACCGTGGTGGCCTGCGATTGCGTATCTTTGGTTCGGAAGGTGGTCTTGAATGGGATCTGGAGGCTTGCGACCGACTAAAATTCAACCGTTTTGGCAAACCGGATCAAATTATCAGCCGTGGCCACGGTCATGGGGTAGCGCCACGGGTCGAACGATTGGTCCGTTCTGCGCGTGGGTTTCCCGAAGGCATCGTCGAGGCCTGGGGCAATCTCTATACTGAATTTGCACTGGCAGTCGCCGCGCGCCGAGACAGCAGGACATTTCCAAAAGGCTACTTGGGCTTGCCGTTGGTGGCCGACGGCGCCAGCGGCGTCCGATTCATCGACGCTTGCGTGCGTTCTGACGAGCAGAATGGTGATTGGACGCAGCTGTAAATGGAATTGAAATGACGAATGTCGCAATCGTCGGTCTCGGTTCCGCGGGAAAATCCACGCTTCGGATCTATCAGTTCACGAAGATGCATAACTCAGTATAATCTGTGAGCCGAACACTGATGAGGCACACGCTGTCTCTGATCAGACCGCTGCAATTACGACCTCCAATTTGGACGACCGCTCAAAACCCGTCCTGATGCAATCCTAAACCAAACACCCTGCACGTCGTAACCTATTAACCAGTTTAAGAAGTCCCGATATGCGTTGAACATCACCGCCTTTATCACGCGCGGCAGTAACTTCCACCACAGTATGCGTTCCATTGCTATGGTCATTTTTTGTCCCTAAGGTTTAACTAAATTATTGGGAGATGATTAAATGAGCATCGCACGAGTAACCATGCACGAATTGAAGGAAGAAGGGACGCATCATAAATTAGAGGAGATTTACGCCAAAATTGTTGATGAATATTTTCCAAACCTTGAGCAGGTAATAAACATCAAGACAGGCCCAAAATCAGGTATTTCAATTGCGCTTTACCCTTCCTTTGAGGAAGCGGAAAAAAATCTTGTTGGTCGCGCAAAAATGGTGGAGCTGATGGCGCCTTACGTAGAAGATAGTTTCTTCCATGAGGGAGAGGTTACAAAAAACTACATTAAACGCCAAAAGTAACTACTCAAGCCCCCGCAAAAACTCTTTGAAAAATACAGCGCAGATGGGAAGTAGTTGCTAGCAAATGATGGAGCTGAGAAGGTTATCAAAACACTAGTCAATAATGCGGTTTATAGCTTTGTTGACTGCGTATGGACTAGCATGATGTGCCATGTGCCCAACCCCATCTAATAGCGTCAAATTTGATAAAGGTAATTCATCTGCAAATGCCTGTCCGTGCAGTTTATGGTCTAAAAGCCAATCTTTCTTTCCATGGATTACTTCTACAGGCACTCGGATTTCTGAATATCTTTTTTCTAAATTTGCCAATGTGCTTGCTGTCTGCTTGAGGTCTTCATTGTTAGCCAGTATAGTCTTTTGTCTCCTCGACAAATCAGGACCAACAAACTCTAAATATTTTTCAGGTACTTTTTGTGGCGAAAAAACTCTTTTTGCAAATCGTTCAATTGACCCAGCTGAAACATTTTTTGCTAAATTTCGTGAATATATTTCGACGGCAATATTAAAAATACCTATTTCGGACATCACCTCAGTAATTGTGCCAAAAGAACTATTAACGCCGGAGACGGAAACAAATCCTTTTACCTCGTCAGGATGGGCTAAAATCCATTCAAGCGCAACTAATGACCCCCAACTATGACCCACTAAGATTGGCTCATTAATATTGTTCAATTGAGTAAATTTTCTAATTTGCTCAGCCTGTTTTGCCGCACTCCAAGACGAATTTGGCCTTTCGGAATAACCAAAGCCGGGTCTGTCTACATAAATCGATTTGTACTGCGTTTGTATTATTTTGGAATTCGCGAACACCCAGTCACGTAAATTGATATTAGCGCCATGGATGAAGATTACGCTTTGTGAACCACTTCCTGTCACAAAGCTGTGAAAATTTAAGTCATTCACCAACTCAATTTCGCCTAGCGGCGGGTAACGCGTTTCAGCATCGATATCAAGAATACTAAAGTCCTGTCTTCTGGCACAAGCTGACAAAGCAGACGCTGCGCATAACCACAAGAAAGATTTACGAGAAATGTTTCTGTCCATGCCAGTCAACCTGACGCCCCCTTTACTTGCCAGCTATATTTAAGTCGTTATCTCCTTTGCTATTTAAAATCACAACATATCCTGGGGTTTAAAATACAATTATAAAGTTTGTTTGGGGAATTAAATCTGCCATAAGTATGGTGCAATATGCTAATAAGATCCTATTAAAACACTGGGCAGCTTTTTCGGTTTGATATCTTTCCTTGTTTGCTTTGATAATAAACCTCTATCACCCAAGCCAAAGTTATAGCATTCACAATATGCCACATAAAATGCGTTCCAACTGGCCACTGACTACAAAAAGTTTGATCTACTGTTCGAAAAGCAAGAGAGATTGCAAGGGCATAAAAACCGATCAGTAATCCGTTTGAGACTTTTGGAAGCTTGTTTCTTAGAATAAGGGCATAAGCGCCTATAAGAAGCAAAATTGGTATGTAACCGACACTGTCGCCTAAAAAATCAAAATCTAAGAGATAGTTACTTGAAATAAAATTGATTGGTAAAAATAAAATCATAATTATTATGGAGTGTTTCACTGATAAACCTAGATAATTTCTATTAGCCAAAAATAAATAAGTGAAAACAAAAACTGCAATGGATAAAACATCTATTAATGCAGCCCAGGTTTGAGCGAACGAATGATGAAGTGCTGACGCAATGCCTATCGATGCCAGCATGATTGATAAAATTCTGCACGCTTTTATTGTCTGGGCTCGATACCACATTATGACGGCCGCTATTAAAAAACCCATGTTTGTAGCAAGATTTATCGGTTCCGAAATTATACCGTGATGTGTGCGTTCACAATACATGTCGATAGGTGCAAACCAGTCCATATTATGACCTTAAATCCCAGCGTATTAAATTTCTACCTTACGCGAAGCTCTGTAAATAGGTTCGGTGAATTTAAACGAATTGAAACAAATTACGAGGATAAACAAGAAAATTGGTCCAATCACAGCAAGCCTGCTACAGGCACGCCTAATTGAGTTAGGGCATAATACGTCGGTGGAGATCGTTGATCGATCATAAGCGTAGGTCGATGCTAGTTAATTTCGCTAAGTAATTCTTTCATTTTGGGAGCCTTTGGTTACGGTTTGGAAAACTAAAAAGGAGAGATGAAAATGAGCTTTAGCGAAGAAATTCAAGCCGTCTTGCTTAATTGGGATGAAGAAGAATTTAAAAAACTTCACGATCCTGAGTTCATGTTCATTCGGGAAACCGAACTTATGACAATGGATGATTGGATAGCTAATATGAAAGAGTGGTCATCAAGTGGAGATTATGCAAAGAGATTAAGCCAAGGCCGCAGAACATCGTTAGTTCACGAAAACAGACATGTGACAGAGTGGCGCTGGGAAGAAGGCGATGAACTAGTTACGCACGTTTGCATGAAGAAAAAAGGGCGTGCTTGGCGATCAATAGTTTATCGAGAGACAATAGAAGATTTCCAAGAGACTTTTAGCTGACTACCTTTCAAACCTTAACCGAACTGAAAAGGACAACAAGGATGAGTTCACCCATTGCCCGCATTTTGCATTTCAATTTTGAAACTGCAGACGATTTAAATTTATGAATTATGAAATATGAAACTGAAACCAGCGAGCTTGTAAAAGAGGCTATTCAGCGAACGCTTATCAAAACTGACGAAAAGTCTCTGGTAATTTGTAATATTTATCGCAAGGAAGAGCATGCAGATATTGTTCTTGAAAGGCTTTCAAAATGGTCAGGTACAGTAAAAGCGGCTCGCACTTGGGAAAGCTTCAATCTCACAGGTGAAGTTGTGTTTTCAGAGCCAAAATATTAATTTTGTTACTCATTTTTCATGACCCAGCCAAACGGCAAAGGCACCTGTCAGAGGCGCTTTCGCCTACCAGTTCGCGCCCTGGGGAAATCTCATAAGCGCTACATTGCTGCGCGTGTTCATTATCTCGTAATCATAAGCACGGCTTTGCATAACCGTTGGCTGATACGTCCCGCTAGCCCATGTCGGCTTTTGCACGTGTGAATAAAGCTCAGCTATATATGCCATAAGCCCAGCTCCTTCCTGATTTCTACGAAGTCGATCCAAAGGTCGGTTTTTTCTGTCATTATCGCCGTCAGTCTGTCTGTTTGCAGAAGATTGCCCTTGCGAGTGATTTCCATTCTGCAGAGACCGGCGCATTTGGGTTTTCAAGTGACCTAACGTCGACTTTTTTAAAGTTGTCAAAAAGACCCATGCTGTGGTTTCCTTAACTCGTAGAAATGTCAATTTAATGAGGAAAGCGTAATGCTAGTAGTGACAACGATACGGCTATCAAAGGGTTTTCAAGCGTGGAAAGATATGGTCCACTCAATTGGAGACAAATTAGAAGAACACGGTATGACATTTGTTTTTGCAGGTACGCAAAAAGACGACGATAGCATGCTGCATACAGTCATTCACTTTAAATCAGAAGAACATCTAAAGCGTTTTGGTGCTGATGAGGAACTTACAAGACTTAGAGCGGAGGCAGGCGCGATAGTCGAAACTGGAACCTTCACGCCAATCACAGATGAAGCTTTTATCAATTACCCGAATGTTCTAAATCTGGGGTAAAACACCAATTTTCCAGTTAAAAGAAGAGCCTTTACAAGGGAGATAACGAAATGGCGAAGTATGCAATTCACACAAAGTGGTCTTGGCCCAATGGCGTTCCAAGCGCAGAAACTATGCAACAAAGGCATCGTGAGCTTAGATCAAAAACTAAAGCTGAAGACATCATTTGGTTTAAAATTGACGAAAATACTCATCAGTCAGTCATGATTTTTTCTTCTGAAGAAGACGCTCAGGAAGAAAACGCAAGGCGTCAAGAAATGCGCAAACAAACAATTGAAGAAACTGGTCACTCGATGGTTGAGGAAACTATGGGACCAATTCTTTCAATTATGTCTGAAGTCTAAACCGCCATCTTAAACTCAGGATCGTCCCACGGGCTTGTTGGCATTGTCATATCTTCTGCGCTCATTGATCCAAGAGCCATGGCTAACGCCACCAGCCCATCAATCTTTGAGTAGCTTTTCGACTTGTGCAGTTTGCGGTTACCCGCAGGATCGCTTTGCACAACCGCTCCAGCTGCGAACATATTAAGGATCGGGTTGCCGCCATGGCGCAGCTTGCGCTCTGCCACATGTTGCTCAACCTTATCGACCGCTGGCGACATATCTCGGAAGCCTTGGCCAAACGGCTGCATGGGAATGTCGCTGCCGATCTTTTCTAGCTCGCGCCTAAAGTCATTGATGCGCCACCTGTCATACGCCAGCAGCTGCAGCTGATATTCCTCAGCTATCTCTGCCACCGTTCTGGCGATCACCTCTGGCTGGATAACTGGCCCCGGTATCGTGGTTAGATAACCTTGGTCGGCCCATATATCCCACGGCACCTTTTCGCTCTGTGCCTTATCCCTTAACCCGTCCTCTGGCAGCCAGAAATGCGGGACAACGTGCAGCTGGTCATCTTTTGGAAATACCAAGACCAACGCCGTTAAATCGCGACTTGCCGAAAGATCGAGGCCAGCGAAACAAACATCACCAGCCTCGACAAGTGCAGGAGAACAACACGCCTCCCATTCTGCGCGTGACAGAAACGGAGACTGAGCCTCGATCCGCTGATTAAGGAATAACCAGCGAAAGGAGTTTGCTTTTGCCGGGAGCCTTTCAGCTTGCTCGGCAAAATCCTTCATATCTTGTTTTGAGCGAAACTTACCCAGTGCAGGGTTCGCTATTTTCCACGCTTTCTGGTCAGAAAGTTCGCAATCTTTCGGAGCCGAATAAACGTGCGAAACAATGCGCCGATCTTTTGCAGCCGCCGCGTCATCCAGCCAAATGCTAAAGAGGTCAGCATCCGTGGCAGCTTGCGTAGAAATCGCGATAAGTAACGGGTTAGCATGTGCGCCCTGTGCAGTTTCAAGCGCTTCAACGAATGCATCGTGGGGACCGCGTACTTGCCCTAGCTCATCTAAGATGGCCAAGACGGGTGAGAGCCCGTGCGCAGTCCCGCTCTCTGCGCTTATGGCTTTAAATTCAACATTACAAATTAAACCCACCAGCATTTTTTGCGAGGGAACAATCCGCACAATCTTTGATAGCTCAGGCGACAGTCTGACCATTTTTTCAGCGAGTTTAAAAACCAAGCTGGCCTGATCGCGCGATCTAGCACCGCTAATGATCTGGCTGTTTTGCCTTGCTTCTGGCCCAACTAAATGCGCCAGCAGTATGGCTGCAATCAACGCAGACTTGCCGTTCTTTCTCGCCACCGACAGATCAGCGCGACTGGTGCCGTGCGGGTTATCAAATACGTCCAGAATAAACTTGCGCTGAAATTTCATCAGCTTGATCGGCTGTCCGACTTGAGCGCCTTCTGGGATTAAACAGTAAGCCTCAATGAATGCGCATATCTTTTGGCCGCGTGTCATCAAAACAAACTTCCTTGACTATTAATTTGACAGAAGCGGCCAAATTTAATTTGGTGAGGGCAGCCAACATTAGGGAGAATAAAATGATTGAAGAATTTGGCGGTACTTTAAACTTCATTGCCGTTTTGATACCGACACTAATGGCATTTTTTTATGGCTTTAGATGTTTATTTGCGACTGAAGGCTTTATCGCACAGTACGGTCTAGGTGCAGCTTCGGAGTTTATGATCAAAACAACTGGCACATTTGTGACCGCGCAAGGTTTAACCTACGCAATCTTAATTTTAACTTCACCAGCAGGCGCTTGGTCTGTATTTGCATTCGGAACAATCCAAGCCGCTCTATTTCTTTATTTTGGTTATACAACAACAACTGGAAAATGGGCTGAAGTGGAAGGCGTTAAAGCTTCAAAGGAAGGCTATATAGTGCCAGCAATTTTGTTAGTGTTTCACCTAATAATAATGTTCAACATGAGCGACGTCATTTATGCGCCCATGACTGCAGCAGGTTAATCAATGAGTGGGCTGAGCGATCAGCCCCTCAACACCGACATTTCTCAGTGCCGCTCTAGCCTCTCTTTTCACCACGGATCATTTATGTTTTAACCCCATGCAAGAAGGAAACGGGAGCAACTAATGGCTGAACTAAACGCACACTCTGACCGCATGGTCTTTATTGTTAATTGCAAAGTTAAGGACACCGAGAGTTTTAAGACTTGGACTAAAGACCGGGCAGCAAAATATGTTTACGATCTCAAAGAAGAAAATAGCATTAGTTATGAGTGGCACATATCAGAAGACGGTACCGAAGCGACCCTGATAGAGGCTTTTGTAGATAGCGACGGCATGATGGTACGCCTTGCTAATCATGGGGCTAGTCCACTAGCGGCCGAAGTTCATGACTATGTGGAGATGACAGGCGTCCTAGTCTTAGGAAATGCTAAGCAAGATGCCATAGATGCTTTGTCTGCTTGGGGAGCAACCTTTCACTCGCACCATGCCGGGTACAACCGAGAGATCGTTGGACCTCGTTAATTGACGGGCTGAGCAATCAGCCCCTCAACACCAAATCCCGCAAATCCGATATAGCCTCGCCCTCAACCTTTTCTGATCCATTGATTGTGCGCGGATCAGAGGTCATTTGGTTCGGCATTACGAAGTTCATTCGTAAGCATCTCAAATTCAAGATGCACTTAAACGAAGCGGTGCTGAAAAATAATTAGCCTTCGTGAGCGAGATAATAAAAGCGCATCAATGACCAAACTATCCACCATACCACAGCACCAACTCAACATCACCTGCGGCATCTGTAAACGTCATACGCTTCTAGAGGTGGCAAACCTGATTGCTGTAGTAGGCGGCGACGCCACAGCCCATCAGGTACGTCAGAGAGCCAGATGCAACAACTGCGGCGTGAAGGGTAACAATACTTATCAGATAGTTTATCGATGTACCGACAAAAATAAGAATTAAAGATTACTGCGCTACCCCATTCGTTGCTTGACGTGGTACATTGCCACCACTTTTATAGATGGAGAGTTATTTGCATGTCGGATAATGAAAAGCAGGCGCTCAGAAATTCAATGGCAGGTAAAAAAGTATCCGAAATGACCACACAAGAACGTGAGCTTTTTGATCAAGAGTTTCAGTATGGACTGAACGATAAGCCTCAAATAAAGCGCGCCGCGATAAAATCTGAACTACCCTCAAAGCCTAAAGATCTAACGATGGGCTTTCTCAGCCGCATGAATTTAATCGTCAGAAAGTAATGACAACCACCCCTACCGCAGAAAATAACGCGCCGACGCACAGGCGCGCCCGCGTGCCAAACTTTTGATGTACCGTCAACAAAAAGGGGGACTAAAGGGGGGACAAATTTCATCAATAAAAACTAACGCATTGATATGTAATATTTTTATGATGAGCTATGGTGCCCCCACACGGACTCGAACCGCGGACCTACTGATTACAAATTACATGTCCCCTATTTTCATAGGATTGTATGGGTTCCCATTTATTATTATTTTCGTTTATTTACAGTAATATAAGTTATCATAGCATTGCATGGTGTTGTATCAAAGCGTATGTTTTTTGTAACCCATATGTAACCCAAAGCTAGCCATGCCTAAACTTGTCTAGCCCCCTAAATTCGCCCATTGATTTTTGGTTTCTCTAATAAGGTTTCTGGTATTGGTGTGCGCATGTTCAATGCGTGATGTGGCCTGATACGGTTGTATTGCCTAAGCCAAACATTGATAGCGACCTGGGCTTGCCGTGTGGTGTGGAACCATTCAGCGTTGAGGACTTCTTTTCGCAAGGT
>ERZ802822.1191-NODE-1191-length-16870-cov-7.620973_pt1 | contig 16870 bp, 14 predicted proteins | sample MGYA00345649_ERZ802822 | MGnify/ENA primary metagenome ERZ802822 (study PRJEB30503, sample SAMEA104212359) | marine metagenome | biome: Westerlies Biome; feature: [SRF] surface water layer (ENVO:00010504) within the epipelagic zone...; material: water...
TCAAGTTCAAAGGCATTCAGTTGCTGATAAACATCATCTTCACTTTCAGCAATCCAATGACAGTAGAAGAAGTCATCGTTTCCACACCAAGTCTGCATACATTGGGCATATTCGCCAATTGCTTCTACTGCCCACTGCAATTCTGACTTTTGCGGCTGGGGCGGATCACGTTTTTCAGGCGGGGTTAAATATTCTTGACGCGCCTCATCAGATACAAATGAGTGGATAACAAAAAAATGTTTAGAAAAACGTTCCTTGAGCATATTTTTATCTCCATAAGCTTAAAGATGGGCAAGCGTGAAGGTTGGTGAATTTAAAATCAATTAATACGTAACGTAACCCCATATATGCACCGCCTTCACCATAAATACTTCAAGTTTCCAGCATATAACCGTAAAGAAATCACCTATAAACGCAGTTGTGTGTTCATAGGAACCACTAATCAGGATACCTATTTGCGCGATGAAACTGGGAACCGGCGGTTTTGGCCGGTGCGGGTTGGCAAAATTAACTTAGTGGCATTGCAGCGGGATCGTGACTTGCTTTGGGCAGAGGCTGTTTATTGGTACAAGGCAGGCGTGAAATGGTACCTGTCGACTAAAGAAGAGGCGTTGGCAAAAGAGGTGCAGAACGACAGGGTATCCGAAGATATCTGGCAGTCTAAACTGCAAACCGAGTTGGAAGGCAAACTAGAAGTAGCCATTCCGGAAGCGGCAGCGCTTCTAGGCCTGTTTGTAGAAAAGCAAAATCGTGCTGATCAAAATCGGATAGTGAGTATTCTGAAATTCTTGGGTTTTCGCCGTGAGGGGCGTTTTACTTCGGGAGCCTACCGTAACGCAGCGCGTTATGTCCGGACCCTAGCTTGACTTTGTTGGGAAGGCCGGTGCTTACGACTGATGCGCATAACCACTGTTTCGGGAGACATCTAAAATTGCGCACATGCGCACGACTTTTCCATGAAACTTTCTAAGTATAGTTAACCATATGATATATATAGTATATTCAGGTTTATGTCTCAGGCACCCTAGGCTGTGCGCAAAAAATACGCTCAGAGAGGTTAGTTACCAAAAGTCGTGCGCCTGTGCGCACGAGCCTCAAAAGTAAATTTGACTAAAAATAAATACTCTAACGATTCACAAGCTATCCTCTTGTGTGTTATAATATAACGCACCATTCAGAGGTAAAACATGACCAAAATCTGCCGAAAAACCTTCAACTCAGGCAAAGCAAATAGGGAACTAAATCCTTTGCGCGCAGGTAGCTATAAACTGGAAGAAGCCTATGGCACTTGGCAACGTCGATACGACGCCTTGAATGTAATTGCGAGCGCGCTGGAAGATAAAATAGACATACCCACTGACTACCAACTTGGGGGCTGGACTGGCGCAGATTGGCCCGGTGAACTCGAACGGCTGCCCGAGGATTTAGCCGAAGACTTAGGTTATCGAATTTTACCAGGAGTTTTATCGCTATGTGATTATGCTTCGGCTACTCCGGAAACAGTGACACTTGCCGCAAGAGCAGAAAAAAGAGCTTCTGATATAGTTAATATCTGCGAACGATATCGGCCCTCCATTACTCGCCTTACAAAACGCTACAATACTACAGTTAAAAGAATTAGTTTTGCTCGATACTTGGTTATTCAGATTCTGATGATGATCGAAGACAGTTTTGCGATGGCTAACGTACCTCTTTCCATAAGGTAACCGAACTATGCCTCTGCCCTCCGTCTCTCAGTACAGCGCAAGCCAATGTACAGCACGAGCTAAATCCACAAAACACCGCTGCCTAAACCCTGCTGCCGACGGATGTAAAACGTGCCGTCTGCATGGCGCAAGGAAGCCAAACTCAATAAAACGCGGCATAGACCACCCAAACTTCAAAGACGGCGCCGAAACGCTCGAGAGGAAACGCCAGCGCAGTACAAAGCTCGCTGAATTATGAAAGATCGAGGATGACCTGATTAAGCGTGGATTAATCAAGTGCAAACGGACTGTGGGTAGGAAACCAAATTTGGCACCATAATCACTTATGCTAGAGATTTACATTTAATAGCTAGTGGACAGCGCACTATTCAATTAATGATCTAGTTTTGTAGATATGCATTACTTTTCGATAGTCAACAAAGTAAGATCATCTCTTAATTTCTCACCATCAACCCAACTTTCAACTTCGCTCATTACACTTTCATTAATTTTTGATGGTGACGTTTTATTTCCACGAACTGCAACTTTAATAGCATCTGAAAATCTTTTCTTTCCAAACGTAGTGGGCTTATCACGTATCCGTACCGCGTCAATTACTCCGTCAGTCAGCATTACAATATAGCCATGGTCCAGTTCAGTTTCGAAACTGTTGAATTCAAACTCACCATTCTTAGTTTGCCCAATTGAACGGCGATCGACTTTGAGCTCAGCTATTTTATCTTCTTTTAAAATAAAAATTGAGTTTCTTGCACCCGCATATTCAATTTTTGCGCTACCTTTTCTAATTCGGCAAATCGAACAGTCAAATCCTACTTCCGTGCCAAATTTGTCGGCTCTGGAAGGTTCGAACATATCCGTGAAAAACTCGTTAACCTCGGTAAGAATTTTGCCTGGTTTACTTCTCAATAAATCAGAATTCACGAAAGCAGATCGAGCAATTCCGGCTAAAATCGATCCCGGAACGCCATGACCAGTACAATCTAATACCACAAACGTTGATATATCCTCTTCCTCATCCCAAAAGAAAATATCACCACTAACGACATCACGGGGCTTCCAAATTACATGACTATCTAAGTTAGATGTCTCGCCAGTGGGTAAATATGAATTTTGAATAAGTGAGGCGAAAGTAATTGAGTCTAAGAGTATTTTTCGGTTTTCGTTAACCTCCAAGACCATTGCATTATAAGTCTCAATGAGATCCCCAATTTCATCTTTAGACTGCCATTCAGCTTCTGCTAAAATTTTATCGTTAGATTGATTTACTGCCTCTGTAATTTTACTAAGCGGTATTGTCACTGATACTCTTAGTGCAAGCAAGGCTGCTAAAATATTTGTTATTAATAAAAGCACAACTATTGTGACTGTTGTGATAATTCTTGTATTCAGAGCCTTTTGCAGTCTCTCGTTAGTATATTCAACCTTAAGCGCTGCTATTTCGTATTCCGCGCCTCCATCATTTATAGTGACGATCTGGCTTACAAATAATTTTTCATCAGAAATTTCTTCATAATTCTTTGCAGTTTTTCGAGTTACAGTTTCGCCCTTATCATCAATCAGTTCTGCAGATATGACATCTTGGTCTACAACGAGACCAGCAACAATATTTTCTGCGGTTTCAATGTCAAAATTCCAAAGGGGTAACGCGAGTGCACGAGAAATAGTTTTAGCACTTTCCTGTTGTTTATAAGCAACCGCTTCTGTAGCGGCTCGATAATCGAGAACGGCAACGTAGATGGTACTCACGCTCACGACAATCAAAGTTAATGGGAAAAATATCAGAAGAAATTTTGCCAAGAGAGACCGGTATTCTGTAAGATAATTTGCTAGTATATACATCATAGCCTAGACCCAATTGTTTTTATTTATATTGAAAAATAACACCACGATCGAAGGAAATATCACTACATAACCAATTAAGATAGAGGCTTACTTGAAGCCTCTATTTAAAATTTACACCACCAATTTAGCTGCACAATTTAAAGGGCATCCAAGAGTGAAGACAGAGTAAAATCATAGTCTGTTAAAGACTTATTAAATACTTTACTCAGCTTCTTAAAGTCTATCGCGTCCCAATCGCCCGAACCCAAATTATCAAGATAAATCGACACATTGCTTTTATCTATGGCAGACATTGGAAAATTAATGTCAACGTTTTCATCTGCAAAATCGGTACCATTCTCATAGTCATGAATCATCACCATTGAATAGGCCCCAGCAAAAAAATGGCCTCCATGTGTCAGTGTCATCTGTCCATCTTTAACCAATTTTAATGCTGGTTTCGACCAATTGAGACCGGCGATGAAGTAGTCCTCCCCCCCCTTCAGACCAGCGCTTTTCAAAGCAGTCATCATTCCAATAGAAATTCCATCATTCCCTCCCCAATAGGCCTTTACTGACTCGCCGGCACCGGATGCGATAAAGCGTTCTGTAAGTTTTGTGGCAGTGTCCTGGTTCCACTTTGCTGCAAGAAAACGCACTATACGTGAACTAGGATTTTCTGCTACTGCCTGCTCAAGACCTTCATTTCTGGCGATTGAACTCGGGGTAACTTTGTCTCCAGCAATTGCAAAGATCTCAACAGGCTCCCCAAATTTTTCTTTCGCTGCTTGGATAATGGATACGCCCATTTCAAAGCCTCCAAATTTAGCATTTGGAGTAATCGAACCGATCCAGTTTGGGTTATCTGATCTTGCCGAACCAGCCTTCGATTTTTGTTCGATTGTTAAGTCGTTAAGCAGAAACAGCAACTTAGTGTCAGTGCCTTTGACAAGGTCCACAGCTATTTCGCCGTATTGTTCTTCGTTAACAGCAATCAAGTATTTAGGCTTTATTTCTCTGCTCATCACTGCTTTTACATTTGATAGAAGTTTTGAACGATTTCTATCCGAAGCAATCACTTCAAGAGAAATTCCAAGATCTTTTGCGGCAGCTTGCATGGTTCCGGACACACTGCTCCAAAAACCTTGATCGTTGAACCCTGGATTAATAAAAACTACTTCGCTCGCTTTAGCCGGTTGAAAATTTAGACACGCTAACACAAGCACTAGTTGCGACATTTTTCTAAACATATGATTCTCCTTCATGCATAAATCTTAATAAACAATTAAATTGTCATAGCTAATAATTCTATCTATGATTTAATTTAATACGATTAAAAGGCTAAATGCCACAGCAAGAAATGCAGATAACATTTGTAATTTTAACATCCAGAGCTTAGAAAAATGACCGGATTTAACTTAAATGTAGAAGCCAGCGCTCGAACACCGGAAATACGATTGTCCGACGGTCGGCTTGAAATAAAGGGAGAGTGTTATCCGGAGGATGTAGCAGATTTTGCAGGTTCGATAATGCCTACGATCTTGAGCAGCTTAGAAGAAGTTCAGGAATTTAAAGTTTACATAAAACTTTTCTACTTTAATAGTTCTACCGCAAAATTTTTATATGATTTCTTTGAAAATTTAGACGATGCGGCACATTCTGGAAAATCAATAGTAGTAAACTGGCTGTATGAACCTGATGATGATAGCATGCAAGAGGCTGGTGAAGATTTTGCAGAAGATATGGAAAATCTTGAGTTTAACTTGCTGGAGGATAAAGAATGAACCCCTCTGATTTTCACCATCTTTTGACAAAGAGAAAAACGTTTTTTTGCTACTCTGGTCCTCTAAGAGAAGGCGTTTTAACGGCAATTTCAGAGTCTCTTCGCACCGGTATAAAAGAGCAGGATATCGAAAACAAAATTCAAAGAAAAATATTTGGAATTTTTATTGAACAAGCCCAAAACATCATAAGATACTCCGTCGAACGACCAACTGACGACACTGGTGTCGGTACAGTCGCTCTAAGTCACAGAGATGATGGTATATTGATTGAGTCAATAAACGCTGTGAGCGATGAAAGCGCAAATTATCTAGACGAACAGCTCAAACTGCTAAAATCAAAAACAGCCGTGGAATTAAAACAAATGTACAAAGAACGTCTGCGCGAAGGACCCCCTGAAGATAGCAAAGGGGCGGGACTTGGTTTAATAGACATGGCTAGAAATTCAAATACATTTCACCACTATTTCGAATCAGAAAATGAAAAAACTTTATTTGTTTTTAGTTGTGAAATTGCTTTTTAGCTAAGCATATTTGATATAATTCGTTGTAATTCCCGAAGCTCTGAGGCGCTTAAATCCGATATATCGGACTGATCTATAAAAGTTTGAACCTTACTGATAGTGTCTTGTTTACTGCGCGAACCTAAAACGACGTAAGTAGTTACCGGAGCAGATATTCCTTTTAAAACTATCGATCCTTGTTCTTTGCAATCAAGGTGATCACCAATCATTAAGAATGTTTCAGAAGATATCAGAATAGAACCAGGTTTAGCGGCACTCTCTAGCCTGGCAGCGAGATTAACTCCAGCACCTATTGCTGTGTAATCAATGCGATCTGCGCTCCCAAAGTTTCCCACGGTACAATAGCCTGTATTTATTCCCATCCGAATTTGCAGTGGCCTAGAAAGACCAAAGTTTTTGCCCCAAAAACTTGTCAAACTCGACATTTTTTTTTGCATTTCGAGCGCCATGTTCACACACTTCAAAGCATCTTTTTCCGATCCTTCACTTTCAGGATCACCAAAAAAAATCATTATCGCATCGCCCACAAATTTATCTATCGTAGCTCCATGTTTAAGTGCAATAGACGACATTTCTGTCAAATAGTGGTTCAAAAGCTCTACGACCGACTCAGACTCAAGAGCCTCAGTTAACTGCGTAAAACCAACAATATCTGAAAAAAATACAGTTAATTTTTTGCGTTCGCTTTCAACGTTGACTGAAGTCGAACCACTAAAAATCTGTTCATAAATTTGCGGTGAAAGATATTTTGATAGTTGCTTTGATAGATTCTCAAGCTGTTCACTCTTCTCTGTCTCAGCTTTTGCCGCAATTTTAAGTTTATTCTCGACGCGGTCGCTGTGTCGAACTAGCCTTTTCGTATTTTTCAAAAGCCTTTTATAAGCATCCAAAAAAGCTACTGAGTTTTCGATTGAAAGGGTGGAGTTGCCATCGTCAATCAGTTGTTGCCAACTTTCTTGAATTTTCATCTCATCGGTAAACAAATCATTTGACATCTGTAGCTCTTTTTTTATTCAGCGTGGTGTTTAAATGCGGTTCCATAACGACCTATCTTGATAGCTGTGTATCATGGCTTATCAATTAAGATACGAATGAGCATATTTTTTTACCCATCAACGACGAGAGTATAAATTTTAGATTATTGCTTCAAACTGTATTTTGTAAATTTTTGTTTAATTATCGAGTAGTTTGAGGATGGCTTTAGGTATGGACCGATTTGACAATAATTTTTACAGTCAACCTTGTTAATCGTACTCCAATTCATTCACCCAAATTAGTAATACTAGCAGATATGGGACTCCTAAATGACAAAGCGGGGGGTACCCCGGGGTGGGGTTGCGTTACTTGAAATGTTTTAGTCGTAAAGGTGTAGTTTTTAAACGCCCTCTCTATCAGGGAGCCATTTTGGTAACAAAGTCTTTTTGTATAAAATAATTATTTAAAATCAATGGTAAATGGCGGACAGACAGGGATTCGAACCCTGGAGACGGTCTCCCGCCTACACACTTTCCAGGCGTGCGCCTTCGACCACTCGGCCACCTGTCCGTGGCGACGCTTTTAAGGGATAGCGCCAACAAGGTGCAAGCAAGAATGTAACCGTACGAAAAATAATCGCAAGTATCCACATAATCTTGTGGCAACTCACCCCGTGAAGCGCAGAGTGACACGCCGGTTTTGACGTCCCTTTTTCTCAATCTTCGCAACAAGCAACGGCATAATCTCTCCCGTGCGTGCAACATGAGTGCCTCCGCAGGGCTGCAGATCAATCCGAGCCTGCTCTTCACCGATCTGCACCAGACGCACCTGCCCGGCCCCAACCGGCGGCTTGACCGACATCGTCTTGATCAATTGTGGGTTATCCAGCAATTGTTGGTCGCTGATCCAACTGTCGGTCACAGGTAAATCCTGAGCAATCAGGGCGTTTAAATCTGATTGCAGAACTGCTTTCTCTGGCGGAGCATCCGGCATATCAAAATCAAGCCTACCTTTTTCACTACCAACCGCACCACCGGTTACCGGCAATGGAATGACCACGGACAGCAGGTGCAATGCCGTGTGCATCTGCATCATGCGGTAGCGCCTATCCCAGTCCAAGTCTTGAAAAACCTCAGCCCCCACAGGTGGGAGGCACCCAGGTTCCGCCGCCAGTAAGACAACAGCGCCATCATGGCCTTTAACGGTTGTCGCAACCTTCAGTTGCCCACTCTGCCAATGGATGGTGCCACTGTCACCAGGTTGCCCACCCCCTGTCGGATAAAAAATAGAACGTTCCAAGACCAAGCCACCTTCCGGCGTATGGGCGGTGACCAGACAGCGATGTTCGCGCTGATAGGCATCTTGCAGAAAAAGCAACTCGGTCATGACGCGGGGTTTTCCTTGAGCGATTGTGGATTACGCAGCCAAACGTCGCGCTGTGGAAAAGGAATTTCAATCCCTTCTTCAGCAAATCGCCTGGCAATTTCATGGTTGATATCAGACTTGGCAGATAAAGACCAATTCACATCCCGCAAAATAGCCCGAACCTCGAAATCCATAGAGTTTGCATCAAAACCTTGAAAAACCACCGATGGAGCCGGCTCGGTCATGACCAAGGGGTGCGCTTCGGCAATTTCGCGCAAGACCGCTTCAACCCTGCGGGTGTCAGTGCCGTAAGCCACACCTACTGAAACGATGACCCGCCCCACCGTGTTGCCGCGAGTGCAATTCGTGACCACCCCAGACACCAGATCGGCGTTGGGTACGATCACATCCGTTCGATCAAAGGTTTCGATCCGGGTGGAGCGTACCGAGATGTCGCGCACATACCCCATGTAACCAGCAACTTCGATCCAGTCACCCTCGGTGATAGGGCGCTCGATCAACAAGATGATCCCTGAGACAAAATTAGACACGATGTTTTGGAGACCAAAGCCGATACCGACCGACAGAGCACCGGCCACAATTGCCAACGACGATAGGTTTAGCCCAGCGCTACTGATCGCAATTAACGCCGCCAGAAAAATCCCAACATAACCCACGCCGGCAGTGATGGCATTTTGGGCGCCGATCTCAATTTTTGTCTTGGGCAAAACGCTGTTGCGCAAAGCCCCTTGCATCAGACGGGTGATCATATAGCCCGCCATAAAAATCAGTGCGAAGGCCAGAAAATCGATCGGCGAAAGCCGCGCGTCGCCTAGCATGATTCCGGCATTAAACTGTGCCCAGATTTCGGTCAGCTCCGCGACCCTTGCGCCCCAAATTAAAGCCAGGACTGGCACGGCCAGCGCACAGAGTGCGAGCGCCAATAGTACAGGCACCAGACTGTCTTCGACAGAGACTGCGCCGCGCATCACCAGCCCGTACAATGCGGTTAGAAACTTGAGAAAGACCAACAATACCGCAAGTAAAACCAAGGTCTCTATTGTATTGAATAAGACAAATTCTGCGGCATGCTGATAGCCGATGGCCGCCAGAATCGGCGCTGCAAAGGCCACAAAAACAATCCCACGGCCAACAAAGCGTATTACCCGTTCGCGTACAGACCCAGCGCTGCGAAACTGATTGTCAGAAACAGGCGCCGACTTAAAAAAATACCCTACCCGAAATAGCAAAATTCCCAGAACAACAATAAATGGTAATGACAGGACTGCGCTTAGCCCGTCAAAGGCCATATCAGAGAACAGCACCGCAAACACCGCATTATGCCCCAGCATGACCAAAGTGATCAAAAGCGCATAGTGATGCAGGCGAACACGAATAGGGTCGGCAAACTGCAAAAAGGCCCGGCCTTCGTCAGCAATCAATAATTGTCCACTTACCCATCTGAGACTGACAAAGCCAATAGCCCAGAGCGGCAAGCTTTCCAAAATCAGCGCGCTGCGGCGCCCCAACAGCCCCGGCTCTGACAAACCGACACTCAACGCAAACAGGGCTGCGACAGGTAGCACAAGTCTTCCAATCGAAATTAAAAACCGCCAGACTTCTGTCTGTTCGCGGCCTCGCCGGCTCAAGGCCTGCCCAGCGGCCTCGACCCAATGTCCACCACGCACCAGCATTACCAACCCGATCAAAAGGTAAAACCCCGTAAACAAAAAGGTTTCCAAGCGCTCGATCGGGGTAATATCAGCGGATACCGCACGCGAAATTTCCAGTTTCCATTGCGAAAATGATTGCAGAATCCCGTTCAAGGTCGGCTGCCACATCGCGGGGCTCAGCGGGCTGGGCCCCAGAGAAAACAGCCGCTCTGTCTGTTGGGTCCGGATCATTGCATCAATTTCTTGGATCAGGCCATCTGCATGATTATACGCTTCTTGCGCCGTCAGCCCCGGAACCACCAAAACGCTGATCGTCATATTTAATTCAGCGCGGCGGCGCGTAATCTCGATAGGATCACTGCCGTCCTCGGCCACAGGGCCTAATGTCGCCAATTGGGATCGCAAAGTACTGATGCGAATTTTATTTTCTTCGCGGGCACTTGAAAATTGCGTGCGCCATTCTGCAAGCGTTTGCCGGCGACGTTCCAAGACCCCTTTCGAGGCCCGCCCGCGCTCAATCAGTCTTTCTGAGCGCTCAGAAACGCTTCGCCACTCCACATAATCAGGCGCAATCTCAGCATCTTGGGCCAAGCCCGGACCAGCCACACCCGCGAACATAAAGATCATTAGGCAAAGCGCTGAAATAAATGCCAGACCAGCGCGACGCATCAGGTATCAAAAACTGACGGAATGCGATCCGCAGCGGGTTCCAGCCAAGTCGGCACCGGCAGTTGTTTTTGGCGCAAGAATGCTGGATTGAACAATTTTGACTGATACCGCGTGCCATAATCGCACAGGATCGTGACAATCCGGTGACCTGGTCCCATCTCGCGCGCCATACGTATCGCGCCAGCGATGTTCAGACCAGACGATCCACCCAAACATAAACCTTCGGTGTCAAGCATATCGAACACAATCGGGATCGCTTCGCTATCTGGCACCCGAAAACTGTAGTCAGGGCGCAGATCCGCCAGATTGGCTGTGATGCGCCCCTGCCCTATCCCCTCGGTGATTGAGCTGCCCTCGGACTTTAATACGCCATCGGTATAGAAAGCGTGCAGCGCCGAGCCCATTGGGTCAACAAGACCAATTTTAACGCCTTTGGGTTGCAGCGATTGAGCCACCCCACCCAATGTACCGCCAGATCCCACTGCACAGATAAAGCCGTCCACTTTACCTTCGGTCTGTTGCCAAATCTCAGGGCCAGTAGTCTCAGCGTGCGCCTGCCGGTTCGCGGTATTGTCGAACTGATTGGCCCAGATGGCACCTTGAGGCTCGGTCATATTCAGTCGCTCGGCCAACCGCTGCGAATAATGGACATAATTGTTCGGATTTTTATACGGAACAGCTGGAACCTCAACCAATTCTGCCCCCGCGAGCCGCAACATGTCTTTTTTCTCTTGGCTCTGGGTTTCAGGAATAACAATCACGGTACGAAACCCCATCGAGGCTCCCACCAATGCCAGACCGATGCCTGTATTGCCTGCTGTGCCTTCAACAATTGTGCCGCCTGACTGCAAATGCCCCCGAGCAACCGCGTCGTTAATAATGAATAAAGCCGCACGATCCTTGACAGACTGTCCCGGATTCATGAACTCCGCCTTACCAAAAATATCACAGCCCGTTGCCTCACTGGCGCGCGCCAATCGCAGAAGGGGCGTATTGCCAACCAAAGCTGCTAAATTTTGTTTGATTTGCATACAATGCCTCACTTACCATGCCTTGCTGAAAACATCTATGCGCGACGTAAGATTAACTCAACCCGTTGCGCGCAAACGATCTCGATTCCGTGCTAACCAAAGCCCGGCCAATACTGTGGGTCCGACAGAAAACGACCCCAAATCGATGTGGTCCATTAATTCGGAAAACGTAAAAATATGACTTCGAATGTCTTCTGTTTCGGTTGCAAGCCCCGCGATTAAATCAGTTGAAGCGGGCAAATCAGCAAGCCCTAAATACAGATGAAAAAACTCAGCCGATGACCCTGGCGAAGGATAGGTTTGCGAGATTAATTCCAAGCCCTTCAAATCAAGCCCCGCCTCTTCTTTCGCCTCGCGCAGCGCCGCTTGTGCCGGTGTTTCGCCCGCATCTATCAGACCGGCAATAGGTTCAAGACACCATGGATACCGATCGCCTCTGATATAGGGGCCAGCGCGAAACTGTTCGACAAGCAAGACCCGATCTGTGACAGGATCATAAGGCAGCACAATCGCCGCATCCGACGATACAAACACGGCCCGGGTCACGACCGGGCTGTGTGTGCCATCAAATTTTTGAAATGACACATCGTGTTCTTCGACTGCAAAAAAACCACTGTAAGGCTGACGCTGCACCTGATGATGCACCAGATCGCGGGTCATTTCCAAGCCAACGCCGTGGGCCACCGCAGTTTGCGCCATACGGGCCGACTGCGCCCGTGCCCGCATCCGCGGCAACCTTGCGGCAACTTCTGCTGCGCCTATTTGGCCATAGAGCGCCATTACATCGTCTATCAAACGCAAAGCCAGAGCCAGATTATCCCCCACCCCAACAAGATCGCGCCCCACAGGCGACCACAAATGCGACTCAAGACCTGACATTGAGGGCGAACAATATATCTTAACAGGAATGATATCGGACGCAGTCTGCGCCTTACCGCCTACAGAAACAGCCCCAAAAACAGTATAAAAAAATGCCAGACGCGCCCTGTGATCTTGTGACATATCGGATAGGATGATGCCCTCTATCCGGTCTTTTTCAGCCGGTGCATCGACCGTCGCACTAGTATCAAACCGACAGTCGAGTGCATCTTTATCAACACTCGCAGGCTGCTGGGTTACCTGCGAAGCCTCGTCCTGAATGACTGCGGCAAGCATATCGGACTGCAACAGGTCCGCATAAACAAAAATCGAGTTCAAATGGCTCAACACACAATCCTCAAACCAAGGCCCCTAAACGTGGCTAATTTAAGCCTAGGTTAAACGTCAACAAAGCGCATCGCCAGTCTCGTCACACACCAAGCCGCCTAATTGGGTTTTTTCATTGTGATCTGGGTCACATCACAATAGCCACTTTCAAATGCCGAAGCACAGGAGGTTAAATACATATTCCACATGCGGCGAAAACGGTCATCAAAACCCAATTGCGCAACCTCGTCCCACCGCGCATTAAATCGGTCATGCCATTGCCGTAATGTCTGACTATAGCTCCGCCCAAATTCGACCGATGCAGTTTTCGTCAATCCTGCCTTTGTGATCTGTGACTGCAACACCGACGGACTGGGCAACATACCACCAGGAAATATGTATTTTTGAATAAAATCAACACTTTTTCGATAGACGTCAAAGCGCTTGTCTTGGACCATGATAATCTGCAGCGTGGCCCGAGCACCAGGTTTTAGAGCACGGCGCACAATCTCGAAATACTGGGGCCAATATTTCTCGCCCACTGCTTCAAACATCTCAATACTAGCGACACCGTCATAAACCCCCTGTTCATCGCGGTAATCTTGCAATTTCAGGTTTATCAGGTGGCCCAGGTTAAGACGTTGTACACGGTCCTCAGCATAGGCAAGCTGTTCCTTGCTGATCGTCAAACCCGTAACCCGAAGCCCCCTGTTTTGTGCTGCATAGACGGCAAATCCTCCCCAGCCACAACCAATCTCAAGCACATGATCACCCGGTTCAACCCCCATTTGATCAATCATTGCGGCGTACTTAGCGGTTTGCGCCGATGCCATGCTCTGATCGCCGCTCTGAAACAATGCCGACGAATATGTCATCGTCTCATCAAGCCACAGTCCGTAAAACTCGTTTCCTAAGTCATAGTGATAGCTGATATTCTTCATTGCCTGTCGGCGGGTGTTTGAATGCAGCCAATAAATTAGGTTTTCAAACAGGCGCAACAGACCAAGCCCCGGAAACCCATCGTACAATCGCTCATTTCCGGCATGAAACAAATCCATCAACGCCTGCAGATCGGGGGTGGACCACCACCCGTCAAGATAACTATCGGCAAACCCCAAATCACCCTCGCGCACCAGACGTGAGAAAAATGCTGTATTGTGAACATGCAACTCCGCATGGAGCGCCTGCTTACTATTCGGTGAGACACGAGGCTGGCCGTGGGCGATAAATTTTCGCCCGTCTGGCAAAACCAAAATAAGACTGCCAACTTGGAGGGTCTGCACTATACGCATCACCCGAGCGAAGTATCGTGGCAGGTTTTTCTGCCCCTTCACACTGGCTAACAAACCACCTTTATGCTGCGCAAGGTCACCCGCCGTTGCATCGGCGTACATTGTTTTTTCCGGACGCATTTAAAAACCTCGTGTTTCATATGCTGAAAGCGCGCGCTGTCTGCCCTCTTGCGGACTTATGATCGCCGCCGGGTACGGCATATCTGGCGACAGTGCCCAGCTTTTGGGAATGGCACTGAAATAGCTTAAAGCTGTGTTGCTTGGAGCGCCCTGCCCTTCGGCGATCCAGCGATTTGTATAGTGGCGCTCGGGGTCAAACTTATCCAATTGCGTAACCGGGTTGAACACGCGAAAATATGGCGTCGCATCCGGACCAGAACCCGCAGACCATTGCCAACCCATGGCATTGCTCGCCGGGTCCCAATCAACAAGGCATGCCTCAAACCATTTCAAACCAATTTTCCAATGGCTCAACAAGTGTTTGGTCAAATATGACGCAACAATCATCCGCGCGCGATTGTGCATCCGACCGGTCACGTAAAGTTCCCGCATCCCTGCATCCACAAATGGAATGCCGGTTCTGCCCTGCATCCATGCCTGAACATGAGGATGCCCAGCGTCTTCGTTCCATGCAAAGCGGTCCCAATCAGGCTTCCAATTGCGTTGGGCGATATGGGGAGTGTGATAAATTAAATGATAGGCAAATTCGCGCCACACCAGTTCTTTCAGAAAGGTCTCTGCGCCCGGCGCCCCGCCAAGATGCGCCCGCATTCCGGCGTGCCAGCACTGATGGGGGCTAATTTCACCAAGAGTAAGGTTCTCGGATAAGCCAGACGTCCCATCCACCGATGGGATATCCCTTTGCGCCACATAGTCCGATATGGCCCCATTGGTAAATTCAGCCAAGCGGTCTTGAGCGGCAGCCTCCCCCAGACGTACGTATGGACGCACGATTGCCGCGCCACGTGCCATGGCTGCGTCCAGCGACCAGTCTTCTATCCGCTCACTTTGCGGCCAATTCTTTGGGGGCGCAATCCGCACAGGCGCTGCCAACGGGGCTGCAACATCACGATCTTTGACCGCTCGCCACATCGGCGAGTAAACGCGGTAAAACCCTCCGGTTTTGGTCTCGACACTCCACGGCTCGAACAGCAAATGGCCACCAAAACTGCGCGCCTCGATGCCTTGTGATTTAAGCGTTTCTTTGACCTCTTGATCGCGTGCAATCGAACTTGGGTCATACAGACGTGACCAATAGACAGAGGTGGCCCCCGTCTCCTCGATCAAACTTTGCAGACACGCCAAAGGCGCACCCGTTCGCAAAACCAAACGAGACCCGCAGTTTGCAAGGGCTTTTTCATGCTTCGCCAGACCCAATCCGAGGCGCCACTTGGGCGCAGCGCCCAAGGCATCGACTTCGCTGTCAAGAATAAAAACCGGTACAATCGGACGGCCACTGGCCACTGCAGCGCTCAGGGCTGGGTGGTCGGACAAGCGAAAATCGCGGCGCAGCCAAAGGAGGATGGGTGGAGCATCTGACATTGTATTTTTACTCTTTATCTTTTTGTACGCCTAGGGCAGCACATCGGATTAAAGAATATCTTCCAGAACCGTCATCAGTTTGTCGACTTCTGCTTGCGAGGTGTAATGAACAAAACTCAGTCTTAGAACACCCTGCTCGGGATCTATGCCTGAGGCTTGCAACGGTCGCACCGCATAAAAGTCATTTCCATCGGCCATTATACCACGTTCTGCCAGTGATTTTGCCGCCTCTACGGGCGATTTTCCCAAATCTAACGCGACGGTCGGGGCACGTTCCGACGCCACCCGCGACCCCAGCATGCGTACCGAATTCTTGCTGGCCACAAAATCTAGTAAAGGTTGCAGCAATGCGCTTTCATGGGCGCGCATCAAATCGTGTACTTGGCTGCAGCGCTCAGTTGCAGTGCCTTGCATCCCATGGTGATCTGCCAACGCTTCAAAATAATCTATAATGCCCGCACAGGCGGCGATTTGAGCATGATCCGGGCCTGCTGGTGTAAAGCGTTTGTACAAGCTTCCAGCGTTAAAGTAATGTCCCTGATTGGGCAAAAGCTCGCCCAGCGCCCGCCGTATCACCATGATACCCTGATGAGGCCCATAGGTTTTATAGCTGGAAAAGAGATAGATATCGGGGCCCATATCACCGACATTCGGCAAACCGTGTGGCGCATAACTGACCCCATCAACGCAGACAAAAGCCCCTGCAGCATGCGCCAACGCGGTAATTTCAATGACCGGATTGACCTGAGCGATCACATTTGAACAATGGGGAAAACACACCAGTCTGACCCGTTCGTCCAGCAACTCGCTCAGACGATTTGGATCAAGCATTCCGGTTTCGGGATCTATCTTCCATTCACGCACATCAACACCCTCATCCGCCAACCGGCGCCAAGGCCCGCTATTGGCTTCATGGTCCTGATTTGTAACAATAATGGCATCGCCCGGAGACAGCCATTTGCGAAAGGCCTGAGACAGTACATAGGTGTTCTGTGTCGTCGAAGGGCCAAATGACAGCTCGTCAGCGTCTACCCCCATCGCCGCAGAAAGCCGCATCCGGGCCTCATCCATCTCTTCACCACCCAACCTACTCGCCGTGTAAGAGGCATAGGGCTGCACTTTGCGTTGGGTATAAAACCGGGTAAGCCGATCAACCACCGCCTGACAGGTAAACGAACCGCCAGCGTTCTCGAAAAAGGCCTGTTGCTGTAAGGATGGTTCTGAAAAAGCCGGAAAATGGCTCCGAACAAAATCAAGATCAAGTGCGGTCATGCTGGATCCCCGAAAAGCTAAGAAATACTACAGC